>Ga0116230_10006983_pt1 | contig 11157 bp, 6 predicted proteins | sample S1TSphfallax_3_FD_88678 | JGI IMG/M metagenome (GOLD analysis project Ga0116230, IMG submission 88678) | Host-associated microbial communities from peat moss isolated from Minnesota, USA - S1T2_Fd - Sphagnum fallax MG | ecosystem: Host-associated > Plants > Peat moss > Unclassified | place: USA...
ATTATAGGGTGCAAACTCGATTTTATGGGGAATTTTTAGCTCTTGCATCCAAAAATTCAGAGAATCTTGAATTGGTTCTGCTGTGAAAGTGGATGTGATCGCCACTCGTAATTTTTTCTGAACCGGAACCTTGGCAACTATTTCTGACAAAGGCTTGTTAGTTTGGGTCAGCACATTTTCCAGTAAAAACTGGAAATGTTTGATCACTTGACTAAGTGTCTCCTCTGAAAAAATGTCAGTATCATATTCTAAAGCTCCCCGCAAACCTTCACCTTCTTCAAACATTGTTAAAAACCAGTCAAAATCTGTCATTCCTCGGTCTATTTCAACTGGTTCCAGAACAAGGTCTGAAAATTGGGTAGTGTTCATTGCCATGCTTGTGAAGCTAAACATTACTTGTACCAAGGGTACATCGCCAAAATTCCTTTCTGATTGGGCAATTTCTATCACTTTGGCAAAAGGTACATTTTGATGAGCATAAGCCTCTAGAGCTACTTCACGAACACGTGCCAATAACTCTTTAAATGTAGGATTTCCGGAAAGGTCAGTGCGTAACACCACTGGATAAGAGAACATACCAATCAGATTTTCTGATTTAGTATGAGTACGCCCTGATACAGGAGAACCAATCAGAATATCTTCTTGTTCTGTATAGCTGTAGAGCAAAGTTTTAAACACTGCCATCAGCGTCATGAATAAAGTAACTCCCTCCTGACGGCTAAATTCCCGAAGTGATTGAGACAAGCTTGGAGATAATCGGAAAAATTGAGTTGCACCTTGAAAGCTCCGTGTAGCAGGTCTTGGCTGATCAAGTGGTAGTTCTAGTGCTGGTGGAATAAGAGCAAGTTTCTTCTTCCAATAAGCAAGCTGGTTTTCTAGGACTTTACCTTGTGATGGATGTTTTTGCCAATTGACAAAGTCTTTGTATTGGAAATTAAGTTCGACAAGGGAAGGGAGACGCTTGTTACAGTGTGCATCATATAGTTCTCCAACTTCTCGCATGAACACTCTCATTGACCAGTAGTCGGAAATAATATGATGAATCGTCAATAAAAACACATATTCTGTCTGATTTAAACGTATTACAGTAGTCCGTAAAAGTGGATATCTGGTTAAATCGAAAGGCTGCTGAACTTCTTTAGCTGCTATCTTCTGAACTTCCCTTAATTGCTGTGTTTTAACTACTTCACTTAAATCAATAAAAGATAGAGGAAGATGAAGGTCTGGAACAATAACTTGAACCGGATGGGCTGATTCTACTGAAAAAGTTGTCCTTAAAATATCATGACGCTTTACAACTTCTTGAATACTTTGTTCCAGCACTTTTATGTTTAGATGTCCAGACAAGCGAACAGCCATTTGAAAGTTGTAAACAGGATTATCGGGTGAGAATTGATCAAGAAACCACATTCTTTCCTGAGCGAAAGACAATGAGAAATGTTGAAGTAATTCTACCTTTTGTGGAGTTTCTACTTGTGTAACTTCTGCCGTTGGGTGTTTGCCTATTCCATCTTGGTTTTTATTAAGTACTAATGTGTAGTCAAACCCAGTCATTTCATAAAGTATAAACATTACCAGTTGAGTGATGCTAGGACCTTGGAGCAATTTAACTTCAGGTACAACAACTTTTAAATCAGACTCAATCCGTTTCTTCAACTGAAGGGACATTAATGAATCGATGCCGAAGTTAGTAATGGGGAGATCCACATCTAATTTTGATGGAGAAGACCCCAACACCACTGCCAGTTGTTCACAAACATAAGACTGTAAAATTGCCTTTTGCTCTTCTGGGTTTAATACCAGCAGTCCATCGCGAGTTAATCTCTGTTCGCTGGAGTCATTTGATTCATCTTCCAAAACGTTGCCAACATGAAGTTGAGAATCCGGAATTTTTACAGGTGGCTTTGTGGAAGCATAACTTCTTTCCAGCCAGTATCGTTGGCGTTCAAATGGATAGGTTGGTAGTGGTACACGCTGATAAGTAAAATCATGATAGAAATTAGTCCAGTTTATATCAACACCCTGTATATATAAAATGCTTAAACAGTTGAGGATTGCTTGCCAGCTATTTAGACTGGGTTTGAGAGCTGCTAACCAAACACTTGTTTCTTGGTGTTGATTATTGACAGTGGGATTGTTGCCTAGTTCAACAAACAAGTTACAACCTTTTTGAACCAGAGTTTCTATGGCCATTGCAAGTTGTACTATTTCTGTTACCGTGCCAGATTGAGTAAATACAACTGCCATTTCTTCTGATAGATCTAGCTGACCAGGCTCTAAGAGCATCTTGAGGGAATTTTCTAGTTCAGTTGCTTCTGTGATACAAGCAGCTACATACTGCCCTACTCCATAGCCCATGACTGCTGTAGGTGAAATTCCCCAAGACTGCCATAGTTTTGCCAGCGCATATTGCAAAGCAAACGATGCAGGTTTAAAGTATTCTGTTTGTTCCAAAGAAGAAAATATTCCTGACTCAGGATAAAGTACTGTTAGCAGCGGTTTTTCCAAAAACTTATTAAGGACAAGGTTACATTGTTCTAGTGCCTGACGAAAAGTAGGCTGAGTTTGATAAAGTTGGTAGCCTAACTCTAGATAGCTAGAGTCACAATCTGTTAGTATAAAGGCTATTTTAGAAGAATTGTTATTAGATGATTTTCCACTTACTACTCCTACAGTTGCTTCACTAGATACGAAAGCAGATAGTTGTTCGTGTAACTGAGCAGCTGATTCAGCTACGACTGTTAGTCGATAGAGAAAATGAGACCGCCCTGTATTAGACGTAAAGCAGATATCTGCTAAGGACACTTCCCTATGTGATGCCAAAAAATCTGCATAACGAAGTGCAAGTGAGCGCAAAGCAGACTCACTTTTAGCTGATAGAGTTAATAAATGTAAGGGATATACAAGCTCATTTGTTTCCCGTGTTTGCTCAGGTGCACTTTCTAACACCACATGGGCATTTGTACCACCAAAACCAAATGAACTTACACCTGCAAAACGGCGACATGATTTTGTAGTCCAAGGTTGTAAATAGGTTGGAATTGAAAGTGGAGAATCCTGCAAGGAAATAAGCGGGTTTAAATGTTTCAGATGTAAGTGAGGAAAAATTTCTCCAAATTTTAAGGAGAGTACCACTTTGATTAAACCAGCAATACCAGCAGCAGCTTCTAAGTGCCCGATATTCGTCTTCACAGAGCCGACCAAACAAAGTTGCTTCGGCAAACGATTGTCTTCAAGCAATACGGCTTTCAAAGACTCAAGCTCGATTGGGTCTCCTAGTGGAGTACCTGTACCGTGTGCTTCTACATAGTTGAGTTGGCCTGCTTTAATCCCAGCTTTTTCTAAAGCTCTTCGGATTAATGTTTGTTGTGAAATTCCATTAGGCGCAGTAAGTCCATTGCTGCGACCATCTTGATTAATTGCCGAGCCTTTGATCAGCGATAAAATATTGTCTTTGTCCCTTAGGGCATCAGATAAGCGTTTCAATACAACTATGCCACACCCTTCACCCCGGATGTAACCATCAGCACTATTATCAAAAGTTTTACAGCGCCCGTCAGATGCCATCATCTGTGCTTGAGAAAAAGAGATGGTCAATTCTGGGGTTAAAATTAAGTTGACTCCACCAACTAAAGCTAAGTTAGACTCTCCTGTATGTAAACTTTGGCATGCTAAATGGATTGCAACTAGTGATGAAGAGCAAGCAGTATCTACAGAAAGACTTGGACCTCGCAAATCTAGCAAATATGACAGGCGGTTTGCAGCTATACTAAATGCATTGCCAGTACCAGCATAGGCATCTATTCGCTCAGGATTCTCAAACTGAATTCGAGAATAATCATTATTACTGATACCAATAAATACTCCAGTTTCAGTTCCAGCTAGCTGACCTGGTACAATTCCGGCATTTTCCAGTGCTTCCCATGCTACTTCCAACAGAATTCTGTGCTGAGGATCCATGCGTTCAGCTTCTCGTGGAGAAATGCCGAAGAAGCTAGGGTCGAATTGATCTACGTGATCCAAAAATCCACCCCAACGGGTACTCATTTTACCCGGAGTTCCTAACTCTGGGTTATAAAAACTTTTGATATCCCAACGATTATTAGGTACTTCGCTGATGACATCCACTCCATTTCGCAGTAAGTGCCAAAAGGCTTCTGGGTCATTACTACCAGGGAACCTGCAACCCAAACCAATGATAGCTATGGGTTCACTGAGGTGAGTTGTTGTCTGCTGTTGAGGAGCTTCCTTAACAGTCTCCTGTGAACTATCAAGCTCTCTAGATAAGTGTTGAACAATCGCTTCAATGCTAGGGTGATCGTATAGCATAGTTGGCGAAAGCCTATGACCAAGCCAATTCTCTAGCTCACCTGCAAACCTTACTGTTGCTAATGAATCTAAACCATAGCTGACAAAAGGTGCTTGAATATCTATCTCCTGGGGGTTGACTTGAATGCGTTCAGCAATTTTGGAGACTATCCAGGCTTGAATTTCTGCTGATTTTTCTGATTTATTTGGTAAGCTCTGAGGGTGAGAACTCAATCTTTGGTGTAATTGAGTTTGTACTTCCTCAATTTGCTGTTTGGATCCTACTTGATTTTGAGAATATTTATACCAACTTCCAACTAAATCTAAGCTACCATCGAGAAAATTTGCTTTACAAGCACGCCTTTGAATCTTACCACTAGAAGTTTTGGGAATTTTCCCAGTTCTCAGCAGCAATATAGTATGAACTTCTAACTCATGGTGTTCTATAATTGCTCGACGAATTTCTTTAACCACTTCATCTACATTCAGTTTCCGGATATATTGCCGCTCTATCTCTTGAGCAATTGCTAATTGTTCCTCTCCATCTACTTCAATTGAGAATGCTGCCCCACAAGTTGGTCTGAGTGCAGGATGACACCGCTCTACAGTTAGTTCAATATCTTGGGGATAATGATTGCGACCCCTAATGATAATTAAATCCTTGAGTCTTCCTGTAACAAACAACTCCCCATTCCTTAAAAAGCCTAAATCCCCTGTGCGTAAAAAAGGACCAACTCCAGTATCCTTCAGATAGGCCTGAAATATTTCTTGTGTTGCTTGGGGGCGATTCCAATACCCAGATGTGACACTCTCACTGGATATCCAAATCTCTCCCACTTGTTCTTTTTCACAGCAAGTTAAAGACTCAGGATTAACGATAATAACTCTTGTGTCCACGTAAGGATGACCGACACCCACTAACACTCGACTTAAAGGTGATGAAATCTCACTCTCTACTGCAACATTTTGTTTTAGTTCTTGGGCTTTAAATTCCTGAATCACTGGAAATTGATTCTTGTCCCCACCTGTCGCAAACAAGGTTATCTCTGCCATTCCATAGCAAGGATAAAAGGCTCTATAGTTAAAACCAATTGGCGCAAATTTTTCCGCAAATTGCTTCAGAGTTTCTGCCCGTACTGGTTCTGCACCATTGAAAGCTAAATCCCAACTGCTTAAGTCAATATCTGCTAACTGTTCTACTTGAACTTGTTTTGCACATAAATCATAAGCAAAATTCGGTCCTCCACTGGTAGTCGCTCTATAATTAGAGATTGCCTTTAACCAACGAACTGGCTTCTGAAGAAAAGCCACTGGAGGCATCAAAATACTCGGAATTCCCAGATAAATGGGCTGCAACACATTACCAAGCAATCCCATATCATGGAACAAAGGCAACCAACCAACAACTATTGTCTTCTCACTATGACCAAAAGCTTGATGAATCAACTGCTCGTTATGGATGATATTTCCATGCGTCACCATCACTCCCTTGGGTGTTCCTGTAGAACCAGAAGTATATTGCAAAAACGCCAAACTCTCTGATGTCACTAATTGAGGAACAAATTCTGTCCATTGAGTTTCTATGTTATCCGTTGCTACTAACATCACCGATACTAGCTCTTCTTCCTTCCTCCACCTTGACTCTATTTCAGCTAGTATTGACGTAGTTGTCAGTGCTATTTTGGCTTGAGAATCATGAATGATAGAAAGCAACCGCGACAACTTCTGATTTTGTTTGGGAGGATAAACTGGAACCGCTATCACTCCAGCATACAAACAACCAAAGAAAGCAGCAATAAATTCCAGTCCCGATGGATATAACAGTAAGGCTCGTTCATCAGGAGCAACTAATGATTGAAGACGAGCTGCAATCTTTTGAGCCTGTTGATCTAACTCCCGATAAGTGAAGCTGCCTGTTTCAGTTTCCCCATCCTCTAAAAAGAGGTAAGCTGTTGTATCCGGCTGATTTTGCACTCTTTGACGTAAAAGATCTACTAGTAGAGGTTGTTTGCCAAGATTTAAGTAAGTCATGATGTTGTTCACTAATATACTTTACGGATTTATAAGGTTTCCACAGATGTAAAAACAGTATGGATAGCTTTTTAGAGCACTGCCGTAACCACAAAAGTAACAGTCAAGTGCAAGCACTTCGGTAATTGATAATGGTCCTGGTATATGGAATTTTCAGAAAAACCTGCCTAAGCAGTGCTAGCTAGAATTGAGGGAAAATTCTTACAGTAAAGGCACAGTATTGATAAAACTTTTACTGGATAGTTTTAGTCAAAGATAGGTAATCATAAAAAGCCTAGTACCGTTCGGCGTAAACGGATAGACGATATCGTGGGAGAATGAGCAACGTCAAAAGCAGTTTTGCATAGTCTGGTTATTTACGCTAAGGTTCACTAGTCGGTCATGCATTGGAGTATCACAATTTTTGCAAGTTAACCATTTTCAAGGTCCGAAATCATTGCAATCTCGTTAATTTGGGTAATGATTTTACGAAAGTGCAATGCTCTCTCATCATACATATATCCCATATTGAAACCAGATGCAGAACATAAGTGTAAACTACTTCACAGAGTACATAGAAAAATTTTTTCGCAATGGGACCTTGTTTTTGGTTGTGCTTCATTTTTTTTGCTTGTGTTTCATTATTAAAAATGCAGATAAAACTGCACCTATAAACAAGTTAGCTAACGTAGGAGATGGTTCTGGAACGTTAATTACATCTCCAACTGAGGATACTATTCCATTTTGTACAAATGGGATACTTGATATTTGGTTATTATCATCAAGTGCTTCTTCTTGATTCACATTAATGTTTGTGAAGCCATTAATGCTTGTTATACCCTGCACTTCACTACTTGGACCATTTGTGTAAAAATAGTTAATCCCCTGATTTGCATTTGTAGGTAGGGTTGTTAAATTCTCAACTGGGAGTAGAGCATCAATCTCGTTTACAGCAGCGACGGTGTTAAGATCTTGAAGTTGATCGGCTTGAGCGGATTCGAGAACAGCCAATTCAGCATTTTCAAAACTAATAGTAGTCTGACCTTGGAGGAACGAAGCCTCAACTGCTTGCTGTACATCAGAAGTAGTAAATCCGGCTGCCTCAAGAATTTCTTCAAACTGATTCGTGCTAACAGGTTGGTTTAAAGATGGTCTAGCAATAGCGTTAGTCACTATCAACAAATTTACAGGTTCTGATACCGTATTTACCAAATCGTATGCAGAACTTGCTCCAAAACCGTCTCCAATAACTACTAAATTTTGGATATCGTTAAAGGAATTGACATAGCTTAAAGCATCTTGTAAATCGAAATCCGCAAAAACCTGACTACTGAATGGTTCATTAGGATTACCTCCAAATTCGGTTTGCAACTCTTGATCGACAGTATTTAAGCCTGTAGTTTGGTATTCACCAAATCCACTAAACAAAACTACAACAGTTTGATCTTGTGCTTTTACATCCTTAGCTAGAACAGTAGCCAAAGTAATTGGCAATGCAGTTACAAGGAGTACTAATCGTAACATTGCACGTAGTCGTAAGTTAATCATGACACCCTAATAAAACAAAAAAACTTCCCCAGCTAATGTATAATGCGAACAGTTAGACTGTCAAGCATAAAAAAGAACTGAAGAAATTTATACTGTGTTTTCTGGCTGATCGTACTGCATTGGGATGCCCCTGATGCCTTAGTTCAATTTGTCCTCACCCAACTACCCTGCGGCAAGGAACTAATTCTCCTGAGCAGTGATGTCACTCTCCCTGCCCCACAGGTGATTGAAGCCTACGGTTGGCGCTTCAAAATTGAGGTGTGTTTCCGGACTCTGGTCCATCTCCTGGGTGGCTTCTGTTATCGCTTTTGGCTCAAACTCATGCCTCCTACCCCACAATGGCCCCAAGATCTGCCCTTGGCTGAGTATCCAATCGCATTCCGTCAACAAGTAGCCCGCAAGATTGAAGCCTTTGAGCGATTTGTCAATCTCAATGCCATTGCTTTGGGCATCTTGCAGATTCTCTGTTTAGAACTGCCAAATTCGATTTGGCAACAGTTTCCCCGTTGGTTTCGGACTCTACCCCAAAACGGGTATCCCACTGAATAAGTAGTGCGGTTGACACTACAACATCATGCTCCTATGATTTTAGCCGCAATAAGTAAACTAAGCCGCTCCGTTGCTAGAGCGACTCGTATTCAAAACCGGACGTGAGGTAGGGTAGGTAGCCAACGAGTTACCATTGACTGGCACTTTTCCAACCACCCCCCTCCAAACGAAGCATGACCGTTTCCGTATCACTTCGCTTTCCAGTAATTTTTACGTTTGAGTGCCTCACCGTCATAGTCCCAATTGTGGGTCATTTACTTCCAGTACAGATGCTACCTCACTCCATGTTGCGGGATCATTGAGCTTAAATTGAGCACCATGCTTGCGTGGACGACCCTTACCTTCATAGGCTGGTGGCGCACCCCATAGACATAGATTTGAACGTAGTCTGACTAAAATATCAGCATTTATACTAGCTGTCTTTAACACAAAAGGTGCACAACCATATTCACTGTCCCAAAGTGAAATTGGTCTGGATGGCATGAATTCACACACATTTTTCAGTTGTTCCACTGCTTTATCAATGGGACTAGAAGAGCTGGTGATCCGTTCATGCCTCAGCGGTAATGCCCAACTGCCAGAATCTTCTGGTATCCACGCAAAACAATTTTGGATTTTAGATTTTGGATTTTGGATTTAGAAGAGAACAGATAAATTTCTCCCCTTCTTCGTCCAACACTATAAGAAATACCCCCCTACTCCCTTTTTCTACCTAATCTAAAATCGAAAATCCAAAATCTAAAATTGATTGACCAGGCTGTATGGTCTCCTGCCAATAATATCCGACCTTCCACTGGTATCTGCTTGATATATAACTCCATCAATTTATCTCTGTCTGGCCTAGTATCTTGTATTGCTTCATAAATACTCGGCCATTTACGTCTAAACACTGATGATACAAACAATTTTGGATTTTAGATTTTAGATTTTAGATTAGTAATAAAAAGGAAGTAGGGGGGTATTTCTTCGCAGGGTTAGGGTCAGAAGGGAAGAAATTTATCTGTTCTCTTCTAAATCCAAAATCCAAAATCCAAAATCTAAAATTCTTTCTCCCTCGCAAATCAAAGTATTAAAAGTAAAATCTAGGACGAAGTTACCGAGGGAATTAACTGTCAGTTGGGCTGTATTCGCTATTGCGCGTTTAGGCGGATATCTTGAGCATCGTCCTGGTCCGATTGGAATCCAGGTACTGTGGCGAGGCTTGTCTAAATTGCACGACCTATGTGAGGGTTGGGAGCTTGCTTTGAGGACTTAGCGGGAAAAGTCAGAATCTAAAATTCGGTCAGAAAGTGTACCAAAAGGGCATTTCTCTATCTGATCTGGCAATGAAGGAGATTGAGCCGCGACTCGAACGAAACCCACTCTTGCCTAAATGGGACATTCTGATCCGTCCAGCCTAGTCGGTAATTTAGTTATCGGAAATTACCTTAACCTAGCCTACAATGATGAAGGTGAAGGTTTAACTATAGTCTGCCTTCATGCAATCGGTCATGATGCAGGTGATTTTACAAAACTACGAACTAGTCTTAACCGTTGTCCCTATCTGGAAACACCTGAGGAATTTGAAGTTGCCGTCTTAACCTTCTTGGAAGAAATTAAGCACTATGCAGCAAGAGCAACCCATTGTTAAAATCCAAGGTCTTAATCATTACTTTGGTAGTGAGAATCTCCGCCGACAAATTCTTAATAATATTTGCCTTGAGATAATGCCTGGTGAAATCCTAATTATGACGGGACCCTCAGGCTCAGGGAAGACAACGCTACTGACTCTGATAGGAGGACTGCGAAGTGTTTGTGAAGGTAGCCTCAAGTTTCTTGGCCAAGAGATGAATAATGCTAGTCAGGAAATGCAAACTGAAGTCCGTCGTTATATAGGTTATATCTTTCAGCAATACAACTTGTTGCCTTTTTTAACAGCAGAACAGAATGTCAGAATGGCATTGGAACTTCATAAATCCCTCTTTCCATCTGAATTAGTTGAGAGACCGAGGAAAGCACTGGCAGCAGTTGGTTTGGAGCAATTTTTTGGCTATTACCCTGATAACCTCTCTGGTGGACAAAAACAGCGCGTGAGTATTGCTAGGGCCTTGGTTTCCAATCCTAAACTTATTCTGGCTGACGAACCAACTGCTGCTCTTGACAGTAAATCTGGAAGAGAAGTGGTGGATCTGATGCGTCAACTAGCACAAGAGCAGGGTTGTGCCATCCTGATTGTTACCCACGACAATCGAATTCTAGACATTGCTGACCGAAGATTCCACGTAGAAGATGGTTGCCTAAACGAAGAAGCCATATGAGTCTATAACTAGATTTGTGTCTACTCCTAAATAAATTTCCCTTAGCGGGTGACAACCTACCTAAAAAGCTTGCTGCATAAGGGATAGGACATGGAAGCCTCGCTGAAAATAGAGCCGTTTATGAGGCTTAAGCGCGATTAGACTCAGCACCCAATCAGCCCATAATTCCATCCCATACAGAAATTCACATTCCAGAAATAGGGAAACTAGCGGCGCGTCAAGCCAAGCTAGAGGTAAGATTTTGTCAGGTTAACCTGCGTACTCCTTCTGAATTTTCCCATTATCTTTTCATCCTGGAGGTTGTAAGGCAGAAGGCCCTAAGGTAGTTCTTGGGGGAGGAAAAGTTCCGAAACTCCCACAAGGATGATCAAACTTCTGCCCCCTGCCCCCTACTCCCCTACTCTAGATTTAGTTTTGGGGAAACATACACTTATCAGAGTCGCAG
>Ga0116230_10006984_pt1 | contig 11157 bp, 5 predicted proteins | sample S1TSphfallax_3_FD_88678 | JGI IMG/M metagenome (GOLD analysis project Ga0116230, IMG submission 88678) | Host-associated microbial communities from peat moss isolated from Minnesota, USA - S1T2_Fd - Sphagnum fallax MG | ecosystem: Host-associated > Plants > Peat moss > Unclassified | place: USA...
AACGGCATCTCCGTGGGCGACTTCAATAACGATGGATTGGACGACGTCTACGTCTGCCAGCCGGCCGGACTTCCCAACCGCCTGTATCGCAATCGGGGCGATGGGACGTTCGAGGATGTGACGGATGCGGCCGGTGTGGGCGTGCTCGATGCGACTTCAAGCGCGATCTTCGCCGACTTCCGCAACGTGGGACGGCAGGATCTGCTGGTGGTGCGCACCTCCGGACCGCTGCTCTTCGTGAATCGCGGCGATGGAACGTTCCAGGCGCGGGAGGATGCGTTCCACTTTGAAAAGCAGCCGCAGGGCTCGTTCACCTCGGTGGCGGTCGCCGACTACAACCGCGATGGATTGCTGGATATCTACTTCTGTCTCTACAGCTACTACCAGGGTTTGAGCGACTACCAGTTTCCCACGCCCTACTACGACGCGCAGAACGGACCGCCGAACTTCCTGTTTCGCAATCGCGGCGATGGAACGTTCGAAGACGTGACCGCGGCGTCCGGACTGAACGTCCACAACGACCGGTACACGCTGGCGTGCAGCTGGAACGACTACAACCAGGACGGGCATCCCGACCTGTATGTCGTCAACGACTTCGGACGCAAGATTCTGTACCGAAACAACGGCGATGGGACCTTCACCGACGTGAGCGCGGCGTTGGGCGTGGAGGACGGTGGGGAGGGCATGAGTTCCACCTGGTTCGACGCCGACAACGACGGACAGGACGAGCTGTACGCCGTGAATATGTGGGAGGCCGCGGGCAAGCGCGTCACCTCGCAGAAGCAGTTCATGCCCACGGTCGCGGAAGAGATTCGCCAGGCCTATCAGCAGGACGCACGCGGCAACACGCTGCTGCACCGCGACCGCGCGAGCGGCGTCTTTCGGGATATCTCCGACGCATCCGGCACGCGGGTGAGCGGATGGAACTGGAGTTCGGGCGCGTGGGATCTGGACCACGATGGCTTTCAGGAGCTGTACGTTGCCAACGGGTTTATCACGGGCCACGGCGGCAAGGATGTTTCCAGCTTCTACTGGCGGCAGGTCGCGGCGCGGTCCATGGAGATGGGCGGCCGGTCGCGGATGTACGAGCAGGGGTGGAGCACGATCAACGAGGCGATCCGCTCGGACTGCACCTGGAGTGGCCTGCAGCGGAACAATCTTTACCTGAACAATCGCGACGGCAGCTTCACCGAGTCCGCCAGCCTGCTCGGGCTGGACTGCCTGGAAGATGGACGCGCGTTTGCGCTGGCGGACCTGGATGGCGACGGCCGGTTGGAGGTTCTGGTCAAGAATCGCAACGCGCCGCAGCTGCGGGTCTTCCATAACCAGCTGCAGCTGGCGGGCGGGGCGATCGCGTTCGCGCTGCGGGGAACCAGGTCCAACCGGGATGCGATCGGCGCGGTGATCGAGCTGAAGACGGCGAGCGGCTCGCAGCGCCGCGTGGTGACGGCCGGCGAGGGATTTCTGAGCCAGCACAGCAAGGTGGCCACCTTCGGCCTGGGCGCAGACCCAGGTGCGGTATCGGCAACGGTTCATTGGCCCTCCGGGACGGTGCAGCACTTCGACCGAGTTCCCGCGGGTCATCGTATTGAGATCGAAGAAGGCAAGACGGCGTTTGCGGCGAAACCGTTCCGCGGCGTACCGGTCCATGCGGAGGCCACGCGGCCGCCCGCGCGCGACGACCTCGACCAGCCCTCGGCCACCTGGCTGGTGGAACCCATGCGGCTGCCGGCGTTCACGCTGCCCTACGCGGCTCCGGCAAGTGACCGCGGGAAGAAATTTGACTTCAGCGCAGTCGCGCGGCCGGTGCTGCTCGTCTTCTGGCAGCCGGACTGCGCCGGTGGCGCCGCATTCCTGCACGAACTGGCCCAGAATGCGCCCGAGTGGAAGCGCAACGGACTCGATACCGTGCTTGTCCTCACTGGCACGGACGCGAAGACGACGCTGGCGCTTCCTGCGGTGACATTTCCCGTCCTCGTGGCGGACGAGCGTACCGCTGCGGTTTATAGCCTGTTCTTCCGCTATCTGCACGAGCGCCGGCGCGCTATGCCGCTGCCCACCGCCTTCCTGGTCGATGCCCGGCGGCAGGCGATCAAGGTTTACAGCGGCGGGTTCGCTCCGGCCAGCGTGCTCGCCGATTACCTTGCCGCACCGGCGGGCGCGGGCGCGATGCTGGCGAAGTCGCTGCCGTTCAAAGGCTCCTACTTCGGCTCGGGATTCCACCACAACTACTTCACCTATGGCGTTGCGTTCCTGGAGCGCGATTACAACGACGAGGCACTGGGATTCTTCGAGGAGGCCATCGCGGTCAACCCGAGACAGGGTGGCGCGTACTACAACGCGGGCATCATCTACCTGGGCAAGAATCAGCTGGATCAGGCGCGCACCAATCTGCAGAAGGCGGTTGAACTCGACCCCTCGGACGCGAATGCCTGGAACAACCTGGGTGTCGTCAACGGAGAGCAGGAAAACTACGATCAGGCGCAGATTTGCTTCGAGAAGACCCTCGCGCTGCGGCCCTATCATCTGCTGGCCCTGCAGAATCTGGTCAAGCTCTATCTCTATCGGGAGCGGCCGGACGACGCCCGGCGCATCCTCGAAGCAGCGATTCAAAGCCAGCCCAACGATCCGCAGCTGCACTTCGAGTTTGGGATGTTTCTCATCGGCCAGCAGCGGGCCACGCAGGCGGAGTCCGAGTTTCAGCGCGTGGTCGATCTCGATCCGCGGAACTCTTCCGGCTGGAACGGTCTTGGCGTCGCGTCGCTGCGTCAGGGTAAGGTGTCGGAGGCGTCCGAGGCCTTCTCCCATTGCATTCAGCTCAACCCGGACTTCGACCGCCCGTACCTGAACCTGGCGTCGATCTACCTGAACAGCGGCAATGGGAAACGCGCGCTGGAGCTGCTCTCCGGGTTTCTCCGCGATCACCCGGAGAATCAGGAGATCGCCGAAGCGATCCAGCAGATCAAGGCCGCCCAATGAGAGGTGCGCTGCGATGCCGTCTGCTCGCGTTGCCGGCGCTCCTGGGTGTCGTCGCCCACGCGCAGGAGACATCCGCGCCTGCCGCGGGCAAGAAGCCTGCGCCGATTTTTCAGGCCAGCGGAATCCAGGGAAACACCGCGCCCAGCGGCTACGCGAGCGGCGCCAGCGAAGCCTACTCGGCCAAGTTTGCGACGCTCGCCACGGCGCTGCAGGCCCGCGATCTGGAGCGGATGGTGCCGGCAGCGGAGCGCGACGGCAACTCGCCGCAGGCGTCCGCGCTTCGGGCGCTTGGCTCCAGAAACTATGCCGCGGCGAGTGAAGCGATCGACCGGCTTCTGGCGACCCCAGCGGGTGCGCCCGACGCACACAAGCTGCAGGGGGCGCTTGATGCCGCTGTCGGCCATCCGGCGGAGGCGATCGCGGAATTCGATAAGGCGGCCCAGCTTGACGCCAGCGTTGCCAATCTCGACTCAGCCGGTCTTGCGCGGCTGGCGTTCGGCACGGCTGCCGAGGCCCAGGCCGCGTTCGCATCGGATACAACCCTGCACCCCGACTCGCCCGAGTTGTGGCTCGGCCTCGGCCTGGCCGCACAGCTCGCCGGGCATCCGGCTGAAGCTCGTGAGGCCTTGTTCAAAGCGGCCTCGAGCGAGCGCCTGCGCCGCCTCGCCTTTACTCTGCTCGCGCTTGAAAATGGCACGGACGCCGCGTGGAAGGCGCGTCTGCGCGCGGCGCTCCAGCCGCTGCTGGAGACTGATCCCCCAGACGCGATTCTGGAGTACGACTACGCGCTTCTGCTGGGCAATCCTGGCGCGGATGATGCGTTGCGCCAGGAGAAGGAGAACTGCCTGGAGCGTGCCATCCGTGTCCAGCCGGAGTTTGCCGCCGCGCACTTCGAGCTTGGATTGCTGAAGGCGGATGCTGGCGATGCGACGGCAGCGGCGGCGGAATTGATCCGGGCGAACGCGCTCGACGATCGCCTTCCGGAGTGGCACTACCGGCTCTCGCGCATCGACCGGAAGCTCAACAAGACCGCCGAAGCCGACCAGGAGCTGCACCGCTTCGAAGCGCTCAAGGCGCAACAAGCCGCCACCGGTGCATCGCCGCTCGAAGGCTTGCCCCTGGCGGAGCTGATTCCCTGATCTGGTCCGTCCATGCGAGACTCACGCGCTCTGCGGGGTTCGTTCGTCCTGCGTGCAGACCACAACCGGCTCGATCTCCAGCAGCCTTGCCAGCTTGATCAACTGCGACGCCTTGTGGCCGACACCGATGGCGCAATGATGCGCGGCGCCATGGCGGTTCCACTCCTGCAGGAAGCCTCGTGCGCCAAGGGGAAACCGGTACCGGCTGTTGGTGTTGCCGATCTCAAGGATCGGCCCTGCTTCCGACATACCTTCGGCGATGATGAGCTGCAACGATCCTCTGCCGTCTTCCGCCACGGAGAGCAGTGTGACCGGCCCGTGCTTGACCGACATCTCGATCGACAATCCGCTGCCTACCTTGCCGTGGTAGACGCCGAGAGGACGCAGCTTGGGCGTGCCGTCGGCGATGGCGATGTGGCCGGGCCCATCGTGTCCCATCAGGATGATGTCGTCGGCGAAGTCCGTGGCGTAATACTCGGTGAACGAACCTCCGGCGCCGAGTGAGTCCAGGATCTTCATGGCCTGCACGTTCTTGATCTCCAACTCGCCGGCAACGGGAATGCCGCGGCCCGTCAACAGACTGTTGCCGACGATGATGGAGCTGATGGCGTCCCCGTTTCCCGGAATGCCAACACCGTTGTAGAAATACGCGAGCGCACCGAGCCGATGGATATCCACCAGCCGGTCCAGCGCGACCGAGGTGCGGGCGGCGCGGTCGAGCTCCGCGGGCGAGCAGTCGGGCTGAACATCGAAAGCAGTGCGAATCTGGGCGACGCGGTCTGCGATCTCAGCGGGCGTGACCTCGCGGCGCAGCGCGGAGAGTTCGTCCACTTCCACGATCTCAATGTGGGTGCCGAAGACCGACGACTGTAGCGTCAGATCGGAGTAGATGTCCAGCATGCCGTTGTAGTAGTGGCCCATGACGCCCAGGCGGTTGTGCTCCATCTGAAAGGCAGCTTTCGACGCGGCCAGCCAGTCGCCGATCTCGGTCCAGGCTGCATCCGCGGGGTCCAGCATGCCGGTGACCTGGTGGAACGCGATCCCGCAGCGGCGAAAGACATTCGCCACCTCCGGGACCGAGCAGGCCTGGCAGTGCGCGAGCCACTCGCCGGTCATGGCGGTGCGGTCCGTCATGGCGTTGAAGGCGGCATAGTCGATGCTGGCCAGCGGCGAAAGATTGAGCAGGATCACCGGCACCTTGGCACGGCGAACGACCGGTAACACCGTCGAGGACAGCGCGTAGGTGGACACGTGCAGGAAGATCAGGTCGACGTCTTCCCGGCGGAAGGTGTGCCCCGCGTTGACGGCGAGTTCCGGGGAGTCGATCATGCCCAGGTTCACCACCTCGACGCCAAAAGAAGCCAGTTGCGCTGCGACCTGCCGGTTGTACGACTCCAGCCGTTCGCGAAGGCCGGAAAACTGGTCCCAGTAGGTGTCGAGGCCGATGCTGAAGAGGCCGACGCGATGGCGTGGCTGCGCATGCGAGGAAAGAGTCATCGTTGCAGTTCCTGTCTTAGCCCATTTTCCCTGTCGATGGGATTCCCGAAGCGGTCGTTCCGTGGCGTTTTCATGGGGGAAAACGCCCATGGAGGTAGGGGCGTCGCACGACACCCACAGGGAAAATGGTCTAGGCCGAGGCTGATCGGGCCGGCCACCGCTGTTTCGTACACGGATTCATCCCTTGCGGAGGAACTTGTCCGGATCGTTCCGCATACGAGGTTCGGGCCCTCCCGGCGCGAAGCGCTCATCGCCCATGACCTTCCTGTCCGAAGACGCTGAGATTCCAGGTATCGCGCCACGGAATGAGGAACCCGTCCGCTGTGAGGGTGATCGGCAGCCAGACATAGCGGCCATCGATCGGGTTCTTCGGATGCCAGCGGTCCGCCATGAAGATGAACGCGTCGGGCTTTCCCGCCACCGGCAGAACGTACGTGCTCTGGGCACCGAAGGTCAGCTCTGCACCCGGGCCGCGGCAGGGATTGCCAAGTTCCGTCCAGGGGCCCGTGATCTTGTCCGCAACCGCCGCGAACGCGGGGTTCGGATCCCAGCCCGTGGTATGCGATCCGATGTAGAAGTAGTGGCCGTTCGCCTTGAAGATCGCTTCGCCTTCGAGCGCCTTGTGGGCGAGGATCCGCGTGTAATGCCCGGTGGTGTCGAGGTAATCGTCCGTCAGCTGCGAGACGTGCTGGGTCTGGTTTTCCTCGGAGGTGGTGATGAGGTACGCCTTGCCGTCGTCGTCCTGGTAGAGCGTCATGTCGCGCGACATCTCGCCGTCGGGACGGAAGTCGCGGAGAAAGCGGTACGGGCCAGTGGGTGTTTGGCTGACCGCAACGCCGGCCCGAGCGGCGCTGTAACCCTTCGCCTTCAACTCCAGGTGGAACCACATCACGTAGGTGTGGGTCTTCGCGTTATAGAGAACCTTCGGCCGCTCGATGACCGAGCCCTTGACGATGTCGCTGGCGGGATCGTCCGAGACCTTCAACGCGATGCCGGCGTTCTTCCAGTGATACAGGTCGGTCGAGGTGTAGACGGACACACCAACCTGCGCCGTGTTGCCTTCGGGTCCGGCGGTCTTGAACTCGCCGAACCAGTAGTAGGTTCCACCCTTGTAAAGAAAGCCGCCGCCATGCGCGTTGATGGGCACGCCGTCGGTGTCGAGCCAAAGCTCGCCGGGATGGAAGCTGTTGGACGGCTGCGGAGCTTGCCCGGAAGCGCCGGCCAGGCACACGCCGAGCCAGAGGATCTGAAGAAAAGTGGCAATCGTTCGTTTCATCGATGGAAGTCCTGACTAGTCTCGGGTAGAGACGGTTGCCGCGAAGATCGGTTTCGCGACCGTTCGCAGGCTATCAGTCGCGGTGCCCATCAGGTCGAAGAAAGTGACGCTGTTGCTGCCCGGGTCGAACCATGGACCAGGCGCGTAGAGGGCGAACTGCGGGCCGATTGACCAGAAGCGGCCCAGCGGACGCGAGCCCAGCCAGAGCATTCCCTTGTGCAGCGCGCGTGTGTCGAAGTAGGTGTCTGCGGGGTTGGCGACATTCACCTGCGTCTGGTAGAAGCAGGGGCCGTCGCAGGGCTCGGGCAAGAAGCGCAGCGCTCCGAGCTGGTCCATGGGCAGCGAGTAGATCTCCCAGTCGGTGAACGGCTTGCCCTCCAGCGTGGCGCTTCCGGTAATTCCCTTGCGCTCGGTGCGGATCACGGCAGTGTAGTTCACACGGCCCGAGTTCTCCACCAGGATGTCCAGCGTCGCGGCCTGCGCCGGTACGGGCAGATCGAGCGTGTTCGTCCCCAGCCGGCGGTCGAGCGTGCCCACCAGGCGCTGATCCACATACACCTGGGCATAGTCATGCAGCCCATCGAGCACCAGCTTTCCGCCCTGACCCGCGTCCAGGCCGGTGCGATAGAGCACGTAGCCATACGACTGATCGAGATCTTCGAAGGTCAGCAGCTTCTGCGAACGCGTGGGCGTAGGCAGATTACGCCAGAGCGAGGCCGTCTTCAGGCCGGGCGCAAGCGGAAACGTCGTCGCATGGGTGGGAGGGAGCACCGGCGGGGGTGTGGTTCCGGTCGTCTCCGCGATGACCTTGCGGAAGGCGAAGTACTTGTCGCGCGGCTCACCGCGTTCATCGAGCGGCGCGTCGTAGTCGTAGCTGGTGGTGTCCGGCTGGTAGTCCTTGCCGGACGAGTTCGCGCCGTTCATCCAGCCGAAGCTGGTGCCGCCGTGGAACATGTAGATGCTGACCGAGTCGCCGCGGCTGAGCATCCAGCGCAGCTCCGCGGCCTCCTGGTTGCCGTCGGTCTCATGATGCTTGCTGCCCCAGTGGTCGAACCACCCGGCCCAGTATTCGCCGGACATGCGGGGGCCGTCGGGGCGCAGCTTGTCCAGCGTGGCGAAGCTGCTCTCGGCGTCCCCGGTGCCGAAGTTGATGACCGCCGGCAGCTCGGGGAGCGAACCCTTTGGCAACTGCTCGGGGCCATCCGCGGTGTAAAGGATCGAATCTCCCATGCCGCTGTCGATCAGCTCTTTCTTCAGCCCCTCCAGGTAGGCTTTGTCGTCACCGAAGGAGCCGTACTCGTTTTCCAGCTGCACGGCGATGATGGGGCCGCCGTTCTTCAGCAAGAGCGGTTGAATCTCCTGCCCCAGCCTCTGAAACCAGCGGTGCACCGCCGCCGTGTATGCGGAGTCGGTGGAGCGCAGAACCAGCGCCCGGTCCTTGAGCAGCCACGAAGGATAGCCGCCCAGCTCCCACTCGGCGCAGACATAGGGGCCGGGACGCAGGATGACGTTGAGCCCGGCGGCTTGCGCCTCGCGGATGTACTCGGCGACGTCGTTCTGGCCGGAGAAGTCATAGACCCCGGGGCGGGGCTCATGCACATTCCAGAAGACATACGTTGTAATCGTGTTCAGGCCCATTGCCTTTGCTTTTCGCAAACGGTCGGCCCAGTCGGCACGGGGAACACGCGGATAGTGCATCTCCCCGGAGATGATCTGGTAGGGCTTGCCGTCCGCCAGGAACTGCTTGCCGTCCACGACGAAGGTATGGCGCGGTGGCGCGGTGGTCTGGGCAAGTCCCGCGCCGGCCTGCAGTGCGAGGAGCAAGACAGGAGCGACGATCGGACACAGAAGTCGGGGGAAGGAGACAGCCATGTTGCGGGGTCCTCGGAGACGAAGTTCAGTATGTCAGGAATCCTCCTGATTGTATACGGAATCATTTTGCAGCATTTGCATCCGGCGTCCACGTCTCGTCGTCTCCGCGGCGCGTGAAGCTCCGCCACGGCGGCTGCCGCCCATTCGTCCATCATGGCTGCGAACGATCCAGGCTCGTCGATTTCAGGTCGGGGGAGGTGAAGTCTGTGGATTTCCGGAAACAGCTAAGGGACACTGTCGAACTCAGCGCAGTCATGACCCACTCAAAGCTGTGGGGGACCAATAGTCCGTTGACTAACAGGCCAACTGTCACTAACCCGAAAAAAATCCCTGCAGCAAAGGTGTTCCCGTTCGTGATCTTCAAGTGCCATCCCTCCTCAGTGTCTTTTCTAATCAAAACATGTGATGACGATTCGTCGTCGAGATCGAGCCATTCGCGCTGATCGAAGAGTTTGCCACCAAAGAACGCTGCTCTTCCTGCACAAAGAAACACCAGCCACGCCCGCATTCTATGGCTGTCGCATGCCGGAGAGAGCGTGCTTCGCTGCCCGGCGTCCGCGATGGCGCGCCGTGCTCTCCCGCACGACCAGTTCGGCGGGTACTTCGTATTTCGTGCCGACGCGTTCGACATTCTCTTTGGTTTGGATCAGCGCCTTCAGACATACCTCCGCCATGCGCCGACGCGGGATGCGAATGGTGGTCAGCGGCGGATGCAGCACGCTGGCCAGCAGAACATCGTCCAAACCCACCAGCGAGACATCGCCCGGGACCGAACAACCCAGCGAGTGAAGACCGCGGATCGCTCCAAACGCGGTCAGGTCGTTCGCGGTCAGGACGGCGCTGGGAGGGTGGGGTTCCTTCATCAGCGAATGGATTGCCTGTTCGCCCCCGGTGAGCCGGTAATCCCCGATGCGAATGAGTTGGGGATAGAGCTCGAGCCCTGCCTCCTTGACCGCCTTCACGAACGCCTCAAGGCGCGTGGTCGAGGTGAGCAGCCCGAGCGTTCCGCCGATGTAGCCCAGCCGCTGGTGGCCCAGTTCACGCAAGTGGTAGACGGCGCTGCGATACCCGCTCTCAAAGTCGATCGCGACATCGCTGCAACCGGCTTCGACGATCCTGCGATCGACGGTGACGAGCGGCACCTTGTGCAGAAAGAGTGGATCGATGGCCTGAGTATCGAACTCCGACGCCATGAAGATGGCGCCGTCCACCTGCCGCATCAGCATGCGGCGGACCGACTTGACGAGCTTGGTGCTGGTCTGCGAGTTGGCGATCAGCAATTCATAGTCGGTCTCCGCGAGTAACTCTTCCAACTCGGCGAGGATCTCGGTGAAGAAGGGGTTCCGAAGGTCCGGGATCACCAGCCCATACGTTTTGCTGCGGCCATACTTCAGGGTGGTCGCAGAAGGGTTCGGGATGAAGTTGCTTGCCGCGAGAATCTTGCGAATGCGTTCGGCCGTCTCCGGCTTCACTAACGGAGAACCATTGATGACACGGGATACCGTCGCGGAGGACACTCCGGCTTCGGCGGCAATGTCCCTCATATTCATAGCGCCATCATCTCAATCACCCGTGAACCCTTTGTTCGACAAAACGCGCGCCTGCAATCCAGCAGAGGGAGGCGAAGGCAGTCAACTTCTTGACCAAATTACCACCTTCGCCTCCATTGCCTGGAGCTAAGGAATGACGACCAATCGGACGTTATCGAGAAACGCCGTGTTGTCAGGATAAGTTGACGTCGCCAGCGCGTTGGTCCCGTAGAAGCCGATCACCTGGCTGGTTGCGGTGGCCTGGAACGTGGCCGTGTAATCGGCGTACGCCCCACTGGATTGTGGTGGATCGAACGTGGTGATCGTTGTCCCGCCAACCTCCAACGCGACGGTATTTCCCAGTTGACCGCCACCCTTGTTCTGGCGCTGCGTCATCGAGACCTTGATCTGGTACGTCTGGCCGACGGTCAGCCCGGTGATGGTCTGAGACACGCTGCCCGTGCCCTGAACGAAGGCTACCTGCGTTCCCGCGGGAGCATTGGAGTTCCCCGAAGTGAACGCACTGCCGTTGGTCGCGACGCCCGAACCATTGGTTCCACTCTGCGGCGTGAATGCCCACGTGCCGCCGGTAGCGCCATAGATGTAAGTGGTCGTGGCCGGAGTTTCGAAGCTGCTGTTCGGCACCGCGATCGACGCGAGCGAGATCATGCGCACGTTGTCGATGAAGGCGGTGTTATCGGTTTCACTGCCGGTAGCCAGCGTGTTGGTGCCGTAGAAGCCAATGGTCGCGCTGGTCGCCGGAGCGGTAAAGGTGACCGTGTAGTCCGCGTAGGCTCCGCTGGACTGCGGCGGATCGAACGTGGTGATGGTTGTGCCGTTGACGCGGAAGTCAACAGTATTGCCC
>Ga0116230_10006986_pt1 | contig 11155 bp, 6 predicted proteins | sample S1TSphfallax_3_FD_88678 | JGI IMG/M metagenome (GOLD analysis project Ga0116230, IMG submission 88678) | Host-associated microbial communities from peat moss isolated from Minnesota, USA - S1T2_Fd - Sphagnum fallax MG | ecosystem: Host-associated > Plants > Peat moss > Unclassified | place: USA...
ACAACTGAAACCCTAAGTACCTAATGGCGTACAGTCGCCTAAGACCGTGTATTAACCCTAAAAGCGCACATGGGCATGCCCGTAACTGGCCATCATGTATGAGGCCATGTACGGGCATGACACAATTTTGTAACATGTGAAATAAAAAACTTGACAAATTTTGACATCTTTTGATGTTGTAATCCATTGGTAAAAACTTGGTTTGTTATGGTTAAGGTGAGAGGTTCAATTCCTAACACTTGCAACCTATGTGTATGTTTAGAGGCTAGGGTGACTAGGTAGATTAAATAGGTTAAGTTAGGCTAGGATAAAGTATATTAGCATAGGGTAGGCTAGGTCATCACCTAACTACCTATATTATTTAATTATTTATTAACCCATTTATTTATGATTTGATTAATCAAATGATGACACATGGGGTGTTGAAATGACCTTACAACACGTCACATTTTACCATTAGTCAAAAAATTTAATCAAAATCATTGCTTGGGGTTTGGTCAAAAGCACCACCTTAAGGTTAGTAAAAAAAACCATCCTAGTCATATTGGACTTGTTAAAATTGACTTGTCTTGAAAACCAAAGTGATTTTTTGACCCCTTGTCACTTTGGGGTACTTTTTGGTTTGAAAATCCAATTTGAAAAACCTAAAATTCTAGTAATGTAAGAGGGTTCTGATTTGTTCAATTCTTTGAGGTTTTATTTGCGATATATCCTTTAAATGTCTCCATTTTACAAATATATTGCCATGCTAAATAATTATATTTATATCAAATTAATTTGTAATTAAATCATTTATATTTCCTTAATAAATAATTTAATTCATTTATCTTGAATTTCATTTGGTTTATGAAGGTAATGAATAAGCTCTAGCGAGCATCATTTGATCAATATCCCTTACTTCTATTTATTTTTAAATTTTCACCAAATTTCTCAAATTTTTATTGTTTCATAAACATTCACATTTGAACTAGTAGTTATATGTTAAATCCTTTGTAAAATGTTTTGTTTATATTTTTGAAAATTAATTTGGTTAATAAGTTATTAAATATGATTTAGTACAAATATTCATATATATACTTAACTTCTTCATATATATTCAATTTGATAGACGAGTAAATATTTCCAAATAACTTTCAAAAATGAAAATCTTGTGTATATTTCTAGAATTTTGTTTGGTTTATGGAGCTATTAGGTAGGATCTCCTATAATATATTCCATCAATATTCATTACACACCTTTAAAAAAAATTAAGCTTGTTTTTTTTCAGTAATTCAATTTATTTATTTATCTTTTATAATTAATAACTTATTTTCATGGATTATGGTCCATCCCATGTGGTTAATTTGCATAGATGGTTTATTAAATAAGTATCCCTTACTTGCCTCTCTTTGTATTAGATTGATCCCAAGTTAAAAGATTTTTATTTATATCAGATTTATTTGGACCCGATAAAATTTTCCCATATATTTCTCCAACACAAAATATTATTATATTGAATCATCTAGAGAAATTTTAAGATATTCGTTTTCAATTTTATTTTTTAATCATTGGTAAAATTAGTGCCAATCAAACATCAGTAGATACCCATCTTGTACAATTCATATATTATTACATCCTAATAAAGCCCTTGTTGTGTGTGATGAAAATAATGTTTCTTTTGGAATATGATTATATTATAAATATACACATTTAGTTTTTTAGTTCTCCCATTGTTCTATATTATATAGCATCTCATGATTAGGAGTGCGACATATTGTGGCATATTGAATGAAAATTAGATTATTGCGCCTAGTATTTATTTTAAAAATTTCCTTATATTGGGAGAAGCAACAATGAATTGAAATTGTATAAGGAGCAGTTGATTATTCACAATGTATGTTGTGGTGTCTTCCAAGTTAAACAATTATTTGTATTTGTCAATTTTTGTTTGTTTGTTTGTTGGCAAATTGATTGAATGTGGCAAGCCCTTTCCACAATAGGGTAATATATTTCATCATTATCCTCGACATGGCTTTTCAATGTGCAAACATAGTAAAATGTACCTAACGTTACGTCCATTTATGTAATCATTTCTTGAAGTTTTCCTATACACACTAGTCTGTTTTCCTTTATTCGGTACCATCAACCAACAATAATAAATTCCATCAACCTTTTCTATGCTCTTCCATACTTTTCATTTTTTCTCAAATCAATTGAATATCTTCCATCCTTTTCAAAAATCAAAGTTTCTTTTCCAATGAACATTCCTTTTGTTCTTTTTGTTGCTTTGGCATTTTTCACAAGGCTAACATATTGTCTTAACTTTTTTAACCAATGTCATTGATTTTGTTATTTGTCATCTACTTTCATATGGAACATTGTTGTTTTTATAGCATTTCCACCTCGCTCTTTGGTCTATTTGATTTCTTGTAAAATGGCAAACTTTTCATGCCAAGGGTAAAGTTGAGTTCATTGTTCTTGTTGTCAATTTTGGAATCTCACATCACAAATAAATGTTTATGTGTTATGTCTGGTGTCCAGCCAAGAACTTTTCATGTTTCCAAGGATGAAACATATGATGGTAATAACAATCTTATTAGATCCATTTGTCATGTTTCAATCTTTAGTGATTTTGGTTTGGAATGGAAGGTGAATGCCAAAAGGTTCAAAATTGTTGCAAAAAATCTTCCAAAAAGCTCTCAAAATACTATTTTGGTGCCGAAAACTACGGCATCTTTTACAAATGTCATCTTGCATGTTGTGGAGATCAAGCAAGAAATTTACCCAAATTATGTCAATCCTAAATCTTTGTTCATAAATTTGTGCAATTCTTCTAATGAAGATGGAATGCCTTCAATCTCTCTTTGCCCATCAACCTTTTATTTATAAACAAGTCATTCTGCTTCTATTTCTTATGATTCCCCATATTCCATTTGAGACATTCCCTTTGTGGGAAGACCATATGTACAAAATGTAATAGATTATATTAGGGCAATGTCATTTACCACACATGCTAATTCCAAATTAAGAAATTTGAATCATGATAAGTTTCACATTGAAAATGTTCATTGCATTTTGACCACATTTAATGCTGATGATTTGTTTGAACTCCTCCCCTTGTTAGTCATGATGGTCACTATAGGTAGTTGCAAAGAATGGATAGGAAACATGATGGCCATGGGTGGTGCAAGGTTAAGATGACTAACATCAAAAATGATTTCAACTTTACTTTTCATAGAATTCATTGCTTGGGCCATTTGTAATGTCAGAATGATAGTTGCAATTTCTTTCTTCTAACAAATGTAAAAATGAAATAGCTTGGATTAACAACATTCACAACCTAAAAGGAGATCATTTTGCTTTCGGCCCACCATTATGCAAAATCTATAATAACACCCCCTTCTATGTTAATATGTGTGTAGCTCGCATGTATTACATCTTACACAAGCAAGAGAATTTAACTCAAGGGTAGATGCAAGCTACAATGGTTCAATATTGACAAAAATTACACTCCCTACAAGTCCTTACAAGATTCTTTAAAATGATTCAAATGGATATGGTTGTTACTTTAAAAATTATTATTATTATAATCTTTGACTAATGTATGTTCAATCACTTACAAACCTTCTTGAATCTATGTGAAAATTTGCATTTAATGTAATTGATATCATTTTTAAATTTGGAAGACTTAAAAAGAAAACCCACAAAGTCAATAAAATAATGCTTCATCTAATTTTTATTAAAAAAAAGCTTTTGGGACAAAAAATTTGAAAAACAAACAAAAATTGTAACTCATATGGATTATGAAAATATGGTCAAATTTTAACCTTTCAAAAGTCCCTAGCTACTAAACGATTAAGGTTTTTCTTTAAAATATTCTTCATATGAGTTTATCATCTTGTACTACATTATATATTGAGTCCCAATAACAAATTTGGAATGTGGATTAATATATTTTTTATAAATTTGTGATGTTATAATTAAATGACTAGTCCATATTTTTTGACTTCAAAAGTTCATTACTACTAACAAATGAATTTTTTATCAATAAATAACCACACAATTATCTTCATAATGAAATTATTAGTTTGGATCCAAGTCCCAATTAGTATATCTAAGGATATATTAATCACCATATGCATTTGAATGAAAGGTACCTAGCGAAAAAAAACATTGTTTTGTCACAAAAGTGAACCACTATAGCTTGCATATACCCTCAAACAACTATTCATTTAGATACACATGATCATTTTGTGGTAGAAGGTTGATCTGGAGAAGTTTTTGATCAAGTTAAATCCCTGGTCCAAAAGGAGGTACCCCACACACTAGAGGTTACTACATTGGCCATTACGTTGGCTACAAGTAAAACCTTTCTCTTCACGCACTTGTTGAACGAAGATGGAGAAGGCAAGTGGAAGTTCTGAAACATGAAAAGCTAGGCCAAGTCATTAACAAATTCATAGCAATGTCTTCCCCCAACATTCAAAATTTATTTACATCCTTTAAGCATTAGCTAGGGAACAAAAAGTATATTTCTAGCATTTTCACTCTGAAAGTGAATAATGGTTTGTCTTACTTTAGTTATTTTTCAGGGCAACAAACAAGAAAAAAAAAGTTTTTGTTCAAAATGTATGTGCATGGAGATGGTAGTGAATGTGATTTAAGCAAGTGGATGTAGCCTGAAGTGACTTCCAAACCGCTTGGACCATGTTTGATCATGTAAAACGTGTTGAAGGTTCGACGACACTCACTTGCCATGTGTATGATTCTTTCTACTACAAGGTGATGATGATTGCAATATGTGATATGCAATCTAAAGACATAAAAGCTCAAATGTGTAATGTGGCGGAATCTAAACAAGGTCATGACAAATAATGATGTTCCCAATCCAAACTTCAAAGGATTCATGGCTGATAATGTTTAGGCCAACTAGAACACAATTCAAATTGTTTATGGTAGCAGAGATCCAAGTGAGCTAATGGTTGACAAATAACAAACTTGTTTTTTTCATTGGAGTCAGTCCTTGGATAGACACACAAAACAACATATCAAGTTAAAGTTGTGAGACAAACATAAGACATTATGTTATGAATACAAAAATGCCATTTCTTTAGAAAAGGTAGATATTTGATATGCAATAATTCGCTATTGGTGGTGTTTTTTGAAGGTTGCTAATGAAATTAGACCTCAAAAGTTAGAGAATTGGCTTAGTTTTTGGCACTTTTGCATGAGACAATTGGGAGGATTTATGATACATGCACTATTTTCAACCTTCCCACACATCTCTTCTTTCACCCCATCTTCTTGACAACTTCACATCTATGGTATTAGTCATTTAAAAATAACATAACATACATTTTTTTTCTTGCAAAATCTTCTTCAAAAGAGTTTACAAACACAATCATGCCCATGTGCAACCTTTTAGAGACAGTGCACAATGTATGGCTTCAATAGTTTAATTTGTATGTTACAACATTAAATGACTACATTCAAGCAAGGTGGTCAACTAGGTCAAGGGCTTGATAAGAATGAATTGTTGTTTGTGTAGAACAATTCAATCCGAAACAACTTGTAAACATAGTTTTGAAATATTCCCCAAGATTGGTTTGCATAGTTAGAATCACACATATGGAAGGTGAAGAGATCTTTGGCTCTTACAAACAAATTGAAGGCAAACCTAGCTCCCATATCAAAAGGGGATTCACATAGGCACAACCATGTGAATTTTTCTCTCCTCATGTGAACCACATAATTGTTAAATCAAGTGTGGAAATTGAATAACTTGGGGCAAATCAAATTTAGGGAGATGTTGAGGTCCTTGATGCTCCACGTGGAAATGGAGTTTGGCATATAGAAAAATGCCCCCCTATGTTGCATGTTCAATGTTCAATGTTGCAAAAATTCACCAAACATTATTATGCTACAAGGATAATTACCAAGCTGACTTTTATTGGTGTCCTTACACTACACCAAAATGCGTCCTAATTCACTTTGGGTTTCACTAGATTTTGAGTGAATTTGGACATTTTTATTTAGTGAAATTGATTAACCCTAGTGAGTGGGGACCAATTGTTATGGACAATCAATTGTTTCACGAACACCTAATTGAACAAGGTTATTTTCAAATTAAATACAAATTTACCAAACCATTCATTTGCTAGTTAATTAACTAGCCAACATGGAAATCAATTAAAATTAAATTATTTGATATATAATGTTATTGATAATTTCATGATTTTCAGCCTATGATTTATTGACATGGTTAAAACCTAACCTATGTAAGTAGGTCATGTAATTAACCTAGGCACCTATTCTAAATAACTAGATAGGAAAATATTCAGCCAACTTACCATTGTTGACCACACACAACACCATTCACGAGGTTTGATCCCTTGACCTATAGAATGAAAGCAAACACCGCTACCATCAAACCACCTCATTTGTTGTGATGATATGTTACATTACATTTTATTTATCAAATAATTCTTTTAAACATTATAAAAACATCAACTTTGAAAATTCATATCTTATTGAAATTTTGTTCAAATGAATTTTTTCAAGTTTACTTTTTAATTTTTTTAATAATTTATATAATTTCATTTATTTCCTTTTGAAAATGAAATTATTTGAACAAAAAAAAGATGAAATAACATTTCAATGATCATTTTTTTGAAAAAAAAATGTTTAATAAATGATTTTTGTTTTGCTAATATAATACTACCTATGTTAAGCTACTTTCAATTTTATATGGCTATTTTTCATTAATTTAAATTATTTCATTTTACATTATTTACAACTATTTTGGCTATTTTCAATTACTTTTGGTTATTTTTGGCTATTTCACCTTATGCTAATTTTGGTTATTTAAAATTACTTTTGGTTATTTTAGCTTATTTCACCATAAGTTATTTTCGGCTATTATATATTTTTGGCTATTGTAAATTATTTCATTTTAAGCTACTTGAAATTTATTTTAAGTTATTTCATTTTGAACTATTTTTTTATTATGTGAGATTATTATTTGTTACTTTTGGTTATTGAATGTTATTTCACCTTATGTTATTATTGGTAATTTTAGGTTATTATAGGCTATTTCACTTAAATTATTTTTGTCTCTTATAAATTATTTCACCTTAAATTATTTTTAACAATCTTAACCCATTATAATATATGGCTATTATTTGTTATTTTATTGGGGTTATTGGCACATATTTTATTGGTGGCTATTAGTGGTTATTCTATTAATAATTATTGGTGGTTATTTTATTATTGGATACTAATAGTTATTTTATTAATGACTATTGGCGGCTATTTTATTAATGGCTATTGATGGTTATTTTGTTAATGGTTATCAGTGACTATTTTATTAACGGATATTCTATTGGTGGATATTTTGTTATTTGATATTGGTGGTTATCAATGGTTATTGTATTAGTGGCTATTGGTGGTTATTCTATTAATGGATATTGGTGATTATTCCATTGTAAGCCATTTGTGGTTATTTTATTGGTGGCTATTTATGGCTATTCTACTAATAGCTATTTATTAATGGTTATTAATGGTTATTATATTATAAGTTATTGTTGGTTATTATATGTTATATTACGACTATTGGTGATTATTGTATTATAATTTATTGTTGGATATTATATGTTATAATATCATAGGCTATTGGTAGTTATTATATTATAGGGTATTTTGAATTATTTTTCATAGGTTATTATTTTCTATTTTAAATTATTTTACCTTAGGTCATTACATTTTATTTAGATTATTTTAAATGATTATACTTAAGATAAAATAATTTATAATAACATAAAGTAGAATGACCTTGAATAACTTAAAGTATAACTTGAAATAACATATATTAAATTAAAATAAGATAACCTAAGTTATAGCCTAAGGTTAGTTGAATAATTTAATTTATAATAACTTAAAAATTTATAATAAGCTTATTAAAATACCTTAAGGTAAAATAACATATAATGGTTTAAGGTACAATAATTTATAATAGCTTAAAATAATTTATAATAACATAAGGTATAAGTTAAAATAACTAAAGTAACCCATATATAGGGTATATCATAAAGTAACATACATATAATATTTTTAAAAACATAAAAATAAACTTATTTGATACGATAAATTATAATAGCGAATTATGTTAATTAGTAATGAAACATAATGTTTACATAATGATATTATAGTGAAATAATTTTCACAAAGGTGAAATTAGTAAAATGCAATGAACTTATTTCACTTTTAAGGTCCCATAGTGATTTTGGCTAATGAACTGCACCCCAATTTTGTAATAGTGTTGCCCCTGCTTATTTAGGATTGTGGTCTCAATTCCTTAGTGCACCTTTAAAGGTGCACAAGTTTTAGTTTTGTCCATATGATATGAATCATTACGTTAACAATACGAAGTGCAAGCATGCATTAAATAAACTAGATGTTTCGAAAATTTAACCCGTTTAAATTAAAACCAATTATATGAAATCAAGTCTCTTGAAGAAATAATATTTGTTTTGAAAAAATGGCAATTGATGTTTCCTCAAAGTCTATTTAGAGGGGAAAGTTCCATTCTTATAAATAGGCTAGTGGATGAAATGTTGTGGCCAATATCACTTAATGGTAAGGTTGTTTGTCGTATAATGCCATTCAACATGTCAAATCTTTAATCTACATTACAATTGGTAGGAAGTTGATTGACTTCTTGAAGTGACTATAAACCCACCATTGGAAGTTCCCCCTCCTGGATGTGGATGAATTTATAAGATTCTATTTGGCCAAAATCCAAACAAGAAGCAATATGAAGTTACAATAAAAAACTTCCCAACTTGCATTTGTTTGGATTTTGTAGCAACGATGTCAAGTTTGTTAGAACTTAGGTCAGCAAAGGAAGTGGATGCCCTATAAACACATGTACTATGTTTTACAACATGTCATGTTTTGTGGGCAATTCAAAAGTTTCATCCATTTTCCAACTTGGAGTTGTGATGAAGTTCATTGCTTGTTGACTCATGATGTAATCATTGTGTAGGTAGGAGTACATTTTTGAATTGTTATAAAAAACAAGTATAATGAACATTGTCAATTTTAACACTCATGATGATGCTATGTGTTTGGCTTTTAAACTAGAACTTGCAAATAAAGTTTAACACTCTAGTTTTATAAAACTTCAATAATTATTCATTCAACATTTTGCTTAACATGAATGATGTTTCACTAGACTAAATTAGTTATCAGATTAAGTTATATGTTTATTAAAAATTTAAAACATTAGATTGAAAGATTATGGAAATTAATTCCTAAGTGTCAAACTCACTATTCTATATACTTGGATGAATATTTTGTAACACTCAAAAAATATTCTTGGCATTTCAATAGAATATTCTTGTCTATGTGGAAAATATTTGACTTACATGACAAGAATATTCTTTAAATTTTTTGTGTTGCTCACATGTTTGTTTCTCATTGCTCATGTTCACATGTTCACATGGTAGTTGCGTTGCATGTTTTCCCAATGTAGTAGTAGTAAGAACATTTAACTCAATAATGGGTTTTAATGTTGAAACTTTTTAATCATTGCTACCATTTTGGTATGCATTTTGAGATCAAGTTAACATGAAACCTTTAGATTTAGACAACAACCCCTTTAAATATAACATATCTTGCACATGGATAGTGGTGGTGGAAAAGTCATTATAGTTGGCAATGTGGCATGGGCCTAATGTAGGTTAGTAACATTTCCAAGAATGGGCAAAATCTTGGTGCGAAACTTATGCCAATGTGTAGACAAAAGGCTAGTAATGTGGGTACCGTGGATCTCTAGAATCTACCATTAACATGATTTCTAAGTAAAACAAAGTAAAAACATTTATTTCATGCAATTATGGGTCTTTATGTTGAAATTAAACTATGTAATCTTTTTTTTACCATTTAGTCCTACATTTTGAGATCAAGTTAACCATGAGACTTGTGGATCTAAAAAACAAACCCCTTAAATATAACATATATTGCACATGGGAAGTACTCATTTCAACTTTTATTCTAGTTGGGAATGTGGCATGGACCTAATGCAAGTTTTGGAAACATTTACAAGAATGAGCATAATCACGGTGCAAGACTTGTGCCAATGTGTGGAAAAAAGGCCAATAATATGGGCATTACAAATTTTAAGAATCACAAATAGTTATATGCTACCAAAAAAGCCATCTGAAAGTTCCTAGGTATGAAGTATGTTAGTAAAATTGGTTTTAACTTATTTAACCAATGGTAGTTGCAACAACTATTGATTAGACACACTTTCAATGTGATGCACATGGAGAATAATGTTTTTGAAAGTTTGATCAAATTTATATTTGGGTTGAAGGACACAAGAAAGGTTTAACAAGACATGGAAGTTTGTGGGGTTCAAGAACATTTATGGCTAAAACGAAATCCTCAAAGGCCAAGAAAGATTTTCAAGCCATCTCCCCCCTATGTCCTAAAGCTAAAAGAACTACATATTTTCATTAACATGTTAGCTTTGTTGAAAGTGCCAACATATTACTATGGTGCAATAGGGAAACATAATGTATGAGAAATTGGGTTCAATGAAGAGCGATGATTGCCATTTCTTAATGCAACAATTTATGCCTTTAGCTCAAAAGGGACTAATGGATTTAATCATGTGTGCTTGGGTTGATGTGGCTTAATTGAGTGAACCACAACATATGCATGTGAAGGTTTGGGATCCAATTAACCTACCAAGCCTAAGAGAAGATGTAGCAACTACCCTTAGCTACAATGAGTGGGAGTTACCTAGGGCATTTTTTGATGTAATGACACATTTAACATTACATGTTGTCAAAGAACTAGAAATTTGTGCTCCTATACATACTCATTGGATGTACCCTGTCAAGCGAGCCATGAAAGTATTTAAAGGATATGTATGAAATAGGGCAAGGCCAAAGGCATCAATGGCAACACATTTACTAAGACTCTCTGATAACTTTAACTGAAAGCATGTTGGGACGTGAGGTCCTGTTAAGCAAATCGAGCAGGGCGTTGCCAAATTTTTCTGTTTCTGTGCGTTTGATTTCCTTTGCCTTGCTTGGTAGTTTCATCTTGTCTAAGGGTGGAAGAGATGAAAGCGCTTTGCAAAACAATTACTCTCCGTCCCCACACAGTA
>Ga0116230_10006989_pt1 | contig 11152 bp, 16 predicted proteins | sample S1TSphfallax_3_FD_88678 | JGI IMG/M metagenome (GOLD analysis project Ga0116230, IMG submission 88678) | Host-associated microbial communities from peat moss isolated from Minnesota, USA - S1T2_Fd - Sphagnum fallax MG | ecosystem: Host-associated > Plants > Peat moss > Unclassified | place...
ACATTGTGACATATGCTGCCCACTGAGAATTGTGAGAGTGATTGATAGGTACTTTCCAGGAGACATAGGTGCCAGGAAACTTTCCAGGAGTGAATTGATAATGAATCATAATTTTTGGAATTGCAGTTTTGTAATCCCAAATTATTAAAAAAAGCAATGTCAATGTTACATTCATCAATATCATAATTGATCTAATGTTTTGACCACATGCAATGATGCCTTCAAGCTTCAATTTTATCATCCATAAATGGATGGATAATATAAATTAGAGGGATATACAGAAATAAATTCCTCCATCTTTAGGAGAAATATTTCCCATCCACAACATATATATAATTGTTTCTATGGACATTGTTGGATATTTGAATGCTTTTCAAATCCACTTCAACAAACCAACCTTAAGAGACAAACCTAAGAAATATCCAACAGTGTGTTTGGGTATGTATTATGTAACAGTGTGGTTCTTTATTGGCAAAATATTGTCAAATTATTTTTTTTTAAATGAGCCTTGCAAAACTAAGTATGTAAATTTTAGGAGTGATTTGCCACATCAACATCATAGAGGTTGATAGCCAATACCTTAAAATTTCATTATTGTAGGAGCTCCAATTTGAGCATTTATTGCATGCATTAGCCCTTGCCATGGCAGTACTTTCAAGCCAGTCCCCCTTTGATGTTGCCCCCTCCTCCAAATGCCTCCCCATTATGTTGTTTTGGGCGGACTCTAGCCTTGGGGCATGTCAAAAAGTATGCTTGCGTTGCTAGAGCTTTTTCTCCTCTTCCTCTAGCCTGGCTTCATTCAAGATTGTTAATGCACTACATGTTTTTCACCCCTCAAATCTTTCTTCATCATGAGGAAATTCCTTAGTGCAATTTTACCAAGATGCAGATTTGAACTTTTCCTTAGATATTTTTCAAGTCAACATTCATTCACATGTCGTATTCATAGGTATTGAAACACCTTTGCGATTCATTTGACTTCAAGGACTTGGATGGTGGATTCCCTAAATTATTCTTAGTTTGTTCTTATATTGTGGTAGGTCATATCTCCAAGTGCATAGCTTTGGCCCTTGGTATCATTTGTTTATTGATCTTGGCCAAGCCTTTTGATAGCATTTGATCAATGCCGCAAGGTCTTGTGTTGACAAGTGAGTATGGCCTTGTGCCTTTAATTTTGCAATGCATTTTTGGTTCATTTATTAGGTCCATGTTGCAATTAAGGGAGAGTGTGAAACAATTATGCACAATATTTGGACCACTTTAAACATTCACCTTAACAATCATCTTATGTGGGTGGTGCTAAAGGTGAATGTTGCAAATGATTTCAACATAATCTCTTGCAAGGTTATAATTTAGGAGCTCCATGTGATAAGTAGTCAATTGACCCAATTCATCCCTTTTATTCATTCCTTTTATGCCTTGCAATTGTTTTTTCTTTGGTCATCACTCCAATTTCAAAAGCTTAAACATCATATTTTCTTCCATTAACACCTATAGGGTAGTCTACTAGGCGAGCTTCTTTATGTCTTTGTTCACTTTCAAGCTTGCACATCTTCCTTTGTTGTTTGTCTATTTTCGTCAACTATGACACCCACATCATTGGCCTTATCTTTTTTGTTCATTAGGTCATTGATCCTTTTGCTTCCCAATTGGGTTTGGTGGGCGGGTAGTTCAACAAAACAAGTGCATTGTTTAGTCCCATTTTGAGCTATTTATTGGATTTTCCCCGTTTTTTTTTGGGTTGGTTTTTGCACCTTTTCAAATGACATCAAAATTTTGGGCATTCTATTTGGATCCCATTCCTTCACTTTGTTTTTTCACTAAAAGGCTTTAAATGAGGATCATGTAAAAACACTCCCAAGGTTAAGGGACATTTAAATGGCTTTTAAAATCTTTTCTAAATGTTTTGCGTAAAGGTCATTTTATTCCCCCCCACCCCACCCCAATTCCATAATTTTAGCACCAATTAACTAACCTTCATGGGTGTTTTTTGACCATGCAATTATCCAAGTACATTTTGGGAAGAATACAATAAAAAGATGTGTTATTGGATGGAGGTTCTAAAGTTAATATTATCATAGAATAGTTGAGATTAAGGTTGGGGCTTCCAAAGCTTAAACCTGCTCCATATAATTTGAAGATGGCAAATCAAACAACCACAAAACTAGTGGGGTTGATTAGAGATCTAAAGATATATGTTCATGGCATTCCTTACATAATACGTTTACTATATTTCAAAATAATGTGGTAAATTATACTTATTCCATGTTGCTAGAGAGACCATGGTTGAAGGATGCTAAAGTGGCACATGGTTGGGGAAGTAACATTGTTACCATACAAGGGAATGGGACAGTCAGAACAATTATAGTTACTAAACATTTGGGAGGTGGAGTAAAAAGACCATAAATGTTATTGTGCTACGATTATCATAATGGCATCAAAAATGAAGAAGAAAATATCATCTTTGCTACAAAGCCATAATTGTTTCCATAGGACAATCAATTTACTTGAAACAATTTAATCTATGAAAATCGCAAATGTGGGAATCATGGATACAATGTGAAGACTAGTATTTCAAAACATGGATCTAAAGTACATAGCACTAAGAAAAAAATACATGGCAAGAGATATGAGCCAAAAGTAGCTATAGAAGATAAGGTGTATCTAAAGACATACTACATACATCAACAAAGGAGTGTTATAATGGATGAAACTCTAACAAAAATAAAAGCACACGGGTTGCAGATAGTTGGATGGATGTTAACTAAATATCAACAATTGATGAAGTTCAATCTGGGAACTTATGCATAATCACAAATGGTGATGAAAAATTTACATGAAGGACCTTCAAGTGGGCATTTTGCAACTGAAATAATGCAAAGGAAAATATTGCATATTAGTGGCCACCTATGTACAGGGACGTCCATGATTCTTGTGATGCATGTCAAAGAACAACAGGATTGGCAATTCAAAGTCTTGCAAAGTTGGTCACAAGTCTTTTAAAGGAACCATTTATGAAATGGGGATTTCATTTTGTTGGGCCAATTAAACTAGCATGAAGATATACATGGAACAAATATATTTTTGTTCCCACAAATTATGCTACTAAGTGGGTGGAAGTAAAAACATTGAAAACTAATAAAGTAGTAGTCATAGTAAATTTTTTGTATGAATGCATATTAACTAGCTTTGGATGTCCTTTGCCTATAATCACATATCAAGGAGTTAATTGCATTAATGATGCCATCAAGTATTTCACGTATCATTTTTCGATGAAACATTTGAATTCTACAACTTATTATCCTTAGGGGAATGGGCAAGCTAAGTTTACTAACAAGGTACTTGGGACACTGTTAACCAATTTAATTAGTGAAAATAGAACAAATTGGGATGAACATCTATCTACAATGTTATTTTCATACAAAACTACATACAAAGTGGTAACATGGTATACACCATATCAATTGGTGTATGGATTACATCCATTAATGCCCATAGAGTACATCGTTCTAGTTGCTAGTGGAAATGAGAATGACAATACTCCAATGAGAGTTTTAACTAGCAAAATTATAGAGCTTGAGAAGTTGTAAGAAGTTAAATTGTAGGTTGCAAAAATTGTAAGAATTCAATAATGGAATAGAACATTATGGAGTCAACAAAACAATCTGAAAAACAATTTAGTTTTGGTGATTATGTTATGTGGTTTCCAAAGGGCAATAAATCACACCTAAGGAAATTTACTAAAAAATGGTTTGGACCTTACAAAATACAATATGTGTTGCCAAATAACACTATGTTAGTTGTGACCATTGAGAAGTTTGAAACTAACCCTATGTTGGTCAATGTGGGTAAGCTCAAACATTATAAATACATGGAATTTGAAATTTTAGACAAAATAACAACACATGCCAATATATTGGGAACAAAGTGTAAGTGGAGTTCAAGAGGCGAATTTTGACACAAAGGACGACAACGAAAGATGTGAAATACAAAAACCACATATGAAGAATGTTGAAAATAAATAACATAACACAAATCCAATGGTGAACAAAGTTTTTATTTTCGATCTACAAATGAACAATATTATAGAAGTGCAAGATTTCAAATGTAGAGATCTAAAGATGATATGTTAGGCATATTGGTTGAATCAACAATAATATTCATTCAATCATTAAGAGTATTTACATAATCATCAGAATTATGGGCACGATCATTAGAGAAATAGGTATAATCACCAAATGTGTTCTCATAGTCAGTAAATAAATGGGCACAATCAACAAAAGGTGTGCAAGGCAAATGAAGTGGAGTTAGTATTGATAATGTAGGGAGTTACAGATGTGGAATAATCAGAACTTGAAATCTGTAATGTTCATTCATAATGATGATGTTAAGTGCTTCCACATGGTTGTACAAGGGACAAATAAACTTGTAGTGATAAGTTGTATTAATTTCAAGGATCATGCGTCAATTAAAATACAATGGGCAGATGAAAAAATGAATGTGACAGGCAAGACGTTCAAAGACAAAAAAAATGGGGTAACTGTCAAAAGCAATTTGTGTTTGTTGTTGGAAATTGTGCGTGTTTTCGAAGTTTTGGAATTCACAACAGTATGAATGCATAAAATGTAGTTGAAAAACTATAGTGAATAACAAGGGAAAAGGAACACAAAGGAGTGAGCACAAACAAAGGTAGGAGGAGGAAATGGAATTAGAAAAATAGAAATAAAAAAAGAGTTGAAAATAGTAGAAAAAGAAAGAATGTTGAATATTCAGCCATTGGTTGTAAGGTCGCCACCGCATTCATCAACATCTTCAAAATGTGTAGAAGGGAAAACATATAATGAGAATATATAGTTTGCGTAGACAATAATTCTAGACATAGATACAACTGGAACATTTGCACTTGAGTTTTTGTGCAAAAGTAGATGATGTTGATGTGCAAGAAAATAAACAGGACTAAGAGCTACATCAATAGATCTGATGTGCATTGAAGAATCGGAGGAAGACGAAGCTAAGGAGTAGCATTTTGTGGAGGCACAAACAATGTAGAAGGACGCAAGGGAGGAGAATGTTGTTACAAAGGAAGAACAATTATCCACAAAAGTGCAGTTGAAAGTACAACAAGCCATAGAGGTGTAGACATTGGTAGAAGCACAACAAAAGGTGATGGAGATGGAACAAGGTGAAGTAGAAGCGATAGCAAATAGAAGATGCACAATCCTAGATAGAGCTACATTTCTAGAGATAGGTATTAAAATTCTAGACCCTGAGAGATTCATGTGGACACAAACGAAACAAAACTATGACAAACATGTAGAGTGGATGGAGAACTGAAAGGATATTGCTAAGCAAGAAGATTGGGCTTTTAAAGCAAGGCTTGTTCCTTTGTTTATGTGAGCGTGGGAAGCACCAATGCCCAATGTAATGTTGGAATTTTTTAACACATTTTTTATCAAGGGCATAAATATTTATTTTGGGCTTAAGGATATGATGTATGTAATCAACAAAAAATTGATTGTAAATGATTTTAGAATGTGTGGAAGGGTATGTAGAAGAATTGAAAGGACAGGTTAGTAAGTCACTAGCAGTTCATGCATTACAAAGTTGTAGACTTGCATTTGCAAATTCTTCTGAAAATCAATGGAATGCAAAAAGTTTGGGGTGCCATATTCTATCAAATATATTGCCATTATATTTGTCATTTATCAGAGGGTGAAGGTACAATATTTTTGCTACAAAAATGTTATTACATTGGTGAGAACACAGAAGGGGCATAAGGTAGATTGGGCACAAATTATATTCAATAGTTTGTGTAGTGAACTAGATAGGTGGTATAATATGTTAATGAGAATAAAGAGGATAAAAAAGATACCTATCAATTTGCCTTGGTAATGGTAAAAGTCTTTTAGTATTTGTTTATGCACCAAAAGGACAATCCACAAAAACGACCAGTCAAGGTTAAAAGAACTAAGAAGGAGATGCAAACAACACTAAAAAACAAAAAGAAAGCTACAGTAGACTCTCCAATAAGTGTTTTCAAGAGGAAGAACAAAGTTGAGGAAAGAGGAGCCTCAAGCTCAAGAGTGAAGAAGGAACAGAGAGCACATATTTGAGGGCATAAATATGATGAGGGGTAGAGTGGAACCATCAGTAGTGCCAACAGTGGTAAGGGTAGTGCCAATAGTGGTACATGAAAATAAACAGACTACAACCGTACCACATATGACATTTCCACAAGAAAGACAACGAAGGGAGCATAGGCAAGAGATACCACAAATGACATCACCACAAGAAAGACAATTGAAGGAACAGAGCGAAGGAGTTAAGAAGGAACATGACATAAGGTTTCCATAGTGTGATGAACATCTGCATTTTGAAGGGGATGTATGTGAAAATTGGATGGAGACCATTGCAAGTCCAAAACATTTTCAACATTTATAATAACATTTGTAACAACAATAACAACAAACATAGGAAGGTCTACAAGCTACTAAATTGTAAATGGAGAAAGTGGCGACACAACCTGCTTTTGAAAAGTTTAGACTAGCAGAACTACATGTAACACTTAGTAGGCCAAAATGTGTAAAGGGGTTTCCATTTGAATTTGAACTAAGGAAAAGAATGGTACAGAGCTAGGATCATTTATAGAAGGATTTGGAATTCTTATGATATAGACGAATTTACCAAAGTTTGTGGAGGAGGTATCTACAAAAGCAGATAAGGGATTGGAGTTATTTCAGACCATGGCAATTATGAGTTTGAATATGGGGAATTTGACTATAGAGGTGAATACTCTAAAGAATAGATTAGTTATGGGGGAAAAGGACAAAACAATGTTACAGGAGGAATTGGATAAGGAAAGAGATTTCTAGAATGGGTATAAACATAATGTGGAAATTTAGAGGAATAATAACGCAGAGGTTGAGGAAAAAATAAATCATTAAGAAATTGCAAAATGAGAATGAGGAACTCAAGGGTAGCACAACACGACTAAAGTTGTAGGATGAATAACTACAAAATTGAAAGCATAAGGTTGACATCCAGGAAACCATAGAGAAGAAGTGGATAGATGTAGTGTTTCTTCATAAGAAATGACGCGCTCCCAAGCTCCTTGATAGACACAAATGTGAGTCTTAGGTGAAAACAATGGAAGAATAAGGAATTGGGGACACACTCACTAGTTCACAACACTTTAAAGGGGTAGATGGGCGTGTTGGAGTTCCAGGATGGGACTAAGAAGAATGACAAGCACTTAATCATTCACACGGACCTGCACAAAACCAAACAACAAGTTGGTTAATGCATAGTTGGAACACTTTTGGTGCTAAGACGAGCCATGAGCAAACTTAGACTCACAAGACTCACCACGGCCCGGACTTGGGGGAAGCCATCACCTTCCCCCTTATAGTATACTTTGTGCCTTTCCACAAGGCCCACATCCAAATGGCATTCTGTCCCGAGATTCCCAAGTGGGAGTCCCGAAATTCTCACAACTAGGATTCTTGTGACTTTGTGGGCCCATAACTTTGCATGCAGACCTCTGATTAAGATGAGGTCTGAAGAAAAGTTATAACCCTCATCGAGAGCTTTCCAATGGTATGTAACACGCCACCTGCACGTGAGGAAATCAGGGTGTTTCCTGACTTTTAGTGGTCAGGAGTCAAATTGCCAATTTAACTCCTGGCCCTTCTTTTGGCCATAATTTGTGTTTTATATGTCGAAATGGGTCATGCAAGCCCATTTTAGACATCTATGTTCCAAGATTTTTTCAATGATATAAGGAACTTTTCAATCCATTGAGTTTTGACCCCTACAATTGCTCTATGAACATTTGGGAATCCATCGAAATTCCACCAGGACTCTAACTCCCAAAATGGAAGCTCCCTTGGAAGTGTGAGGGTTCATTCCCTCACACTTTTCTACACTCCTAGGAGCATGCGACATGACTTTCGAGCTTCCCTTTTGGCCCACAACCTTGCAAGCCCTTGCTTTGGTCGTGATAAGAAATAAACGGCTTTTGGATAATTAGGTGAAAATTCTAATTAAAAAAAAGAAGGAGAAGGAAAATGTTTTGATAGATTTGGAATTGATAAATTTGAAGAATGTATCTCTATTGTATTTTGAGGAGCTTAGAAAAAAGACAGTAGAGGTAGAAAAAAGAAGGTTAGTGGAATACAATAAGGAGTATAAAAAAACTCTATAACACCTGCACGCACAATTGGAGATGGCATAGGTAAAGAGGAAAAGTTTGAATCCAGCTAGTATCAAGAAAAGACTAGAGGATTATGAATAGATGCTATAACTACATCCTGACAAGGATGAAAAACAAGATGAAGGATTTTGAAGCAAAACCTAAGGAATGGTGGGAGGTTGTAAAGGAATATTTTACAAAGAAGTTTGAAAAGAATCTGGTTTGACATAAAATTGATGAAATAATTCTAAGGTACAAGTTGGAAGCTTATCAAAATAATTTTAAAGATTTCATTTGTATTAGTTCAACAAGTACACATGTATCGAGCCGGGATGAAGTGACAAAAATAGGGCTCAGTGGAATAGCTTAAAAAAATGAAGTACAAATTGAGGAATCAAAAGACTTTAGAAGTGGAGTAGCTTAAGAGGAGGAGGTACAACCAGAGATACCACAAAGACCTTAGAAAAGGGGGTTAGGAAGAAAAATAATTAAAAGGAATTCAAAAACGTGAAAAGGTGGAGGTTATTTTAGCACCAAAAGAAAAGATATCCAAGATACAACATTTGGAAATAGAACCACAAACTAAATTAATGGGGGAATAGGATCGGAATTGTAGAGTAAAATGTAAATATAAAACCATTAGTTTTTGTGTATATTGGGATTACATAACTATAATAAAGGAAACAAATGTTTGAAATGATATAAAATATTTTCATTTCATTTCAGTCATTTTACAAGGATTTCGGGGATGCAATCCAAAGTATAGAGGGGGTAGGATGAATATGTGATTTTGGATGAAGAAGGCATTTAGGATAAGGATTAATCGAGGGACTTTGTTAGTTTGAATTTTGAATTATTGTTGTTTTGATCATGATGATGTGACTTGGGATAGTTCAAAAGGTTAGAGTTCTAAACAATAGGAAAAATCGAAGATGTGTCACGACCCTAGCCTTGGGTTTGTGACCAAGGTAAGGGCTTATGAAGGTGCGAGCCAACAGTGAAGCCAGGAGTCACATTTCATGCTCCTAGGAATGTGGGAGAGTGTGAGGGAATGAACCCCCACACTCCTACATATACTCCCACTTTGGGAGTTGGAGTCTCGATGTAGTCCCAATGGAGTTTCGAATTTTCAAAATGCAATTGCAAGGGCCAAAACCCATTGGATTAAAGAGTTCTTTATATAATTGAAAATATCTTGGAACTGATGTCTAAAATGGGCTCGCATGACCCATTTGGACACTTCTAACACAAGTTATGGCTAAAAGAAGGGTCGGACGTCAAATTGACAATTTAACTCCCGACCATTAAAAGTCAAGAATCGCCCCCATTTTCTTATGTGTAGGTTGCGTGCCACATACTATTGGAAAGCTCTTGACGAGAGCTATAACTTTGCTTTAGACCTCATTTCAATCGGAGGTCTTCACACAAAGTTATGAGACTCCAAAGTTGCGGGAGTGCCAATTTTGGGAATTCCTGGGACAAAATGACATTTGGGTGTTGGTCCCATGGATAGGCACAAAAAATACTATAAGGGGGAAGGTGGTGGCTTCCCCCAAGTTTGAGCCGTGGTGAGTTTAATGAGTCTATGTTTGCTCATGGCTCATCTGTGCATAAAAAATGGTCTAGTTACGCACTAACCAATTTGTTGTTTAATTTATGTAGGTTCGTGTGAGTAATTGAATTTCTTGTCAATTTTCCTAGTCCCGATCCTAGAGCTCCAGTACGCCCTCTACCCTGAAGTGCTATGAGCTAAGGAGCGCACCCTGATTCTTTCTCTTTTTGTTGTTGTCACCTTTGGACTTGTATTTGAGTCCATTAAAGAGCTTGGGGGTGTGTGAAGATGAGACACGAAATTTAGAAAAAAATAGGATGAGCTATAGGTGTTTGCAATAGAAAACCAATTTTTTTTTTGATATAACATAAATTTTAAGTGTTTTTTTTGGATTTTTAAAAACAAAACATGGGATTATGATGTAATTTGGATTCATGTTTTCAATATTATAGAGAAGCAGAAACTTTTACAATGAATTCTATGTTCATATCTTGTGTGAATTTTTTGTAGTATTAAATTATGATGAAATGAATTATAATCATGCTTTTGAACTTTTTTTATAATGTATTCTAAAGTGTAGATTTTAGTTATATGCAATAACCATGAATCTGATGTTGGAATGAATGGTAATGTTAAGTTTGTTGAAACTTACAACATGAATAGTGAACATATGCATATGAAATGCAAATATATTGTTACAGTAATGTGAAATATTTTGTAAGAATTTAAATTTCATTTATACCACAACACATTTATGAATAGCCTATAAATTTAGTGAGGATACACCTTTTATGTTGTTCCCACAAGGGGGAGTGCATTGTTACCCACAAATTTGTTCAAAGTGCTTTTGCTTCCATTGTTAGAAATGTTGGGTTTCATTTTTTGTGTGAGAATAGACACATGTTCTTTCATGAGCCTCTTTATAATGTTCACATTGGTGGGTTGATAACATGTTCAGTTTAGATGGGGTTCGCATTTTGGTTGATGTCATCTTTTTTGATCCCATTCAATTCAATTTAGTTCCACATACTATCATTTCTTGATTAATGAGTACAACACTTGTAGCCTTGGCAAATGACAAGTTATACCATGATTGGCACTCTATAAGATGTGTTTTTGCATCTTGCCATAGAGGCATTTGGGTGTTTAAGCCAACATGCTAATGACTTTTTTCATTGATGTGCTAACATGGTACGTTTAGGCAAAGGTTTTAAAAGCCCTCCTTTATAGGTTTTGTGTTCATTTATACATAGAAAATGTTGGTGGCTTTACAAAGAGTTCAGGCCCCTATCATATTGAAGCAAGTTGTTGTTAGGGAGACCTTTTCTAAGTTGGATGTTTTTTAGATTTCCTACCCATCTCCTTGATGGACCATGTTTCATGTTTCTTTAGGTTGTTATTTTAACTTG
>Ga0116230_10006990_pt1 | contig 11151 bp, 7 predicted proteins | sample S1TSphfallax_3_FD_88678 | JGI IMG/M metagenome (GOLD analysis project Ga0116230, IMG submission 88678) | Host-associated microbial communities from peat moss isolated from Minnesota, USA - S1T2_Fd - Sphagnum fallax MG | ecosystem: Host-associated > Plants > Peat moss > Unclassified | place: USA...
CTTCATCACAAATACAAGCAATGAGCTGCTGTGTCAACCCATTGACTTCATCAGCTCCCAATAGTGGATGTAGATAAGTACATATTAATCTGCCCAAAATCTGCTTCCTGAGTTTCTATCACAACCATGAACAGAATGATTTCACCTGCCCAAATAAAATTTTATGGTCACCTCACAAATGAGCAACGGACTGCACTATTAGTCTTAAGTACAGAATAAGGATCTGAGCAGTGAGACAAATTCAGCTCCTCCGTGAGGTATCGAATACTATGTGCACAAAATACAGTTCCTGCTGTACAACTTGAGTTTCAGGAGAAGAAAACAAGTTTTCCTCTTCAGATCATGGATGCGATCTGACTTGCCGTCAAAACAAGGTTTTTTGTACAAAGATTCAAGGAGGAAAACAACTTGGGCCTCCTCGTTTCACATTGTGGCTAGTACATACTTGGAAAGAGTTTTCTTCTCACACAGGTTGGTGCATCAATCTTGGTGGAGCTTGATAGAGTTGAGCAGACTGTTCTGATCTGTTCAGCACTCCTTTGAAATGCTGATGGGTTGATCATATAGCAATCTTCATCTGGATCTTCAATTACCTCACTTTGCCTGCCTGATCCACTCACTGATGTTTCCCATGTTTTGGATCCCAAGTCAGGTGGATCCAAAGTCAGCTTATAGGAAGAATCACACATTCTTATGTTCCCCTCTCCTTTCTTGAATTTGAAGAAAGTGGTGATGCTGAGCTGGTGGTGCCCGGTGTTCTCTGACTCTTCCTTTTTCCTTTTTGATCCCTTCTTCTTCTTAGTCTTTAACTCCTCCTTCATGGCCTGGATGCAACCACAATTATTCAGATATGAATTGAGCAAGCAACATCACACCCACTTCAAAGCTCCATGAAACTACACAAAGTTTCTTCCTAACCTGATCCTGCAGGAATGCTTCCACCAGCTTCGGGCACGCTTCCTTCACCAGCTCCATGTTTTCATTGGTAGTGAATACACATTGACTACCTAAGTCTCCAGTTTCAACATTAGCTGTACAGTCATTGGCATCATCATCTAAGCCCACCTGCTCTTGTTCCGATTCATCTCTTTTGAGTGACTGACTATTTTTCCTGCCAAGGCCAAGCCACTCATGATCTGAAGGATGACCAGCTAAACACTGCCACCTTAGCATGTAGTAGGGCTTGAAGTGATCAACTTTGATGCGTAGAATGGAGTGTGGAGTAAACAGTCCATTGATCATTTCTGCTGTGGATTCCACTGCACTTGGTCTTTGCTCTGACCCTTCCCTCAGAGCCATTGCCTTGAGACAAGTGTGGGAGAGCAGTGGAAGTACTCTTTGGCGAACATAATAGGGCTCCCAATACAGATGCAATGCCAGAAACTTTTCAAGACCTTCCAAGTTTGGAGTGTGCCACTTTATCAGATCAGCAGGAGAGCCATCATCTGCAGCATGGGATATTCATACCCTATTCCTTAGTCATAATCTGAATACATGGAAAATGAAGTCAAGACAAAGAGCACATTCTGCTGCCTCCCTCTCTTCCTTTCTCACTATTTTGCAGCAGCTCTTTCTAAGTGAAAAGACCATTAAAAAAAACTCTTTTCTATCTATGGTGTACAATTTCCATATGCAATCTGTTTCCACCAACCTACATTAAAGTTTGACAGCAGCACTAGAAAATATTTTCAAGTGAATAGTTCTCTATGTGCTGTGTGGTCTCTGAAGAAGAGCACACACCTGCCAAGTTGCTTGAACCAGGACGAAGAAATATGTTAATGATGTGTTCACTTGGAAATCCATCAGTCTTAGCCATCTTACTTTGGAACTTCTCCCACCAACCTTGCTGTTGTCTCCTCTTCTTCAACTTCCACTTCTGCAGACTTAAAAACAACCACCCATCATTTCTGCACATAACTGAAAACTGGCACTACTGTCCAGTGGGTTGCCCAAATGTGTGGTATTTTTGCTTCTCGTATGAGAATGAGAATGAACACTTGGACATGTGTGCATAAGGCAATATCAAAGGAATGTTCACAAACAACCTTCCACCATAGTTGAAAACATATGTCTGTCAATCTTTATATTCAAGTCTTCATCTTTTGATAAGGAATAGTATCGCTCACTTTGGAGCAATCCTTGCATACACATTGGAACCCTTTTGTCTTCTTTCGACAACCGGAGTTCAATGTGTCTGTGCCCTCAACTACATTTTCACAGAGAGGGCACCCAGATGTCATGTGGTCTCTTTTGTTCCCAGGATGTCCACAGTTGGAACAATGCACTGGACTTCTTTTTGACTGGTTGTCACCTTTGGTCACACAGCTCCCAAAACTAAGTTTGCGACGTATTTTCTGATGATCTTTCGCACCCTCTGATTCACTACTGCTGTAACTTGCCATCTCCATGTTGGCTGACATACCTTCACCTCGTCCCCAAGTCCGGAGCCTAATTCACAGGTGACTAATCAGCCAATCCAAATAAATGAAAATCACTTGTCATTGTCTAATATCCAAGAGTTGAAATGCTTGAAACACAATACATTGACATTCTACTGCTGGAGACAAAACTGAGTTGAATCTACAATAGAACAAAGAGTGAGGACATCAGTATTGTTGCATAAGCAAACTCCTTGTCCTGGCCAGCCATAAATTTGGAACATGGAGAAATCCAGACCTGTCCAGAATCTCTGCTTCTGGAAAAGAGCGAACAAAACGCATGGCATGGCTGCATCCAATACCCTCAACGCCCTTCAAATCGTAATCACAGCCGATCAAAAGAGCTAAAGCTACCATGTGTTTCTGTTGGAGACCAAGCATGGTCTCTATGTCCATGGATGTGTAGGTCTCCACTAACGGATCCTGGTCACAGAATTTACCAAGAGAACCATTGTGTAGATTAGGACCTCCCTCAGAAACGCACAATCAAACTAAGCTTTTGATTTGCATGACTTATTAAGGAATAACAATTTCCTTATCAATGAATGCAAAGAAAAGAAACTCACCCGTGGATCTAGTTGCAAGTATTTGATGATGCACTTGGCACCATGGAGAAAGGCATCACTGTCAGGGGTGACACATGCATCCACCCATCCCTCTCGATCCAGCTCTGCACAAAGTGCCTCTGCCTCCCATTTGGCTCGCATGACTGGCATTCCAAGGAGCTCCAAAAGCTCCTTTCCAAGCACAAGTCAGATAGAAGAAGATCAATCCCACCGGATTCATACAAAGTGAAGGTTCTAGGGTAAAGGGTGCTTGATCTCTCCATTCCACATTTGCGTTCATGTTGCTACCCACATTTGCTATGTAGGAGGGCGTGTAGTGAATTCATAGATTCCAAGCAACAACAGAAACAATGAAGAAATAGATGATACATGATGCACACCACGCACTCATCAATGCTTTGTTGAAAAGCACTAGTGCCAATATTCTTCAACTCTGGTGAGGAGGGAAAGGACTCAGCAGCTGGAGGAAGAGGTGACTGTGGTGGTGCTGGTGCTGGTGGTAGTACAGGCTGAATATGCATCATGCGGTTGAATCTCTTGATGCGAGCTTGCAGCTTTTCTGGAGGTGCACTGCCATCGACAATGAACACTGGTAATGCTCCTACCTGCAAGCATTCTCCTGTTGTATTGTCATCGTCATCATGAAGAAGAAGCCGGAAAGAAGTTACAACCCTAAACCCTTTTGCTGCTGCATGCAGTACCTTCTTCAACTGGCAGCGCTTCTGTAAGCAAAACATGGAAGGCATTGATGATGAGGAAAAATCAACAACAACAACCACAACGCGAGAGAGAGAGAGAGAGAGAGAGAGAGAGATGTTTCAGCAACAACAATGTCATACATACCCCGGCCACTACTTTGACGACGCGGAAGAGCAGCAGTCGGAGATGGGGTTTGCGCGCAAGTCCCTTGACAGCCAAGTTCTGTTGCACAATCCAGTAAGACAAATCTATTGCCAATTTCTTGTGGCGCAACCATTCCAGCTCCTGGCATTTCTTCACCACCCGTAGCTCATCCCAAAATCCCCCTCCCACCCCCATCTCTCCTCCTCCTCCTCCTCCTCCTCCCAATAGACTATTATGTTTTTTTTATTCTTGTTGTTTGTTAACGCCAGGATGCGTGCGTGCATGCATGCGTGCATATGAACGAACGAGTCCAGAAAACCTAATTAGGGTTTTTTTTCCAGTGTTGCTGGTATCACCTTTTAGGTACCTATACCAGACAGGCACAAGTATTGCCGGGTCCAGAAATCCTAAGTAGGAGAATGGTATGAGTAATGATTTTTTAATTTTTATTTAATAGACCCGACCATTCTATATATTCCAGCAAATGGCAAATGCCAATATTGATATGAATATGTATTTTTTGCAAATGATATAACAGCTGGTATGTAATAATTGGCTAGTATAAATATGTAACAAGTATTTTTATATTATTTTCCCCCATTCATACAAAAATTAATTTAATCCAAAACTCATGTTTAGCACATTAGCCATCCCACACAGCCCAAGACATTGAAAATTTTGAGCTTCAATATGTTCAATGTTTCTATTGCTTGCACTGTGCTCATAAATAGTGTAAATGAGGAACTTGTGACATGGAATTTTTCAGAAACTGGATTCAGTATGAATGTGTGAGTTAGGGTTTGTAGATGTTACATTGCCTTTTTATTGTAGCTAATGAAAGAAGGGTAAGACTTGATTGTTGTATTTATGAAGATAGGAACTAAGGAAGCTTTATGGAGTTTCATTGAGGTAGAAAAGGTGCATTGCATGTATTTTGTGTGCTTTGATTGTGTAACATGTGGGAGTTTCCTTTCTTGCATTAATGCCAAGGCATGGGGATGAGTATGAATTTATGAAGACAACAATTCATAGACAATTGCAGAGTAATTGCTATTGTTCATGGAGATGGATTTAAAGAGGTTTGTGATGGCTTCAAAGCAAGCAAGCTGAGTTTTATAGACAATAGTTAAGTTCTTCTAATTATAGGGTGGTTTTGGGAGTATGGGAAACTTAGGATCTTAAAATAGCTTCTGAATTTTTTTGGTCTTTTGTTACATTTTGGAATTGTGAATGAGCTCAAGAATGCAAAAACTTCATGAGTAAAGATGTCAGGGTCCAACATTAGTGATAGTATAAGGGAATGCAATGCATCAAAAAATACATTGGGCTTGAAAAAATCAAGGTTGTGATAAAAGACTATGACAACAAGATTTTCATTCGTGTGTTGGGGAAGGTGTATCATTTTTTGAATCCAAGACATACATATGCACTTATAGTAAATCTAGTTGTGCTTAATGATTCCTTGTTTGAGGCTCTTATTTCACAAGAAGAAATAATTGAAGGTTTTCTTAGAATTAAGTAATCTTTGTATTGTTGCATTAATGCATTTGTTGAGGATCTGATATTTCTTTCATTGTAGTGAAAAAAACACGAAAATAGATTTCCACACTAACACTAATGTTGGGCCCTAGATATTGCCCTATGCTCGTACTCCCACAAAGTTTCAAAGAGATGGCAATGGCAACATTTAAAGCATCAAATAAAAACTAATAACCCCTTTGCTAATTCAAAATGCATTGTTGAACCACATGGCTCAAAAATTTCAATGATTATTCAAGCTATGGCCCATGTAGGTCCATTAGGAACCCTACCTTGCAAATGTAATGTTGTTGACCATAACATAAGTTGAAGGAAATAGAATATTTCAAAATCTTTTTTTAAAAAAATTACCTTTGATGCAAATCAAAATCTTGACCATACATTTCAATTTCAATTTTCATAAACCACTCCCAACACATGCAAGGTCCCATTCCTACCTACCTATCATTCCTGTAGTTCACTAAAAGAATTCTTGTCATTTGCAACCAAGAAATCAATGATCAAATATTTTAAACAACTAATAATTGATTGTAATAATAGGATATTACTTCAAATCCTACATGTAAAAAGTTGTAGTCATATATTAATGGTGCATTTGATTAGTAGACAATGACATGGTAACAAGAAAGTTGATGTCGTTTTTTCATTACAAGTTTTGATATATATGGCATCCACGATTAATGACAAAATGACATGGATGTTTAAAATATCATATGAAAATGTGATTAGGATAAAATAATTTCAAATATAACTAAATAATGACTATGCAAATGATGTTGACAAAATGATGTGTCATTACATACATAATGTGATCATAAAATTATTTTACAATGATTCAAAACTAACTATCAATATAAGTTCACACATAAAAAATTATGACATCTAAAGAACTAATTTCGACTAATTTTATACATATAACTAATATAAAAAATTTAATTAATTGATAATTTCAATTATCAATTTAAGTAAAATTTTCTATTTTTAAATTGATAATTTAAAGTTTTAATTTTTATTGATATAAAATTATATACTAAAAAAATTATATTATAATATTAAAATCAAGTAGAAATTCAAGATGTGGTAAATTATTTTTTTTACATTAAATTTTTCATCAATTTAAGCAAAATTTTATATATTATATGTATATAAATTAATATTACACATTTATGTTAAAGTATACATGTAAATTTGAATATAATTTATAATTTTAGAACATTATTCAGTATTTAATATTAATTATTACTTTAAATTGTATGATTTATTATTTAATCCAATCATAAATGAAATTCATCCATGATAAAAAAAACATTAATCCATATGAAAACATTCATATATGGGCATATTCATCCATGTGGGTGGATTAAAATCACATTAAACTTTAAGTTCCAACTTCAAAGCTCCAAGCTCAAGCTTCACGTTCATGCACAAGCCATCCTCAATTGTTTATCTTTAATGAAATAGATGCAATGAAACTACAAGGAGTCAATCTTCATGGTTTGATGGATAGATTTTTTACATTTTTTTCATCCAACATCCAAAATCTTGTGTCAGCCTTCCGGCATGGGAATTGTAGACATGGCCCATTGGATAACATTCTTGAGCCTAAAAAAAATTGCCCTTATGACTATATCCAATACAATGTCTTCCCTTGTCAAGGCTTCCCAAAAGTTTACTTGTTCAAAATGTCCCCAAGAGGTAAAGGGAATGGGGTTGATCTTGTTTCATGTATGTAGTTGGGTGGAGATTTGCAAGGGGTATGGTTGATATTTTACCATTGTAGACGTGTTTCAGGTTGGACTACCATGGCATGCCATGTTTATGACCCAAACTATGCCATGGTCATGATAGTTGCAATATGTGACATGCAATTGGAGGATGTGTAGTCTCAAGTTTTTGTGTGGAAGGTCATGAAAGCAAATGGAGTTCATATGCCACAATTCAAAGGGTTCATGGCAAACAATGTTCAACCGAATTGGAATGTTGTGCAAATGGTGTTTGGCCCATCTGGAAACCCTTCCCAACCATTGCCCAACAAAGGATGTTTGAACTTGTCTTTTCCATTGGGTTTAGTGTATGGAAATTCACATTAATAGACTTATTTAGGTGCTTCATTCGAGGGAAAAACACATGGAAATTTGCAACAATTATAAGAATTCCAAAACACTTCATGAAACAAATGCAAATTGGTAGAAGTGAAATTTAAATTCCTACAAAATATTTCACACTATTGTAACAACAAATGTACATTTCACATGCCTATGTTCAATACTTCTATTTTAAATTTCAACAAACTTAACACTACCATTCATTCCAACATCATATTCATGGTTATTGCATATAACAAAAAAATTCACTTCAAAAAAATATATAAAAAATTCCAGAAACAAGATTACAATTCATTCCATCATAATCTAACATTATAGGAAATCCACACAAAAAATGAACATAGAATTCACTATAAAAATTTGTGCTTCTTTGTATTACTGAAAAGATGAATCCCAATTACAATGTAATCCCATGTTCTGTTGAAAAAAAAATCCCAAAAAAACACTTAAAATTTGTGTTATATCAAAACAAAATTTGTGGTTTTCTATTGCAAGTACCTCTAGCTCTTCTTACTCTTTCTTCAAAACTCCAACTCTTTATTTCATCTTTTTCTCTTCTCCTTCTCCAGAACTCCCCCCTTTGGAACCATCCCAACTCACATCATAATGATCCAAAGCAACAAAAATTCAAAATTCAAACTAACAAAGTTCCTTGATTAGTCCTTATCCTAATTGCCTTGTTCATCTTGAATCACATATTCAACTTACCCACTTAACACAAATTTTGAGGTCTCAAGGTCTTGGTGGCATTCAACTAATGTAGCAACATGGATTGACCTTGAAGAGTCCAACCATTGGTTAATCTTTTGGCATTTTCGAATTCATCATTGGGGGAATTTTATTCGATAGATATTTGGTTTGCAATCTATGCATTTCCCAATTAGTTCATATTTGTTTGTTAAAATCAATAGGTTGGTGAGTTTAAAATATTGGTAAATGCCACATGATCAATGTTATGACTAATGTGTGGCCTTGCAATGTTGTGTTTAAGTTTTCCATTTGTTATGTATAGGGTTTGACAATTAATGAGGATGCCAACATGCTTACTTACAACTTGTCTGAAACAATTCACAATACTTGATTACAAAAATTTGGGAAAAAGGCAAGGATATTTTTTATGCCATAATTGATGATTTTATTAGGGCTTTGGAATAGCAAACTCAATATAGAATGCATTTGATGGGTAAACTAAAAGGAACATGACCATATTAAGTTCCCAATTGTGATTAAAAGTTACACATAGATATGGTGATCCAAAGAAGATTGCATAAACATTTATAAATATTGTGTCTAATAGTTTATTTCATAATAGGTCCATTAGCTTGGAAGGTGAAGAGTGGTTTAGGTCTTGCAAGAGAAAACTTAACACCATGATAAGTTTCCTTAGGATTGTGTAGACAATAATTCATGACATAGATACAATTGGAACATATGCAATTGATTTTTTACACAAAAGTAGACGACATTGGTGTGCAAGAAAGCAAATAAGACTAGGAGCTACATTAGTAGATTTGGTGTTCATTGAAGAATTGGAGGAAGACGAAGTTATGGAGTAACACTTTGTGAAAGCATAGACAACATAAAAGGATGCATGGGAGGATAATGTCGTTGAGGCAAAAATACATCCATCCACATAAGTGCAAGTGGATGTATAGTAATCTATAAAGGTGTAAGTGATGGTAGAAGCATAATGAAAGGCAATGGAGGTCAAAAGGCGTGAGTTGGAAGTTATAGTGAAGAGAAGATGGAATTTTTGAACACATTCTTAATAAAGGGCACAAAATTACTTTGGGCATAAGGATAAAATGTATGTCATTAACAAACAATTGGTTGTATTTGTTTTTGGAATATGTGCATAAAGGTATGTAGAAGACCCAAAAGGGCAGGTTAGTGAGTCATTAACAGTCCAGGCATTACAGAATTATAAACTTTTACCTACAATTTTTTCTACAAATCAGTGGAATGCAAAGAATTTGGGTCTACCATATTTTGTTAAATATCTTACCATTATATTTGTCATTTATCATAGAGAGAAGGTATAATATTTTAACAACAAGAATGTTATTACATTGATGAGAGCAAAAAAGGGGCAAAAGGTAGATTGGGCACATATTATATTCAATAGTCTATGTAGTGAGCTAGATCAGTGATATAAATATGTCAAGGAGAATAAAGGGGATAAGAAATATACTTGTGAATTTGCCTTGGTATTAGCAAAATTCAATATATGTTTGTGCATCAAAAGGAGAATATGTAGAAACCACCAACCAAGGTTAGAAAGAACTAGGGAGGAGATGTAGACAACATTGGAAAACAAAAAGAAGGCTATAGCAAATTGTCCAAAAAATGTTCTTAAGAAGAAGAATCAAGTTGAGGAAGGAAGAGCCTCAAACTCAAGAATGAAGAAGGAACAAGAGAGCACAAAAGCAAGGGCATAGAAAATGATGAAGGGTAAAGTGGAACCATCTATAGTGCCAACAATGGTACGGGTTGTGCTAACAATGGTAGAGGTAGTTAGATAGATTACAAAGGTACCACAAATGACATTTCCACAAGAGAGACCATTGAAGGAATAGAGGCAAGAGGTACCATAGATGACATCTCCATAGGAGAGACAATTGAGGGAGTAGAGGCAAGAAGTTAAGAGGGTACATGACACAAGGTTTTTAGAGGGTGAGGAACATCTGCACTTTAATGGGGATGTATATGAAGATTGGATGGAGACCACTTGAAGTCCATAGTATTTATAACATTTATAACATCATTTGCAACAATAACAACAATAGACACATGAAGGTCAACAAGATACTGGATTGCAAATGAAAAAAGTGGAGACACAACTTTCTTTTGCAATGTTTAAGCCATTAGAACTACAAGTACCAATTAGCAGACTAGGATCTGGAGAGGGATTTCCGTTTGAATTTGAGATAGGGAGCATATTGGTGTAAAAGATGGGAACATCTACAAAAGGATCCAAAAATCCTATGACATAAACAAGTACACCAAAGTCTATGGAGGAGGTAGTTGCAAAAATAATGCAAGCACAAAAGGCAATTGAATTATTCATAGCAAGGGGATTAAGAACTGTCTGTTGTGACATAAACCGGTTTTTAACACATAGATTCAAGGCAATTCAAGGCCTCATATGTAGGAGAGAAATTGATGGTGGCAATAGGCTAGGGTTGGATAATGTCTGGAGTAGCACATGTTCTTGCAAATTTTGGTATTTCTACAACATTAGTGGATGCATATCTGATCTAGTGATTTATTTTTTCAAGTATGCCTAGTTGCCAATTTGGTTATAGAGTTCAGCTATTGATCAGCCCAATTGGCTAAATTTTTATGTGAAGTGGAGCTTAATGGGCAAAAAATTTCAATGGAGGGTGGATATGGTGGTGAGTTTTTTTTGGCAACTGTCTGCAAATTGGCGACAATAATAATACTTGTCATGTAAAGTGCCCAGTGGCAAAGGGAGTTAATTTGGCTACATAGAGCCAATAAATCTCCAATATAGTAGCATAACTTATGTGATTGCAAAAGAAACTCCCCAAAAAGACATTCATGATAAAATAACAATGCATGTGAGGTTTTGATTCTTAACCTTATGAAGGTCATTTGCAAATTGTCAAACCAACTTCAACACAAAGAGCTAGCTAAGAA
>Ga0116230_10006991_pt1 | contig 11151 bp, 13 predicted proteins | sample S1TSphfallax_3_FD_88678 | JGI IMG/M metagenome (GOLD analysis project Ga0116230, IMG submission 88678) | Host-associated microbial communities from peat moss isolated from Minnesota, USA - S1T2_Fd - Sphagnum fallax MG | ecosystem: Host-associated > Plants > Peat moss > Unclassified | place...
AATAGATTGATGCTGCTCATGGTCGTCTCCGTCTTATGCCGGGCGGAATTGCCCGGTGACGGTTGACCCCCACGCCGCAGCGCAGCGGTCCAGGCTCGGTGGAGCCGACTCTGCGGAGTAGAGGAAGACGCGCAGGCGAACAGCTCGCGCAGATGAGCAACGGACGGCCTGGACGGCGAGAACGACGTGGTACCGTGAAGAGCAACAGGGCAATCCGGTCTTTATTCTTGAGATTGCGGAGCCTGCGCGGGCCGCGCACAATGACCTATGGATGTCACGACGGTGCGGACCACCATTTTCGCCACGGCTATAGGCTTGGGTACCGCCTTATCATCAGGATGTGCAGATTCGCCGGCGATTCAGCCGGCGAGTTCCAGTAAATCCAAGTTTGCTGAGTCGATTTATCACGGGCAAGCCGTGGTCGTCAGTGCCACCCCACCCGGCGCAGAGGAATTTCGCGTGTTCGAAGAGGGCGCCACGGGATTTGTCTCCATGGAATCCGTGCGCGGCTCCGCTGAACAGCGCGCGACCGATTTCTGTGGTCGGAAGGGTCAGGTCATGCAGTCGTTGCGGGAGACGACCGCAAAGCCGCCGTACATCATGGGCAATTTCCCCCGCATCGAAATCATATTCGCGTGCGTGGATGCCACTTCTGGGTTGACGAGCATCCGGCCAGAGGATCCGAAGTATCGCAAGCTCGCGGAACTCAAGCGGCTGCTCGATACCGGGGTGTTGACGCAGGCCGAATTCGAGACCGAGAAAGCAAAGATCTTGAGTCAGCCGTAACCCAACGCAGGGGTTTAGATTTCGTCGGCGACCACTGGATATACCAAAAGGAGCGTAAATGCACACGGCAAACGATACGCCCGTTGCAGGCGCCGACGGATGTAAGCGCGGCTGGGTATTCGTTTATCAAGTCGGCGGCAGACTCGAGACGCTGGTCACAGCAACCGTCCGCGAGGCTTTAGATCGACTGCCACCGGACACCGTCCTCGCAATAGACATCCCGATCGGGTTGCCAAACGCGGGGGATCGTCCGTGCTGCAAGATGGCTCGCCAATTGCTCCGGGCTCGCCGGAGCAGCGTGTTTCCCGTCCCGGTACGTGCCTGCCTGAATGCTCGGACGCATGAGGAGGCAAAGGATTTTCATTCTCAGGCCGATGGTCGAAAGATCAGCGCTCAGGCGTGGGCGATTATTCCGAAAATCCGAGAGGTCGACGACCTGTTGAGGTCGGATCACTCCCTCAGGGCACGCATCTATGAGATGCACCCAGAAGTGTCCTTCTGTCGATGGCAGGGCGAGCCCATGAAATACCCAAAGAAGAAAAAAGCCGGCTATCAGGAGCGCGAGGCACTCGTCGATGGCGTCTGGCCGGGCGAGAGGATGCGACTCTGGAACAGCGTTCGCGGAGAGGCCGCACGAGACGATTTCAACGACGCTTTCGCGGCACTATGGACCGCGCGGCGCATTACTAATGGTACGGCGGTTGAGCTAATGTCCACCGAGCGCGACGCCGAAGGGCTGTCGATGCGTATCGTGAGTTGAGGCGGCGAGATTCATACAATATCAGGCGGCTCCTAACGGAGCCGCCTGAAGTCACCCTTAGGTGACGATGCACCGATGGACGCGGGCATCCTCAGCGTAGGCCGAGATGGTCTTGTTGGCTTCGAATTGTTCGTCGCGCTCGATCGAAAGGCCGAGCTTGCCGCGTACGGCGCGAATCTCCACCAGGCTCACGTAGCCGAGTTCGGGTTCGCCCATGCCGAGGTCGCAGAGGCCGAAGGCAACACCATCGGCATCGAGCTCCGTGAGGAGCCAGGTGCATTGGGCGTCCGGGGTGAAGAGTTTCACGACGGGCTTGAAGTCGATGGCATCGCCGTTGTGATCGATGGCAGCGCGTTGCGCACGGCCATTGGCGAGAAGTTGTTGGGTTTGTTCTTTCGTGATGAGTGTCATTGGGCAGTTCCTTGAAGAGGCGGACCCCGTTTGGTCCGGTCACCCGCACTGCCGGACCAAACGCGGAACGTGGAGGAACTGGCTGACACGCGGCAGGAACGCGCTTGATTGCACGAGCTTAAGTAATCCGGGTGCTTGGAAAAGCACCGGCCGTGACAGCCGCCTTGGGCTGGCGCGGGCGGTGCGCTCTAGCAGGAATCCGGTAATTGCTCTTGGATTTGACAGCGGTCGAAGGGTCTTCCACGATCAGAAGCCAGACGACTGATAAATGCCCAGAGCCATCGACAATGGAAGATCAAAAAGCACTTTTTTCCGAACTGAAACCGGCTATAGAGGCGGTGTCTACACCCTTAATTGATTTTTCCAAGCAATGCCTGCGTGATCGGGGCGACTTTCTCCCTCACGCCGCCTTACTCACATACGAAGGTAAGCTGGCATTGTCCGCAGCCAAACCCGAACGGGATCTTACAAACGCGGCTGAAGTGCTTCCGCTGCTCCACAGTGGGTTGCGCTTACTCGTCAAAGAAAAAGGATATTGCGCAGTTGGGGTCGCCGAGAGCGTCAGCGTGATTCCTCCAGGGCAATCGCAGCGGACGGCCGCGATCAAGGTGCTCTTTGAGCATCAACGAGGACTGACTGTCGCCCTATATGTCCCATTCGCAAAGAAATTCCTGAAAGGTTACGTCTATGGCAACAGTTTCTCGATACTGGCGGCGCCGGAGGTAAATCCGTGGTCGCCTTCAGAGAACAATCAGTAGAGGCCTCCGAGCCCGAGTTCAAGCAATTCAACCTCCGAGCAACCGAGAAGCACCAACAGAAGTAAGAGGAGTGATTTGGCAATGGCGACTACGATTTCGAGATCACTCTGTACCGAGATAACCCTTGGTCTCACGTTGTTACTGCCGATCTCGGTCTTTGCGGACGAGGCATCATTAACCTACAAAAGTGCGAAGGCGATTTGGGCGGGGAAGATGAACACGGCGGATTATCAGAGCTACGTAAGCGAGTTTACGCAGTTCAATAACCACTTTGGCCTCGATACCAAGAATGGGTGCTATGCACTGTCACCGGGACCTGTCAATTTAATGTTGGTTATCACTCATCGCGACCGCGCAGAATTCGCGGTTGTCGAGCAGGTCGTATCAGACGTCGATAACGCTAAGTCTCAATGTTTCAAGAAAACATATTTTGGTATTCGAACGAAAATCCCACCGTTTGAACCCTTTGTGCTCCAAATGAGCATGAGCTGAGGACGCGCGATTGGACGGTTTGCCTTGGTGCCTAAAATCGCCCTATCGAAGTGATCCCTTATCCGGGCATGACGCCGACGTCGCGTGACAGGCTTTCACATGGCATGGGATTATGGGGAATGTCTTTTTCGCCTTTAGTGCATCTGGCATTTGAGTCGGGTGGCCTCACGCTCGGTGGGTTGTTGTACTGGCGACAGTCGAACGCAGCATCTCAACCGGCAGATCGGTGGACAAGGTGGGGAATTTTGGCCGGCGCCGCTGTCGGGGCGGCAATCGGGTCGAGATGCCTGTATATGCTGCAGTACTGGAGCGCACTCACCGACAAACCGTGGGCGGCCTATCTCGGCGGTAAAACCATCGTAGGGGGACTTCTCGGCGCGATCTTAGGTGTCGAGGGCGCGAAGAAGATGCTCCACTGGAATTCGTCCACCGGTGATGGCTTCGTCGTCCCGCTCGCGGCGGCTATGGTCATTGGACGCATTGGCTGCCAACTGTCGGGAGTGTCTGATCTCACGTATGGGAACATCACCGATTTGCCCTGGGGATGGGACTACGGAGACGGCGTGGCTCGGCATCCCACCGCGATCTACGAAATTCTGGGGGTGGTGACGCTGACATGGGCGGTCGTGCGGACGAACTTCGCGCTGCCGGGAGATCGATTTCGTGCATTCCTAGTGGGATATCTGCTTTTGCGCTTTTTCCTTGAGTACTTGAAGCCGCCCTTTGGGCCCTCGGCGGTCGGCGTCCTCGCACCCGCTCGATGGGGTAGCCTGTCGGCTATTCAATGGGCTTGCCTCGCTGGGCTGGCATACTATTCCCTCGATATTCTTCGCTGGCTCAAGCAAGGAAGCCAAAGTGCCTAAGGTTCGGCCGTACCTCCTCTACGACACCACGGTCTCGTTGTGTACCGAGTGCCTGCGACGCGTGGAAGCCAAGCACGTCATTCAAGACAATCGAGTGTGGCTGCACAAGTGGTGTCCGGCTCACGGGCAAAGCAAAGTGCTCGTAGCGTCGGATGCCGCTTACTGGCGCCAGGGTCGGGAGGTCTACATCAAGCCGCCCGAGATGCCGCTGCAGTTCAATACGAAGATGGAATTCGGCTGCCCATACGATTGCGGGTTATGCCCAGATCACATGCAGCACTCCTGTCTGTCGATCATCGAAATCACGGATCACTGTAATTTACGATGTCCGGTCTGTTATGCCGACAGCGGTCCACATCGACCCACGTTTCGGGACCTGCCGACGGTTGAGCGGATGCTCGATGCGGTAGTGGCCAACGAGGGAGAGCCCGATGTAGTGCAATTATCGGGCGGCGAGCCGACGATCCACCCAGATTTTTTCACCATTCTCGATTCCGCGCGCCGCCGCCCAATCAAACATCTGATGGTGAATACGAACGGCATCAGAATCGCCAATGAAACGGGATTTGCGGAGCGCCTAACCGATTACGGGCCGGGCTTTGAGGTCTACCTGCAATGGGATTCATTGCGGCCGGCAGCGTTAAAAGCTTTGCGCGGCGTCGATCTCTCCTCCGTGCGGCTGCGCGCCCTCGAACACTTAAACCGAGTCGGCTTGTCGACCACCCTAGTAATGACGGTCGCTCGAGGCGTGAACGACGACGAGATCGGCTCCGTCATCGAATTTGCCGCCAAGCAGCCCTGTGTGCGTGGTGTGACGCTGCAGCCGGTCCAACATGCGGGACGGACTGAGGACTACGACCCGGGCTCGCAACGCCTCACGCTGACCGAAGTGCGTCAACAGATCCTAAAGCAGACGTCGCTGTTCGCCTCGGCCGATATCATTCCCGTACCCTGTAATCCCGACGCGTTAGCGATGGCCTACGCGATCAAAGACGGCGGATCAATTCGTCCATTGACCGGGTTGATTCCGCCCGAAGTATTGTTATCCAGTGAGCGAAATACCATCGTGTTTGAACGCGACCCAGCGCTCAAAGCACAGGTGTTCAAGCTTTTTGCGACCAACCACGGCCCAGAGGGCCAGGCGCGCGAGTTACGCGATCTATTGTGCTGCCTTCCAAACGTCAGCGGCGAATCCATAGGATACGACAACGTATTTCGCGTATTGATCATGCAGTTTATCGATGCGTGGAACTTTGATGTACGCGCGATGAAGAAGTCCTGCGTCCATATTGCACAGCCAGACGGTCGACTGATTCCGTTTGAGGCGTTCAACCTTCTCTATCGTGACGGTAAGACGCGACGGCTCGAGGAGTTGCGACGTGAAGTCTTGGCGCCCTACAAGCCCACCGCAGCCGATGCAACGGTGAAATCGTGATGCGAATCCTAGGAATTGTGGGCGGCTTATTAGTTGGCCTCGTAGGTCTTTTCATGAGTGTGTGCGGAGGTGGGTTCCTGCTGTCCATGGGCTTCGCTACGTTGCGCAATATATTTGGGCCTAGTCACGATCCGGGCGCGGCTGGCGCGCTGTTCGTGCCTGCGGGCTCACTCGCGCTGGGCATTCTCGTGTGCCGTAAGGCGTACCAAATTCTGCAAAAGCAGTCTAAAGGCGAGTAACGACCCGCCGATGGCGAGTCGCGCCACAGTCCGTTTGGGACTACTCCATCGCGTATGATAAAGATGGAATGGACCCATCCTCCTCTTGAACAGTAGCCCGCGATGCGACAATGTCGGCGGCGCGAAGGGTCACCAACATGGAGGGACGTTTTATGGAATCCGTTTCATTGGTTGGAATCGATCTTGCTAAGCATGTGTTCCACGTTCACGGAATCGACGCCACCGGTCGGGCGGTGATTCAGAAGCAGCTACGGCGCCCACAGCTACTGCGATGGATAGCGCAATTACCGGCCACTACGATTGCGATGGAAGCATGTTCTGGCGCCCATTTCTGGGGTCGTCAATTTATGCAGCTGGGACATCAGGTGCGGTTAATCTCGGCGCAGTACGTGAAGGCGTTCGCTCGAGGGCAAAAAAATGATCGGAATGACGCGGAGGCGATCTGCGAGGCCGCCAGCCGGCCAACGATGCGCATTGTCGCGGTCAAGTCCGCCGATCAGCAACAGATACTCGCTCTTCATCGTGTCCGTGATCTGCTCGTTAAGCAGCGAACCGCGAGCGTTAATCAGTTGCGCGGTCTCCTGGCAGAATTCGGCGTGATCGCGCCGCAGGGTAGGAGGGCGATCATGACGGCGCTTCCGGATATTCTTGAAGACGCATCCAACGGCATTCCGCCGATGATGCGGGAGCTGGCCGCTGAGCAGCGACAGCGCCTTCTCGAACTCGATGTACAGGTCTCAGAAGCTTCGCGACGGATTGAGCAGCTGGCTCGAACAAACGAGCTTATCCATGGCCTGACAAAATTGCGTGGAGTCGGTCCGCTTGTCGCGACGGCGTTCGTTGCAGATGTTGGTGATCCCCACGCATTCCGCAACGGACGCCAGGTGGGTGCCTGGCTTGGCCTGGTACCGCGACAGCATTCAAGTGGGGGCAAAACTCGGCTGTCGCACATCACCCGGCGGGGAGACCCATACTTGCGCTCATTGCTGGTCCACGGCGCGCGCGCCGTGGTGCGCACCGCCGCCAGACACGATGATCCGATGAGCAAGTGGATAAGGGAGCTTGAAGCGCGACGAGGTCGGAATCGAACCGTCGTCGCGGTCGCCAACAAGCTCGCGCGTCACCTTTGGGCGACGTGGCGATATTCGTTGGCGGCGTAACGGTTTCTGGTTGATCAATTCTAGGGATTGCAAAAACATCGACTGAGATGGCATGAAGGATCAGATCCGCACCTTGCGAACCTGCTTAACGTCCGGGCTCTCGTAGCCGAGATAAAGATTAGGTCACGGTGCGCGCGTAGCTCCATCTGGGCCCGAGGGAATCAAAACTCTCACAATGTGGCCGTATATAAGGGCGCAATCCAATTCATGGGATCAAGGTCGGTGTGGGTTGCAATGGGGGCTGGGTCCATATAAGGACGATATATGGCGCGAAAGATGGAGGTAGGGAGTGGCTCAGGACCTGGTGGTGATAGGCGACCGTCAGGTAATGATTCCGGGATTTTTGCCACCTTCGGCATATGCAGCTTTGACTCGCTCCCGCAGTTCCTTTGCGCGACGCTCGATCACGGCTCCAAGTTGGCGGAGCTGCTCCTTCCAGACGGCGGGCACGGCCCTCTGCTCGTCAATTAGGAAAACTGCAAAGACGTCCAAAACCATCACGAAGGTGTGCAGCAGGTTGAGTGTATACAACTTGCGTTCGTCGTCCTCGCGCGCAAACTGAAAATACTCGACCGCGAGCATGCGGTTGCCGCTGCCGTCAGTCGTATCGCGCACGCGGTGAATAAAGCTCCCCACATCGGCGTGCGCGGCAAACGTGCTGATCTTCTTTTGCTGGTCGATAAGGGTCGCCATAAGTGGATGGGGCAGCGGCTTGCCGTCCTTGATGAGATTTCCAAGGTAGCGGGCAAAATTGTCAAAAGGCCTCTCCCGCTTTGCGTAGGAAACTTGAGCGGCGCGATCCTTGATGATGTGTGCCCCGATGAGAGCGGCGTCGATCGCCGCGCGCGCGGAAGCGTAGGCCTCCGACATGTGACACCGCATCTGACACGCGAGTGTGAATAGAAAATGGTAATGGGTGAAGGTAAGCAGCTGGAAAATTACGTAGTCGTCCTGACGCACTTCCTTGTCGCTGGTGGCGGCGCCATATAGGCCCTCAAGTTGGGCGATGTAACCCATCTCCTCCTGCATCTTGGCGAGGGAAACGAGTAACTGCTGTTCCTCCATCCCTAGGAACTGCAGCAAGTTCGGCGGCGAACGTGCGATCGTCTAGTGGATCACGTCAGACGGCCTCACGAAAAACGGGAGCGATGGAGCCGTCACGCGACCGACCAGAAATCCTGTCGCCGTTGAAGACGGGATCGCAGCCGGCCGTCTTGATTGCGGCGAGCTGCAGGGCTAGGTCCTGGTATTCGGCCAAGGCGCGGGCATAGCTGTAATTCATCGGCCAAATATGAAACCAACTTACGAAACCCGCAAGCCTCTGATTGCGGCAGGCGGTGTGATGTTGCAAAACTTAGAGTTTGTGGAATCGCGCAGGTTCTTCAGTGAGTCGGCGACGCTGTACTGCCCTCTAAGCGAATCAGCCCCAGCATCAGAATGAGGTGCACCATCCAGTTTGCGATCCCGCGATCGAATAGCTCCCGAGCCGCCAGTCCGTGCGCGAACTCGTTTCGCAGGTTGATGCCCCGCGGATCTTGCAGCAGGACGCGAAGATGGAAACGCACATCCTCCGGAACTCGGTCGCGAAAGCTGTCGTGGCTCAGCACTTCGCCCAGGCCGATGGCCTGGAACCCGCCATAGTGCCGATCGGGCTTCATCACAGGCGCGCCGAACTGGGATAATAGATCCCGCAGGGCGGCCTCTGCCTGGGGCAGCAGAATGTGGATGGACTTGATCCAGTCCTCGGCGAACCATGCGGCGAGCCCCTCGCGCAGGAGCTGGCGCCGACCGGCCGGGAACAGTGGCGCATCTTCAAGGGACGACATCAGCCGATCGAGGTCCACGTTGTGTTTCTCGCGAAACCGTGCCAACGCTACGCTGAGGAACGGAGCGCAGTAGCCGAAGGCGTTCGCTGCGTGGTGAACGATGCGCCCGTCGAGGTCTTTTTCCACAGACCCGATCTCCGCACCAGAGAACCCGTCCGCACGCATCACACTGATGTTCAGGTGCGAATGTAGCACAGCCTCCTGGGCAAGCTCCCGCACGCTGGTCTCCGACTGCCCTTTGCGGATCAGGTTTGCAGCCACGACGCGGCCGATGCCTTCCTGGAACGTGGCGCCGGCGACATGGTCGGCCCAGCGATCCAGTTCCTCTTTTGGGATCTCGTATCGAGACTCAATGCGCTTGAGCTCACCCCGCGCCTCGGGCGCGTGCTCCCGGATTGCCTGCTCGACGCGCGCGGCCGATTCCTTGTCGCCCGCCCTGCGGTATCGAACCGCCTGTCTTTCAAGAAGCGCTATCGCTGTCAGGCCCTTAGCCTGAGCGGCAGCGGCCTCGAATGCCTGGCCGGCGACGCTCGCTGCGTGCGGGGCATCTATCTGTGTCCCGATCTGCGTATGCCAGCGCGCAAGACGGTCGGCGGCGTCCTGCGCGATGTAGGGGTCAAAGAGCGGTGGATTGCTGATGTCCGAACGCAGTGCCAGGGCGCGCTCCAAAGAGCGAACCACCGTGAGCTTCTCCTCCTCCGTGAGGGCCAGAGAATCTCGATGATCCCACGCGATCTCATCGAACAGCCAGAACGGGTAGTCAGCCTTTTCGGCATCGCCGGCGGCACGGTAGCGGAACAGCGCGTCTTTTGCGCATTGAAGACGAGCGCTGTCGCGGACGGTTGCAGCCAGTTCGACGGCACGCCCAAGGTACCGCCACGCGTCAAAGACATCGTGAGCAAGCTTGTGATCGACCGCTTCGAGGTACGCATCGATGGCACGCCGTGCGTCATCGGCGTTCGGCCGTGCCGGCTTCGGAGCAGCGGGATTTTCCTGTCGCGCGGCTACGATACGATATTTGGCGATCTCCCACGCGAGGTCCGCGTATCGAGCGCGGAGCACCGGGTGCTGTGCGACACGGCCGCGACGACTCCACTCTTGGAGGGTGTCATCCCCGGCAAGCTTGACGCTCGGCGAGTGGTGCTCCGTGCCATTGCCGTCGATCATTGTGCTAAGCGGCTGCCAGTGCATCTCCCAGACGGGATTGCCATAGCTGCGGCGACTCTGGAAGTGCAGCCCACCGACTACCGCGAAGGCGCCACGCCTCTCGCCAGGCGCGAGCTCTCGGCCCAGATCGGCGAGCACCTGCTGTAGCTTGCCAGCGAGTCCGATCTCGTCGATTGGCTGGCCGCTCTCGTCGGCCGCCTCGTACGCCTCCTCGAGCTCGTCCGGAGTCGGAAGCACCTGCGGATCTGGCGGCACGCGCAGGTGCTGCATGTGTACGTCGATGGCGGCGCGACGACGGTTGTTAGCCTCCCGCAGCCGGGTCGCAGTGTGCTCGCCATCTGACGTGCTCATGGTGCCGTCTTCGAGCATCGTCAGGCTCTGGTCGTTCTTCTGGATCTCCGCGAGCTGCTCGAGCGCAAGGAATACGGTCGGCGGGACGGGGAGCTTTCCCGAGCAGAAATAGCGCATCGAGCGATCGTCGACACCGAGCTGGCGCGCAGCTTCGCGCTGCGAGAGCCCAAGCGCCTCTAGCCGGTGGCGGATAAGGTCAGCGTCAGAGCGGACGCCAAGGGCGCCCTCTGTTGAGGTGGTCATGTTTTGGATGCCTCGTCATGGTTACGGGAACACGCCTCAGTCCAGTGGACCGGGCACCGATATTTATACGCCAACACCCTATCAATTGCACAGCGCAGTGAGTGGGCGGTCGGAGCGCAACTTGGTCGGCACGGTTTAGTGCGTGCCGGCGCGATGATGCTCGACGCGGCTCGCGAGCCAGAGCTGAACTTCCGATTCCACCCAACCCACGGCACGCAAGCCAATGCGCACACGCGTCGGGAATCTGCGTTCGGCTTCGAGCTGGTAAATCATGGAGCGACCGAGGCCGGTGACCCTGCAGACTTGCGGAAGACGGAGAATCTGTACGGCCGGTACAGAAGCAGCGGATTGAACGGGCATGGTTTCGATCCCAATGTGTGGTTCCGGTAGTGCCTGGGCAAGTTGTCACCGCCATCAAGGTTACCGCTCACGGAATCAAGATGGCGAGGCCGTATCTGGGGGCAAAACACGGCAAAACCCGGGTGGTACCCTTGCAGTGCAGAGCTCCTTGCCTTCAGGCGAGCGCGCCGAGGTCTCGATCTCGGCGCTGCGGTCGGCGGTGGGTGCTGGGTTTTGCCGTGTTTTGGGGATAGATGCAGGATAGGCAGCTGGCCGCTGTTGTTAAACAATGTCGGCCATGTCTGCCGACCAATTCATCGC
>Ga0116230_10006992_pt1 | contig 11151 bp, 6 predicted proteins | sample S1TSphfallax_3_FD_88678 | JGI IMG/M metagenome (GOLD analysis project Ga0116230, IMG submission 88678) | Host-associated microbial communities from peat moss isolated from Minnesota, USA - S1T2_Fd - Sphagnum fallax MG | ecosystem: Host-associated > Plants > Peat moss > Unclassified | place: USA...
AATGTTGTGCAAAAATCTCCAAGTAGTCCTTGAATCTAGTTGAACCCAACCAATTCATGAAGACAATAACAACTTTGTTGCCATACCCATACACTATCTCTCCAACTTGTCCCAACATTCACATCCATATATAGTTTAAAGACATGAATTCTAAAAGCCTTACGTTGCTCCTTACGTGCATTATACTAAAATCAATTCACTAAGTCATGTTGAATGTTACACATCCTATGCACAACATGCGTATGAATTACAAAAATGCACCCAGTGTTTACATTTGCAAAATGTTGCAATCCAAAAGGTATTAAACATGTATACCAATTGATGAACCATTTAAACAAATGCCACCATATCATATGATAATCCACCAAAAGAGACCACATTATTATCTAAAACTCAAACATTTTTTGACCTACCTACCACAACACACATTTGAATAAGGTCAAGTTGTGAGCCAACATGACTAGACACCAATATCTTTAGTTGGCAGTCCTTAAACAATCATTGAAGATGGAGCGACACCTACCAATTTGACATTGTTGACCAACATGTAGACCAACCAAGTGACCATAAACCTTTGCTTACCTAGATTTCACACACATTGCTGCATATACCAATGAAAATCAACCATTAAAACCAATCGTTAGTGAACTACTAGGATTTCAAATGAACCACCAATGTAACAATCCCTAGTAACAAATATTATATAATGTGAAAATAAATATAGTAAAGTAATCTATCACACATAATCTAATAATTTCAACCCATTGTCCAAGTGAATCAACATGGTAGGTGCTTCAATTGTCGTCAAATTCACACCTTTAAAGCTAAACAAAACACTTGTTAGATTGCATACCTTAGCTGCATTAAACATTGCTCCTAAATCCAACCTTAAAAATAAAATTGAGCCCTAACAAAGTGTAATATTTGGAATTGCAATGACTAAAAGTCAATACTACAGTAGTGCATATTATGATATGCAATACATTAGGCCCATGTGCAGTTGTTTCAATGGTCAGATCAAATTAGGTTATAACCAAATGGGATTACATGGTCAAAATTAGTTTAAACTTCTTGAAAATCCAACAACCCATTTTTAGCAAGTGGTCTCTAAAGGTAGGTCCTCTAATGAGCCCCCCCACCCCCCCCATCCTTTGCCCTTTATGTAAAAACTAAAATTTAAGATTTCGAAAGTATTTCCCTCATAAAAATAACTTGTATTTTTTTCAAGGAAACCATACTTCTATAACTATAATTATATCTCAATCCTCTCCCCATTGAGCTTTTACATTTCCCTTAGTACGGGAAATGTAATAAAAAAATATAGGAGTGATGCAAGTAATTTATCATGGAGGATTCCACAATCATTAAGAAAAAAAAAAACTACCTTTTATGTATACTTTGTTTGGCCATATTTATTTTTGTTTTGGTATTCATTTATTTTTTTAGGTGTTGGTGTCTTCCTATTGGTGTTCAAAGTTTTGTATATTGGAGGTGTATATGATACTTGGGCTCCTAGGGATGGAGATGTAACGAGGATTATGAATCTTATTCTTAGTTTGAGTGTCATATTTGGTTATTTGTTCAAATCACCTTTTGGTGGAGAACTATTTCATTAGGAATTGATGATCTTCTAATAACACTTTCCAAAAGTTGGCTTATTCAAGATCAAGAGGAATGTTGAGATAAATGGGTTCCTATTAGCTTGTTCTGACCTAGGGTAATAAACCCATGGACTTAGTTTTATTCCATTCTTCATTGTGAAGGAAAAAAAAAGGAAAACTTCCATCTCCGAGCTTTATTCAAATGATGTAGTTTGCTTTTTTTCACGTTGTGCATATCGACCTGTGCTGTGCTGTAACTAATGTGTTAAGTATCCCACCTGGGGAGTAAGTTTGCAAGAATGAAAGTCAAAGGAATTGACAAGGGCTTGCACAACAATGGAACACGTGGTTTAATTTGATGCAATGCGAAAAACCTCATGGGGGGTTTTAAAAAGCCTTGCGAATTAATGTGGGTTATAGGTGTAAGTCTAGTTATATTAACATTTTTTTTCAGTGTAACTAGATATTCCTTGCTTTGGGATCAAATTGATTATTGGGCCAGCTTGTCAAAATATATTTATAATCAATTGTATAGGAGATTTTAGATTATTACTAAGCATTTTAAAGGTAGTTGAGATTTTATTTTCCTAGAAATGGGTAAGATTTTTGGTATAAGACAAAATTTTGTCTATATTTTTTTTCCTTCCCCTTCTTTTAACAATTCCTATATTAGGGTTAGATTGATTAGTGTTACATTGAATGTATTGATTTATTTTTTCCATGTAGAATTTGTTAAATCTAGATAAAAACGTATTGGATTGAAAAAAAAAAAGGTTTGGAGAGGATTTAACCCTAAGAGAAATGGCAGAAAAAGTTGTGGAGTTGGTTCGCTTTTTGCACATATCAATTGAGGGACTCTAAACCTTGTAATATCATTTCGAAAAAATGGAATATTAAAAAAAGAAACTTATAGGTAGTGGCTTGGTTAAGGGCCGGACCCACTGAAGTAGTAACAAAAGTGAATCTTCTTGGGGCTATTGTCATTACTTATGGACTCAAACATGGGTGATCTATCCATGACTGAAATAAAATTTGGTGAAATTAAGTGTTTTTTTTCGCTTGTCATATTGTGCTTGAAGGGTCTTGGTTTGAATTCGAGTGGTGGCATTTTCAATTTAAAATATGAAATTGATTGAACTATCTCACGATGTTTTGAACTTAGTTCATGTACCATTTTAATGGGTGAATAGCTCAACCCTTGGAACGTACTACCACCTTAGGTGGTGAAGAACTGACATCAAAGTGCCAAACCTTCTTGTCGATGTGAACTTTTGGGGAAGGCGAAATCGAATCTTCTTGAAGCAATTGAATTCCCTAAAAAAATTATTTCCTAGTGGTACCAAAATACCATCTTGTTCATAAAGATTTTGTGTTTCTCCATGAAGGTTATATATACTTCCAAGAAATATTTTTATTTTGACGCCATTACCCATTCCTTTTTCTATCTTAACCAGTTTAATCATTCAACTATTAATATTCCATAATAGTGCCAAATGGAAGGGCTGTTGTTCAACAGATAAAAGTTATTCTACGGATAACAAGGTGATCTTCCCCAAGAGTTCACATAAATGGGAAGATTTGGCACTTCGATGTCAACTTTTCACCACCTAGGTAGTAGTATGTTCCAAGGGTTGGGCTATTCACCCATTAAAACAATACATGAGTTAGGTTCAAGACGTCATGAAACAATTTCGTCCATATTTAGTGCAGGTGTTAAGGCATTGAAAGGACCCTTTCCTAATACCTATTAACCACAAAGGAATCCTTTAGTGGTATTAACCATTTTGGGTGTTTGCATGTTATGGTGGACCCAAAAAATTGTCACAATGTTGTAATTTTTAATACAAACAAAATTTGAAAATTTTGGGGACATGATTAAAAAAGGAACAATAGTCCAAAGGTGTAGTTAAAGGTGGTTCACATTTTAATCTATCATTATGTTGTGAAATTAATGCTAATAATAATGATGTCATAATCCTTTGGAGTATATTTGTAACATGCAGTTACCTATCACATAACCATTGTTTTATAAAAGGATTAATAAACATTTTTCTTTGTTGGAAATTTTCAATACAAATTTGTAGATTAATGTGTATATGTACAAAGAACACTTCCATCAATTTTTTTCAAATTCACTTAAAATCATGAAGTTTAAATTTAAATTAAATATAAACCTTTGGTAGTACATTATGTTATAATAATGAATATGATTATGATGTTTATAAGTTGTAAAATGTTCTTCCATAGAGGATATAGATGTCTTTGGTGTTATTTTTATTTATCCATGAAATTGAAGTTGAGTTTTTTAATTAGTAAAAAAATGGTATATTGTTTCCAAATAGAGTGTTTCAAGCAAGTTTTATAATGTAATTGGTGTACCTTTACTAAAAGAGACAAACATGAAATAATTTCATATTTAAGTTTGTATTGATTTATTTTATTTTAAAGGCCCATGTCAACTTAATGTAATTTTTAGAAAATTTCAAAATAAATGAGTTTAAAGTTGTGATACTTTTAGTATTTTATGTACATTTAAATTTGACTACATTGTGTCCACTATAGCATGCAAACACCCTTTATTTCACTCCCTTTTCAATTTCATTAGGTAGTTGTGACTTGAAACATAGACAATCACAAATACTAAGGATTTGAATTTATTCCAAATGAGGCAAATAAGCTCTTGTTGTAATTAATTGAAAAAATAATTAGAAAATAAAACAGCTAGTATGAAATACCTCAAGTATTTGGTACTATATAGTTATACTTGACATATTGTCATTCATTTTTTTGAAAAAAGGAGTTTACAACTTGTGGGCCCTCTACCTCCACTTGGCATTGCTCTAACAAGCTTTCACCCGTTGTGAAATTTTTTGTACTATTCATTTGTAAATGATATCCACATTCTTCACAAATACATTTATTTTATTTCAAAAATCCAACATAAAGCATGTTCTTGCAATTTTCATATTGAGTCTATAATTTTTTAATAATATCAATTTTAATATATTTGTCTCTTTTTGTCTTGTTAAGAATATAACCCTTAGTAGTTTTTTCAATGGTAATATTTTTTTCTTTATTTGTCAATTTCATTTTTCATTTATTCCAATAGTTATTCCTCCACCTCCTCCTAAGTTTATTCCTTGGGTCATAATTACATTATTTATAACTTCCTTCTTCGTGAACAAAGTTGATTGAGAATTGTCTTTCATCCCAAGCTTGATGTCGTGAATCTTTTTGAAAGAAAAGAGTGCTTTCATGAACGTGGACATAGGTGGTGCATGGCTATTGTTAGTTCGTGTCGTAAGGTGTTGCGTTAAGTCTTGTAACAAGCACAACCTTCATGTTTAGTTGCCATCATTTAGTTTGGAACCCTAAACAAACTACCAGTGATAAGCTAGAGGAATGTGAGGATGACATCAAAGTATTTTGTTTCACAACACATATTTTGTAATAGCCTATGATGAAGTAGATTTTTGATTAATCAAAAATTAATTATTTTTTAGTCTGAAAAACTCAATAAGGTAAATATTCCTACATTTTATTTAAAATCTTACGATGATTCTTTCCAATATTTTTAGTAATAATTTCCAAAAACTTCCAAATTTATTAAAATTTTGCCCAAATTATTTACTAATTATTATAAAATCCTACAAGCTTTTTCTTTAATAGAAGTAACAATACAATTAGCTATGAACAATGCATCAAATCTATTATCTATTATGATGATACCCATGGGAAGCAGTAAGAAAACATAAATATATATGTAAATGCAAAGTTTTTTCAGTTCCATCTTCTTAAACTTGAAATACTATTAATTCAAGTATTTTGTTACTTCCCCTCCCCATTTATACTTCAGGAGCCAACGAAACTATTATGGTAAAATTAGATTATCATAATTCTTGAGCAACTGGACCAAAAACACGAGTTCCTTTATGATTTCCTTCTTGATTTATGACAATGGCAACATTGTCATCAAATTGCATAGTCGTTCCATTTTTATGTTTGAATGTTTTACAAATACATACGACTATTGCCCTAACTACTTCTAAGTTTTGGAGAGGCATATTTGGGCTTGCTTCCTTAACCATGGTAATAATAACTTCACCAATATGTGCATATTTTCAATTACTAGCTCCTAATATTCAAATACACATTAGTTTTTGAACCCCATCATTATCTATTAGATTCAAATAAATTTGAGTTTGAATCATTTTCCCATTTTATTGAAAGGATCAACCCCCCCAAGAGGAGGGAAAAATGAAAAAAGGGGGGGGATATTATTAATTTCATTTATATAATAATTTTTTCATATTGTTGTAGGGAGTTCTCCTCATCTATTACTTGTCCCTATCCATCATTTGTTTCTACCCATCTCTCATATTTTTATCAGATATAACTGTAACAAATTGAATACATATAAGCATTTTGTATCAAATTCAAAAATTTCACCCAATTGAGCACATTTGGCACACATTTTCATGGTAGCCGGGTCACTAAAACTTACTCCATCAAGTTCATCGCCATAAGATTCGATAGTTACACCTATTTGTTCAAAATTATATTTAGATTTTGGTCTTCTAAATTGAACATCTAGCTTTTCGGGGATGTTTTCAACATAGAGGAATATTTACTAGGGTTATGTGCAACTTATTTGGATTAGAAATTTCAAAATATTAGATAGGGATCAATATGATAGAAGAACTTTTTTTTATGGTAATTTTTTTTTTCTTCTTATTTCTTTCAAAAAATATTAATTATTGTAATAGATATATTTAAAAATATATTAACTCTTTTGATGCTTCATCACATTGTTTTGCTTTCTAATAGGTTACCCATTTCTAGTTGTTGTTCCCTTCCCAAGGATAGGTTCTTACACAATACTCACCTGTCCGCCACTGAAAGCACCACTAGGATGCTTTTCATCTGACTTGCATGTGTTAAGCATGCTGCCAACATCCATCTTGAGTTAGGACACCATTTGATTTTAGCATAATGCAATCTAATTCAAAAATTTCACCCAATTGAGCAAGTATATCAATTCTCTTGGGACAATTTTAAGTGTTCATTGTGGGACTTAACCCAACACTTTACAACACGAGCTAATGACAACCATGCACCACCTATGTCCGCATTATCGAGAGCATTCTTTTCTTTCAAAAAATTTCAAGAAAATTTGAAGCATGTCAAGCCTTGGTGAGGGTTTTCATGTTGCATCGAATTAAACCACATGCTCCATCGTTTGTGCAGGTGCTTGGTCAATTCCTTTGAATTCCATTCTTGTGAATGTACTCCCCAAGCGGGATATTTAATGTGTTAGCTACAACATTGTTATACAAATAAAAGCAAGATGATTTATGCCCATTGTAGTGGAAAAATATGAATACGTATTTTTCTCGACAAACCTATAACTATGTAATTTGTAGAAACACGTATGGGTTTAGGAAAAGGGTCTTTAAAATATTGGGCAATAATGGAACGATGATTATTTAAACATGCTTGTATTGCTAGAAGAATGAAAAGATCTATAGGTCAAGTTTTCTTACAATCGCTTGAAATGCACTTAGATAATGTGATCTTTTGATTAGGTATGGCAACCCAGTCTTGGGTGAAATAAATACCATAACTTTGGTCTTTTTTGATATAGTCATCATGAAGTAGATCAACAAATCCCAAAGTTACTTGATGTTCCCCTTCAAGTTTAAATTCGTGTTAAAATATTTCCTTTTTAGGAAAAAATTCAAGAGCAATAAGAGTCCCATTTAATTTTCTTGTACTCATTTCAATATCATTAGTTAAATTCATTCAGTTTTGCTAAAAAAAATACGTTTTTTGTACAAATCTTCATTAGAAAATTTGAAAATAGATTAAAAAGTTGAGCCAAAAAGAAAAAAGGTTTTGAATTCTTCTATAGTTGGATTTTTAGAATGTAAAATAAAGAATAATAAATATTTTAATTTTTTGCGAGATTTCTTAGACCTCCCAAGGAAGGTCAAGGAAGACCAATAATATTAAGAAAAAAATAAAAAATAAAACTTAACAAATTTTAGTTTGGTAAAACCAAAATTGGGTCAAATGGCTCATATGGTTGTTTGCATTATGCATGTACTGTAATGTGTCATGAACCACACCCTACTATGTGAAAAAATCCACATTCTATTGTAATGATGACAAAAGCAAAATTGTAATGAAAATCAATATTTTTTTAAGGAATTTTTTAATGTAGTCAAATTGGCATATCCATGGGAAGATGTAACCAGATATAGTTTTTCTTCTTCAATTTTGACAATTGAAACCTTTCAAAATCAATCCTTGCTTTTAATTTTCTTTAAAATTTCACTTTTGGTGAATACATGAAACTTTTAGCTCATTGATTTAAAACTTGGGCTTTCACAAAAAATGTGTTAGTTGGAACCAATTTTGTTTTTGTTAATTTTGTGATGTACAACCAAAGAAGTTTTAAACAAATCTAGTTATATTGAACAATATCATAGCACATTTTCAGGTTTGGCATAAATTAAATTATTATCTAATTTGCTAATTGTTTGGATATTAATAGTTAGTTATGACTAAAATTTAAAAAATTCATGCAACCAAACAAGTTTGATCCCTAAACCTCCTCTCTCTGAGTCACTAGCAACAATAACTTATTGATCACCTAACCACAAAAACATTAAACTTCTCTTATATGAACATTTTGTTATAATAAATTTAATAGAGTGACAAAATTTTCAGAATTCAAAATTTAACTGCTAAATTAAGAATTTAAAATTAAATTAATTATTCAGCATTGAGGTGCCGAACTTGAAAAGGTACTACAATATATGAAAATAATATTTTTAAAACATCGTTCTATATTTTTGGCTACCTATTGGGACCAAATACATAAATCTGGTAATTATTATTATTATTATTACTAAAGTTACAGTGATTAAAACCCTAAAAATCACCTCATTTTTGGCTTAATTTCCAATATATTTTTATTTTTATTTTTTGTGAAATTTAGCTAGAAAATAAAAGGCTGCTTGGAACCAACTCGATCATATGAAACATAATAATAACTATTACATTTGCTCCAAACACCTTGATGAGTATAAACCCATTCTTTAATTCCCATCCAATTGCACTCAAAACCCATTACCTAGAATCATTGTAATTGATGGTCATTTCAATCTCCGTTCTAATTGGAGATCAATTTTAAGTGAATTTTTTTTATAATGGTTGGGAAACACTTTTGGTTGTGTCATGACAAAACAATGCAGATCAATTTTATGCAAATAAATAAATAAGTGTTGGAAATTATTTTCAGCCATTGAACCATGGAGGTTCCTTTTAGTTACCATAATATCTTGTTAGTGGCCATGATTTTTGGTTGCCATAGTTTTGTGAAGATCAATTTTGAGCAAAAATATAAAGATTTACAGCTTGAAATCACTTTTGGTGATTGTGCAATTTTTGAGATCGTATGGTCACTATCTTAAGGTGGATATAATTTACCATTGCCAGCACATGATAATGGAGATAGAATGTGCCCAGCAAAGAAATGGAACAAAAATTTAAAAATCAGACAAAACCAAGGTTCATTGAAACCATCCAAAAGATAGCCATCAATTCAACAAAATGAACACAATGTACCAATAAATAAAGTGAATGAAATGGGACTACAAAGTTACATAGGGTTTGAACCCAAGTCACACCCAAATAATCAAGGTAGGTGAGTGGGCTCAAATCCTTCAACAAAAAATCCTTGTAAAATATGTAAACATGCATATACTTTGAATTTGTGCTCATTATAATTTTATTATGTAACTAAATATTTCCATAATGAAATTAATTAAATGTGTTTACTTTCTTTTCTAAATTAAAATTTCAGTTTTATAATTACATTGAAATTCAAGATATCTTTTATTTCAAAATGTAAAAGTTTATTACATTAATTTTCACTGTTTACTTCAACAATTTAAATGTAATTTTTAAATTTAAATTGATTTGGGTTATAAATTCAAATAAAAGTTTAAAGTTACATCCAATTTATTTAATTTTAAATTTAATTTAATTTATGATGTCTTTAATTCCAAATGTCAAATTTTATTTTTTTAATATTTTGATTGGGCTATAAATTCAAGATGGTTTTTTCAGCATTTGGAGGTTCTTTTTTAACAAATAAGGCAATTTATGAAAATATTTCTTTTCATTTTTTTCACATTCTTGCAAGATTTTTACATTAAAAAAACTCATGTACATGTACAATAATTATAAGGTAGTGAGGTAATTATGTAATAAAATTAATAAAATTGTTGTTAGTTCAATGTATTTATTTATTTGAACTAATTTCACAAGTGAAGTACATAATACACAAGTTACATATGTAAATGTATAATTTTTTTAAAATGTCGGAACAAGCTTACCTAAATTACAATATTCCAATATAGGCATTTAGGGTGTTATTTAGTTTGGTTTGGAACTACATGAATTTTGTTAGATTTTTAGGCAAATCTTTTGCTATATATGAATAATTTAAATTTCACGTGTACATAAAGGTTATATGGGTTGAATTTTCTATAATGAATGTACAAAATTGAATTTCATTTTCTCAATCATTTTTAGTTGGTTTCCACTATATTATTTTTATTTGAATCATTATGAACATTAGTTTTAAAATATGATAATTGTGTTTTAACATCATTTTAAAAAGTAAACTTGAGTTCAAAAAAAATTATAAAATTTCCTTTTTCAATTTTAATATTGCTCATACAAAAACTAGAATCAAAAGTAGCATTATACAGTCACATGCTATTGTTCAAGAATGATTAATTTCAATCACATGAATTGCATTAGTCAAACTACACAAATCCACATTTTGTGTCCCATTCATCATGTATAGCATCAATGTGTTTGATTTAAAAAATTCATAACTAATATAATTTTGACAGACTTAAAATGGACAAAGTTAATCATTTCAAATTAAGTAGTCTTGAGTTTACAATATGTTGCTAAGTACTAGTGTAAGAATCATATTTTTGTATTAATGAAATAACATAACATAATCTAGCAAAAGTGGTTGATATTCATTGCTTCATAGCAAGAGGACATAGGAATTTATCAATTGACCCCAAATTCCAATTCCCCCACTAAGCCATTGATGTACATGTGGTACCTACTACAACCACCAGGTTAGTGAATCTTTTACACAAATTTTCTCATTTTTTCAACAAAAAAAAATTGGGAAAGTTTTGGAACCCAGCTCCAGATGTGTCCACTCCTACCTACTAAATCGACAGATCACAAAAAGCCTAAGAAACACAAATAGAATTCAATTCTAGACAAATAATATGTCCATCAGGCAAATAATTCAAGTGTAAAAATTCACCAGTAATTAGCTATGCTGCAAGGTATCCTATAGCCAACCTCTGAGGTATATACTACACTGAAGTCACTGTTTTTGCAAACCAAAGACAAGGAGCTACAGGACAAACAGTGAAACTGCAGCGAGCAAAGAAGGTGCACATTACTAACGTAAAGCTAGTTTGAGTGTAGCTCAGGGCTCCTGCAG
>Ga0116230_10006994_pt1 | contig 11149 bp, 7 predicted proteins | sample S1TSphfallax_3_FD_88678 | JGI IMG/M metagenome (GOLD analysis project Ga0116230, IMG submission 88678) | Host-associated microbial communities from peat moss isolated from Minnesota, USA - S1T2_Fd - Sphagnum fallax MG | ecosystem: Host-associated > Plants > Peat moss > Unclassified | place: USA...
CAGGAAGTACTGCTCTCGACTGATTTTTCTAACTGGCAGGACAACCCCACATATCCGGCCGGGACTTTTGTATTTGTGCCGCCTCCCGGATCCAAGCAAATGGAGCTGCCCAAGCAGCCTTCGCCAGATAGCGAAGCCTTTAAACTGGAAGGCAAAAATGCGCCTCTCTTCTCGCTCCCCACCACAGATGGTGGCATTTTCAACCTGGCCGACAGCAAAGGCAAAGAAGTAGTGGTCCTGGATTTTTGGACGACCTGGTGCAGTCCCTGTCGGGCATCACTGCCAATCGTCGCCCAGACAGTGAAGTCCATGGCCGGACAGGGCGTGCGTCTTGTCGCCGTCGATCTCAACGAAAAGCCTAAAGACGTCAATCAATTTCTCAAGACTCAGGGACTGGATATCAAAGCGGCGATTGATCCTGATGGTCATGTCTGCAGTGCTTATGGGGTGCAGGGCATTCCGCAGACCGTGGTGATCGGTAAAGACGGCAAAGTCAAATTTGTCCACATCGGTGGCAATCCTAATATGAAAGTCGTTCTGACAGAAGAGCTCAAGATGGTATTGGCTGGAAAAAAATAAAAGACTCGAAGTGTGGAACTATTTAGGCAGGTGAGCACCGCTCTTGGTTTGGCTCATCAGAAAGGAATTGTCCACAGAGACATCAAACCCGCTAATTTATTTATAGAGCGGTTGATCACTTCCACTGGTGAAGTGGAAACAGTCAAGCTGGTCGATTTTGGCGTAGCGGGAATGGCGGAAAATGATGGCGACAACCGCGATCAGCGCCTGACGAGCGTCGGTGCTGTTTTCGGCAGCCCCCTGTATATGAGTCCGGAACAGATTCTGGGGAACAGTGTTTCCTCCGCTGCGGATATTTACTCATGCGGTTGCGCTTTGTTTGAAACGCTTACCGGAGCTGTACCCTTTCGTGGAACATCAGCGATCGAGACTATGCAAATGCACGTGCGTGAACCGCTGCCCCGTCTCTGCGAGCGATCCAACGGTGTATTTTCGCAACGACTGGAAGGCCTTTTAGCCGGCATGCTTGCCAAGGATCCACACTCAAGAATTCAAACTTTTTCCAAAGTTGAAAAAGAACTTGCATTGATTGCTCAGGCCCTACCTAAATCAGATGATTATTCTGAGACAAATCGATCTGAAAATTTGTATGTTCAATCTATTCAAACTGGACAATCAGAGCTTTCCTCTCCGCAGCGTTCCCCGCGAGTCGGAATCGTAATTTTCGCCTCACTGGCAATTGTGCTTATTGCCTTAGTGGCTTTTGGCACTAATCTTGCTAGTCACAAAGTTTCTAAACAGGGGGACAATACTGTCGTCGCCTCTAAATCCACCAATCGAGTAATGTCTGCCACTGCACCTGTATCTACTGCTGTACCCGAATCTGTACCGCAGATTTCTCATTATTTGACCGGTGTAGATAAAGCCAAGGGACTTCTAATTTTTGATTTTCCGGCAAATCAATCACTTGGTAATTTTAACTGGTATAAAGCTGGACCAGACAACCATGCAACAAACATAGCTGCGCAAGGACGGCGGCTCATACCGATTGACGCATATATAAGTCTTTTTTGTGGAAACCTTTTGAGTCAGTCGCCTGCTCTATTTGATGGTTTTGGTCCAAACGATCTCTATATAATATCTCTCGATAAAAATTTTTATTATGGTGATAAGCATCTTCATTATATTAGTGCATTGACAGGCTTGAAAGGTCTTTTGATGACTAAATGCGACGTCACCGATGGGTGTTTTTCTGATTTGAATAGACTGAAAAACTTGAGGCAATTAAACGTCAAGCAAACTGATCTGACCGGCCGGATGTTGGCGCGTCTTAGCTATTTGAAAAACCTTCACATACTTAACGCTTCTGGTATCAAAGATATCTCTGAAGTGATAACGGCACTGCGCGATACGCATACAATGCATCAACTTGAAATTGATCAAACTGATATCCGCGACGATGATTTAAAAGTGATTGCGACCATTGACAGTCTGGAAGCATTGAGCCTTTCTGCAAACAAACGGGTCACTGCTGCAGGCCTGTCCGCTCTGGCCGTACTGCCTCGTTTGAGGGCGCTTGAAATAGGTGAACTGACCGTCCCGGCTGAAGATCTGATTGTTGTTCTTAAAAAATTTAAGAGGCTCGACAGTTTAACGGTAGGCAATGGTGATTGGACAACGGCTGAAGTACAGCCATTTGAAAAAAGTTTAAATATTCGCGTGATAAAACATCCTATTGCCCGAGTAATTGTCCGCGCCACTGAAGTGCCAGAGGTTTTGCATTCGTTAGGTGGGAAGAAATAGGGCTGATCTTGATGCAGGCTGTTAAGGCTCCAGAAGCAGTGCTACCAATATAGCGCGCGCTATTTTGCAGGTATAGTTGGCTCTTCAGACTTGGCTGCTTTCTTATCAGGTCTTTGCTCGACCGAGCAAGAGCGACTCATTCAAGTATTTATGCCTAGTTTTGGCAATATCCAGAGTTGCAGGGCAAAATAAGTAGCTACAATGCCCAAAAACCATAATGCGTCCATTTTCATTCTCATGACCGGAGTATGATGCGAAACCCACACAAACCAATTGTAGCAGCAGGATGACTTACAGTCCTCGCGTCAAACTCCAGGCCAGCTGCGCACAGGGTCTGGCCATCCGTCCTACAGCATCAGCATTGGCAGCACTGGCCACGCCTTGCCTGGCGCGCGCAAAAACACCTTGAGCAATTGCCGCCAGACGAAAGAGTGAAAACACAACAAAATAACGCTGTGTTTGTGGATCCAGAGGCAAAACAGATGACCCAGACCGCATTTGTTCTAAATATGACTCGACAAATTTTGACTCTGTAGGTATGCCAAGCTCATCTAAAGGCAGACCGGCTACACCGGGCAGGCCTGTGGTGGTGGTGGGCAGATGATAAATCAAAGAAAAATATCCAAGGTCGCTCAAAGGGTTACCCAGAGTAGAAAGCTCCCAGTCAAGCACGGCCAATATCTCCGGCCTGGTCGGATGAAAAATCATGTTATCCAGGCGAAAATCGCCGTGGATTAATGTTGTGGCGTCGCCTTTTTCATCACCCTCGGGGATATGCTCTGTCAGCCATCTTGCAAGCGTATCCATCTCATCAATCTGATCAGTTTTGCTAGCTTGATATTGTTTTGCCCAGCGGGCAACTTGCCGGGCGACAAAGCCTTCCTGCCGACCATAGTCGCTAAGCCCGCGTGCTTTCCAATCTACTTTATGCAAAGAGGCGAGCATTTGACCAGCCGCCGCATAAACAGCCGACCGCTCTTCGCATGAAAGGCCAGGCAAAGATGGATGGCTGAAAATGCGACCTTCGACATAAGGCATGACAAAAAAATTAGTGCCAATTATGTTGCTGTCTTGACACAGATGCAATACCTCAGGCACGGCTACGCCAGTATCTTTGAGCGCGGCCATTATTCGATATTCTCTTTCTACCTGATGAGCTGAGGGAAGAAGCTCACCGGGCGGTTTTTTGCGCAATACATAGCTCTTTTGAGGAGTTGAAAGCAAAAAAGTAGGATTGGATTGTCCGGACGCAAATTGACTAACGCTAAGTGGGCCGGCAAAATCTGGCAGTACATCCGTCAGATACCTATCCAGCGCAGCCTGGTCAAAAAGATGACCTGAGCGGACGGCTGTGGTTTTTGGCGCTTCAGTCATAATTTTACAGCTGTCGCTTCAATCATTGATGCCAATAGCTTTTAGCTCCTCATCACTAGGAAAGCCAACGAAGCGATATCGTTTAGGATAAAAATCAGTTATTTCAATTTTGTCTCCGAGCACTCGAGCAACATCGGTCCAAGAGCCACTGGCCATGACCTGACCACTTTGTGTGGCGACATTGACTTGCATAAAGGTGAGAAATTCTACTTCAGGCACAAGTGTTACAGGCACGCCCTCCGTAACCATAGCCGAGGTGACCCAGCGACCATCCTTGTCCTGATGCAAATCGTAAGCAGCAACGAAGGTCTCATCAATATCGTCGGCCACAATTTCAAAAAGTATGGGTCTTTGCTCGCCATATATCTTGGCCAGATAGTGCAGGGTATGATCGCGCACGAGTGGTGCAAATGCAGATTCAGAAGGCGGCTGCCAGGGCAAAAATCTACCTTCTTCGCGCACCAGTGGGATGGGGGGCAGCGATGATTCTTTATCTTCCATAGCCGCCTTAAGTCTATCCATGCCCACAGTTGACTCACTACCGGCAATAATCAGACTTTTTTCCCCAACCGCCAGATAAATCGGCTCACCGGCTACATCTCCCGTGAGTAAATCATCCAGCAACAAACGAGCTGCATGATCGCCGGAGGGCCACGCAGATTGATAATAGTGCAAGGTGCCTTTCTTATCGCTTTTACCTTTTAATTTAGCACCATCTGTAATATCACGTAAATTAGAGACAGCATCATCAAATATTTGGCTGTCTGTCACACCCCAGTTTTTGATTGCCCTGCTTGTCACCATATAAGTACGACCAGGGGCATTGACAAAAGCTATGGCAGCAAGATGTTCTGATACTGGCAAATAAGGGACCGAATCGGGCTCACGCAACCTCTCGCCTACGGCCAGCTTGGACATACGGCGGTTGAGCTTATAGACATCCCACAGACTGATTAGCCGGGCATCAAGCAACGGCAGGACCCAATTATATTTATTGGGCAAAGCTGTAGCTTTGCACAGCGAGGCTATTAATGCCTGCAATTTGGCGGCTGCTGCCTGTTCATCGGCCTTGACATAGTCATGGTAATAGGGAGCAAGCAGTCTGCTGGCAACCAGGCGGCCCTCCGCATTGCTGAGCCTCAGCTGCATCAATTTACGATCATAATCAATGTCCCAGCTCTCGGGCTCGCCGTCGGAAGACAAGCGCTCATTCAGCATAGATGCCACCCTGGCGGCAAAATCTTCCAAACTGATAGCCATTGAAATCCCTCAAAACTAATCAAGATCATACGATACCCGATTGAACATCGCTCTATTTTGATGCAGAGTGTATTGGCTCGCTTGTGTTTTCTGGAATAATGTAAATCGTTCTTAAAAAGGTGACCCGTGTCTTCATCTCTTCCAGCCCCGTCTTCGCACGGGCCCGATGGCCCACCATCACTGCATTCATTTTCGCCCTCTCGATCGAGCGTATCTCTTCAGACAACGCCTGCATATTTTGTCCTGATCAAAGCCGCCAACACAGTGACCTATATCTGGTTGCTGCTTTTAACCTGGCGGTTTTTTGACCACAAGCTGGACTGGAAACTTTCAACCGGCTGCGTCATTGTCAGCGGCGCATGGCTAGTATTAACGCGCATCAAAGTAGACCATCTCTTGCAGACATACTTTGATGTGCTCTCGCGCATAGAGATACAGATCCCGGCCATACTGGGCGTCACACTGAGCGTGGTGGCACTTTTTTCCCGCGTCTATCATCCATATTTTCACGTAGCCGCACTCGGCGAACTGGCCGGATGGGTCTACATGTATCTTCTATATCGACGCAATCAAAGTCGGTTTAAGAAGCAAGGCTACGGCCCTGTGCCCGTCAATACATGGGTCAATCCGCCAGCATCTGTCCTGCGGGCAGGCGACTTGATTTTGACCAGTGGGCGTATCGCCATGGGCTTGCATGAGAGTGTCGGCCATGCGGAAATGGTTGTTGTAATGCCCGACGGCAAAAAAATGCTTTTTAGTTCTTATATGGACAAAGGCACAATAATCCATCCAGTAGAAGAGGTTACCCAGCAAGGTGAAAAAAGCCACTACATAGCGTTGCATCTGAAAAAGCAGTGGAGTGCTGAAGAAAGCGCGAAAGCCACAGAAATCGCCGAATCAATGGTGGCTGTCAACGAAAAATGGGCTGCCGAAGAAAACAAACGCATCGACAAACGCATCGACTTTTTGCCCATACCAGCTGACTGGAAAGACAAATTAAAGACAAAAATGCATACCAGCGGTTATGACTGGTTTGGTACTTTCATGGGGCGTACGACTGAGGACAGATGGACTTGCATAGGGGCGGCGCTGGTCCTCTACCACCGCATGGGTGTACATACCAATCCATACGGCACCGGCTTGCTAGGATTCGGAACCAGTATTTTTGATCCTATCCTGCCGGTGAGATTTCTCGCTGATCCGGCATTTGAACTTATCACCAAAGACGAAGCGCAAGCAAGTTGATTGATTTTAGTCGGTAAGCGTTCGCCGAGCGCATGAGGAAACTTACATTTATCAGTCCTTAAAAACACTGAGTGAAGGTTATGCGCCTCTGACATGCTAGTGAATTTTTGCTTGCCTGGTGTTAGCGAGACAACAATATTCATTGTTTCCCGCAAGATAGCATGCCAAGTCCGGTAATTTAATGTCTATAGGGGTTTCAGGGGTTTTGCCCTGTGGCTGAATACTAACAGCTATATCCGATATATAGACTTTACTCTTCGCAAGCGATATATGCGCTTTCGTCCGATGCCTGCCAAGGCAGCGGCTTACTGAACGCGCGCTAGAACCCGGAAAACTTATGGACGATTCGCAGAAGACCATCAAAGACGATGGTACTCCTAAACTCACCCTGAATTTACCGCCAAGCGGGCACCCTGCGGACGCAACAGCGTTTCACGCCGATAGCGTCAATGGCGCTAGCAATGCTAACGCACAGTCAACAACATTTCACGAATACATTTGCGCACCGAATACGGTACCAGGACCAACAAGCGACACCGCATGTGGTTCACAACCGCTCCCAGGAATGTCACTGACGACAGTTTCCACTGATACAAAAATAGCCCAGCAAGAACTTCCCTCGCTAACAGATGCGCCAACACGCATTGGCGAGGGTTTAAACCCTCCTGGAAATAGTATTTTTCAATTTGCATCTTTCAAAGTAGTTACCGATGCGACGCAAGCGCCGCCACCGATAACTCCAAATTTCCAGCAAACAATTGCTCAGATCCCACAACCAGCGGTGGCGACAATTCCTGGGCAGGTCGCACCTGTAGGACAAATACAGCCAGCGGCCAAAATCTTGCAGCCAGTCCAGATTGCTCCAGTGGATAATTTCGCTCCGAAGCCTACTCCAAACGTAACCTCTGAGGTATTTGCAAATAATTCCGCGCCCGCGACAGCCGTTGCAACCGATATACCTCCCACAAAAAATCCAACATTTAGCTTTGCCTTTCCCACGCCCACCTGATAGAAAAAAGTGTCACTTTTTCTTTTCTCAAAAACACAAGGTATCTCTCAGCCCAAACCCAGCAATCTGGCTATACAGAGTCTTCGCTTTTCCTGTCGCTAATCCGACTGAGGAAAAACCAACACCCTGTATGCCCAAGCCCAAAGGAAAACTGCTATGTCCATTCGCAAAAACTCTCTGTTTGGCTTCGCGCTGAACTCACTTTTTGTTATCTCCCTGAGCTTCGGTGCGGCTTACGCCGCTTTCGCGCAGAGCCTCCCCGTGGCCGCCCGCGCGACATCTGCTAGCCCGCTGGTTATCGCTCCCACCCTTGTTGAACTCACCGCCGCCAATGCTAACGACCTCCTGGTCAACCTGCACGGCAAGAGCTTCATCATCGCCTACAGCAGCAAAGAATCTACAAGCGCACAGCAGCAGCAGATCAACTTGATCGCGCGCGAAGGCCTCAACTATGGTGGACAGGTAAACTTCCTCCGCCTCGACGTCGACAAATACCCGGAAGTCTTCGCGGCCCTCTCCAACAACCGCAAGTGGGATCATGGCCCTTATTTCTTTATCGTCAGCAATAACCCGAACTACATCGCCATCATCAGCGACAACTTCAACGGTGCCAGCGACGCGCTCCACAGCATCAGCTCGGTGCGCCTGCACGAAGAAATCAACAACTATCTCAAGATTCAGCCTACAACGCCATAAGCAAGTTCAGCAGGAGGCAACAATTTGGACCCCAAAAGTTCAAGTTTGCCTCCTGCTGAATCTCTTTCAAATGCTTTCCTATTGCTCCAGCTGTGCTTCTTCTATTGTCTTTTTCAATCAATCTATCTATGCTTGCATATAGTGTAACTACCCCTTAAAAAAGAGGCCACTGCCAAGTTGAAGTCCACCGGGCCACAATGGCACAGCAAACTTCAACCTGAACAGTGGCATTTTCAAGGCTGACTGAATATTACAGCCAGGTCAAAAGAACAAGCCTTTTACCAGAGGTCGCAGCGTTCGTCGCGCGGCAACATCATCGGGCAATCGTCGGGCAGACCAAAAGCCTCGGCAAACTCGGACAGGTGAGCCAGCGTACCGTTGACCCGGAACTGTGCCGGCGGATGCGGGTCCGTCGCCACTTGCTGCTGCTCGTACTCCGGCGTCACTTTGGAGGCCCAAATCTGGCCAAAAGCAATGAAGAAACGCTGCAGGTCGTTGTAACCGTTGGCGTCGACAGTCATGCCGTTCTTGGCGATGTACTTCTTGAGCACACGCAAAGCCAGCTTGATGCCACCCAGGTCGCCGGCAGCTTCGCCCGCAACCAGATTGGGATTGACCTTCTTGCCACCGCTGACGGTGAAGGTACCAAACTGCTTCTTGAGCAGGTCGATATACTTCATAAACTTCTCCAGATCGCCATCGGCGAACCAGTTGCGCAAGTTGCCCTGACCGTCGTAGCGGCAGCCCTTGTCGTCAAAGCCGTGCGACTCTTCATGGCCGATCACCAGAAGAATGCCACCACAGTTGAAGGCAAAGTCGGCTTCAGGATCGAAGAATGGATCCTGGAGGATAGCCGCCGGGAAGACAATCCGATTGGACTGCGGCGAATAATAAGCGTTGACGGTCTGCGGCAGCATGTGCCATTCGGATTGGTCGACCGGCTTGCCGATCTTCTGCAAATCAGCCTTGCTGGCAAATTCATTGCAGCGCAGCACATTGGCGGCAAAAGACGAACGGTCGATCTTGAGCTCGGAGTAGTCTTTCCACGTGTCCGGATAGCCAATCATAGCAACGAAAGCATCGAGCTTGGCCAGAGCATTGGCTCGGGTCGTGTCGGACATCCAGGGGCGCTCGTTGATGCTCTCGCGGAAAGCTTCCTGCAACAGTCCAATCAGCTCGAGCATCTTGGCCTTGGCGCTGGGCTTGAAATGCTTGGCCACATAGAGCTGGCCGACAGCTTCGCCGAGAGCGCCGTTGGTAAAGGCAATCATGCGCTTCCACCGCGGCTCCAGCTCCTTGCTACCCTGCATCGTCTTGGCATAAAACTCGAAGTCGGCGTTGACGAAGGCCCGGGGCAAAGAGTCGGCCGAACTGCGCACCAGGTGCCAGCGCAAATAGACACGCCAGTCGGCAAGCGAAACACTGGCCAGAAGCTGATTCAGCGCCTGGAAATATTTGGGCTGCATAACGTTGAGCGTATCCATGGCCGGGCAATCGATCTGGGCAAAATAGCGAGGCATGTCCAGCTTGGGCACCAGGGCCTGAAACTGGGCGATGGTCATCTTGTTTTTGGTCAGGTCGGGATCGCGGCGGTCTTCCTTGCTCATAAAGGCAGAAGCCATGGCAGTTTCGATCTTGAGGACCGATTCAGCGTGACGACGAGCCACTTTGGGCTTTTCGCCGATGAGCGAGAACATGCGAGCAATCAAAGCAACGTACTGGGCGCGCAGGTCGATGCTCTTCTCATCACTCTGCAGGTAATAGTCGCGATCGGGGAGACCGAGACCGGACTGCAAAGCATGACCAATCATCGAGCTGCTGTCGTCGGCATCGGGAGAAGCGCCGAAGGCAAAGAGCGTATTGACGCCGACCAGATGCAGATGGGCGACAGTGTCGATCAGGCGACGCATCGAGCGGATGGAACGAATACGGGCCAGCTCGGGAAGCAGTGGGCTGATGCCGGCAGCTTCGATGGCCTCTTCGTCCATACCGGTGGCATAGAAGTCCTGGATTTTTTGCTCGTTGCTGCCCGGCACGGTGACCCGAGCGGAAAGGTCATCCAGGATCACTTTGAGCTGGTCGAGCGTGCGCTCGCGCAGCATCAGGAAAGAGCCCCAGCGCGGATATTCGGCCGGGATTCCGGTGCGGTCGATCCAGGCGCCGTTGGCAAAACGGTTAAAATCCTGGCCGGGACTTACCGTCTTGTCCATGAAGTCAGGCTTGATACCGTGAATTTGTGTACTCATAATAATCTCCATTTATTCTTGTGAAAAGGAAAAGTAGACGAAGAGCTGCACCAGGCATCTCTCCGTCGTAAGGTAAGGCGGTGAAAAGCTCTAGATTTCCGAAGGCTAGGCGATGCTGACACCGCGGCAGAGATAGACATCCAGACGCGTGCCGGCGAGGCCGACGGTCGTACTTTTATGACCGAGAAAAAATTCGGCTTCAATTCCGAGTGCGGTCTCAATTTTGGAAAGCCTGGTCAATTAAAACCCTGTCTGAATGGTCGATGCCAGCCGCAATACCAGTACGATCGCCAGAAACTATGGCAAATCGGTAGTGAGGCTGAGGCCGGAGGTTGATGGCGGGTGGAGGTTGTGAAAATTAAATGGGAGTGAAGCGAAGAATGCTCAGATTGCGGGTAAGGAGGTATACATTTCTTCCTAACACTCTGAACCAAATCTACCTACATAATCAGAAACTCCTTAATCCATTATTAGCCACGGTTGTCGTAAATGTCGGCGCTGACTACATAAGAAGCTTTTAGGCAGTTGAGAGCTACGCTGCGCTAACTGACGCAAACGCTTTCTGGGCGTAAGCTCTCACGAGCTCTCTCACTCCAACCAGGGTTGCCAAGACACTCAAGGTACTACTATATAGATGACTAGTTTTCTAAAAAAAGAAACACCGACGAAAGGCAGTCAGGAACGAGTCTTCGTCCCAACCACCTTGCGTCAATGCTCTTTTTCTCTCTCCGAATGAACAGATTTTGCCCTTCAAGCCTTTCCGCCCGGTTCAACAAGCTTTGCCTGCAGAACGAGCAGCTAGACTTTACCCAGCAAAACCATGACGCCCACGACAAGTCCAAAGACCGCCGTCAAGATGCAGGTGGTGACATAAAAGACCTTGCGGTATTTGGTCATCCCCAGACTGTAAGCGGTAGCCCAGGCAAACAACAGGTTGGCGGCGATCATGCCGAAGCAGAAACAACCGAGGATGGAGCTACCGGAAAGAGAAAGGCCG
>Ga0116230_10006995_pt1 | contig 11147 bp, 9 predicted proteins | sample S1TSphfallax_3_FD_88678 | JGI IMG/M metagenome (GOLD analysis project Ga0116230, IMG submission 88678) | Host-associated microbial communities from peat moss isolated from Minnesota, USA - S1T2_Fd - Sphagnum fallax MG | ecosystem: Host-associated > Plants > Peat moss > Unclassified | place: USA...
CGATCGGCGAGCCCGACGTCTTCGCTTGCGAGGATGACGAGGCGGCGCGCGATGAAGAGCGGATCTTCGCCGCTCTCGATCATCCGCGCGAGATAGTACACCGCCGCATCGGGATCGCTGCCGCGGATCGTCTTGATGAACGCGCTGATGATGTCGTAATGCGCGTCGCCGGATTTATCGTAGGAGCGGGCGCGACGCTGGAGCGCATCGGCGATCGTCTGCTCGTCGACGACGCGTTCGCCGTCGTGTTCCTTTGCCGACGACGCGGCGAATTCGAGCGTGCCAAGCGCGACGCGGGCATCGCCGTTCGCGAGGTTGACGAGCGCTTCGCGCGCGGCCGGCTCGAGCCGCACGTGCAACGAGCCGAGCCCGCGTTCCGGATCGGCCAGCGCGCGATCGATCAGCGTGCCGATGTCCTCATCGTCGAGCGCTTTGAGGACGAACACGCGCGAACGCGAGAGCAGCGCCGAGTTGACCTCGAACGACGGGTTCTCCGTCGTCGCGCCGATCAGCGTAACCGTGCCGTCCTCGACGTAGGGCAGCACCGCGTCTTGCTGCGCTTTGTTGAAGCGGTGGATTTCATCGATGAAGAGGACGGTGCGCTTGCCGACGCCGCGTAGCTTCTGCGCATCGGCGACGATGCGGCGCAGATCGGCGACGCCCGCGCTCACCGCGGAGATCATCGCGAAGTTCGCGCCGGTGAGGTTCGCGATGATCTGCGCGAGCGTCGTCTTCCCCGTGCCGGGCGGACCCCACAGAATCATCGAGGGGATCTGATCGCTCTCGATCGCGCGCCGCAGCGCGCGCCCCGGGCCGACGACTTGCTCCTGGCCGACGAACTCATCGAGCGTCCGCGGACGCATGCGCGCCGCGAGCGGCTCGCGGACCTTGCCGCCGCCGGTGCCGCTCGCGTCGAAGAGACCCAGCATCGCGGCTAGGGGCGCGGCGAGTGCTTGGGCGCCGGTGCTTTCCCCGGGGGCGGCGCATTCGCCGGCTGCGTCAACTCCGTCGGATCGCCTTCGGTATGCACGTCTGTGGTGAGCGTGTCGTAGCGGATGTAGTCTCCGGAGAACGTCGATGCGCCGTCCGCGAGATGGACGTTCCCGCGCAGCTCGAGGGTATGCGAGCTCTGGTCGAGTTTGCCGTAGTCCGCGGTCCCGCGACGCGTTCCTTGCGTGAAACGCACGTCGCCCGTCGCGACGTATACCTTCTGTTTCGAATCGATCTCCAGCTGGTTGCACGTCAGCTGCGAGGGACCGTTCCCGGGCGGTGCGCCGGCGGCCCGGCCTTCGGGGGCGTTTCCGTTATCGTCCATCACGACATGCCCCATGATGGTGACGTGATCGGCTTTGAAGTTCCCGCGCGCCGAATCGCCGTTGACCGTCGTGCCGGGGCGCGTGAACTTGACGTGATGCGGCATGGTGAAATCGCCGGTGTTGTCGTTCGCGTCCGTCGTGTCGGTGACGATCGTCATATTCCGCGTTTGCATCGCCGGTGTAGCCGACGGTTGCGGCGGAGGCGTTTTGCGCGGGGGCGGAGCGGCCGCCATCGTCGCAACGACGACGGCAAGCCCGGCTACGAGAACGCGGAGGAACATGGGCGGTCGCTTACCCGGAAACCCGCTGACCGGTACCGATCGCGACGCACGACATCGGATCTTCCGCGACGATCACCGGGATGCCGGTGACCTCGCCGAGGAGCGTATCGAGCCCGCGTAAGAGCGCACCGCCGCCGGTGAGGATGACGCCGCGATCGATGATGTCCGCCGCGAGTTCGGGCGGCGTTTTCTCGAGCACGGCTTTGACCGCTTCGACGATCGCCTGCACGGGCTCGGAGAGCGCTTCGCGCACTTCCTCGCTCGTGATCTTCACCGTCTTCGGCAAGCCGTTGATCAGGTCGCGGCCGCGAATCTCCATGGCGAGCTCGCTCTCGAGCCGATAGGCTGAACCGATCTTGATCTTGATTTCTTCCGCCGTGCGTTCGCCGATCATCAAGTTATAAACGCGGCGAATGTGGCGGATGATCGCTTCGTCGAGTTTATTTCCGGCGACGCGGATCGACTGCGAGACGACGATACCGCCGAGCGAAATCACCGCGACGTCGGTCGTGCCGCCGCCGATGTCGACGACCATGTTGCCGCTCGGCCCGTCGATCGGCAGGCCGGCGCCGATCGCGGCGGCCATCGGCTCTTCGATGATGTCGACCGAACGCGCACCGGCCAGTTTCGCGGCGTCGCGCACGGCGCGCTCTTCAACCGAGGTGATCTCGGCGGGCACGCAGATGACGACCGACGGCTTGGGCTTGAAGAGCGTCGCGAAGAACGAGCGCTGGCGCGTCACTTTCTTGATGAAGTAACTGAGCATCGCCTCGGTGACCTCGAAGTCGGCGATGACGCCGTCGCGGAGCGGACGGATCGCTTGGATGTTGCTCGGCGTCTTGCCGAGCATTTGCCGCGCTTCTTCACCGACGGCAAGCGTCTTGTTGGTCCGGACGTCTTTGGCGACGACCGAGGGCTCGCGAAGCACGATGCCCTTCCCCCTGACGTACACGAGGACGTTGGCGGTTCCGAGGTCGATTCCGATGTCGATGACGAGGTACTCCTAAGCGATGATCAGGGACCCTCATGCGTTCGGGACACCCCAGGGGAATCCTGATAGCGAAGCCGCTTTCCGCGCAGACGGTACGCGACCTGAACGCGGCGCCACCGAACGACGCTCGGCTGGTTTCTCGGCGAGGGACGAGTCGGAGGGACGAAGCGATGCGGATTGCCATCGTCGGCGCGGGCGGCGTCGGCGGCTACTACGGAGCGCAGCTCACCAAGGCGGGCGAGGACGTGACGCTGATCGCGCGCGGCGCCCACCTCGCGGCGATGCGCGAGCATGGCCTCGTGATCCGCGCCGGCGGCGGTCAGGAAACGATCCCCGTCCGGGCCACCGACGATCCGGCAAGCGTCGGCTCGGTCGATCTCGTGATCATCGCGGTGAAACTGTGGAGCACCGCGGAAGCCGCGCGGAGCGCACTGCCGATGCTGGGTCCCGAAACCGCGGTCGTCTCACTGCAAAACGGCGTCGATAAAGACGCGGAGATCGCCGCGATCATCGGCGAGCCGCGTGTGCTGGGCGGCGTCACCTACATCGCCGCGCAGATCGCCGAGCCGGGCGTCATCGCGATCGGCGGGATCAGCGCGAAGTTGCTCTTTGGCGAATTCGACCGCGCGCGCAGTCCGCGCGTCGAGGCCTTCGCCGCCGCCTCGCAGCGCGCGGGACTCGATTTCGTCGTGCCGCCCGACATCCGGCGCGCGATCTGGGAGAAGTTCGCCTTCCTCACCACGATGAGCGGCGCAACGGCCCTGATGCGCACCGGCATCGGCCCGATCCGCTCGCATCCCGGCGCGCGCCGCATCCTCACGAGTCTCTTGGAAGAAGCCGCGGCCGTCGCGCACGCAAGCGGCATCGCGCTCCCCGACGGCTACGTCGCCGAACGCCTCGCCGCGATCGATACGTTTCCTCCCGGACAGATGGCATCGATGGCGCGCGACCTCCTCGCGGGCAACCGGATCGAAGTGCCCTGGCTCAGCGGCGCGGTCGTACGCATCGGCGCCGAAAACGGCGTCCCGACACCAACCCACGCCTTCGTCGTCGACGCCCTCAGCCCGTACGTCGACGGCCCGCCGGCGATGCACGCGTAGGTCGGCGTTCAGATCGATGCGCGGGCTCGTTGCGACCGGAACCGTTCCGGCTAGCGTTCGATTTCCGGCATGAGCCCGGCCTGGCGGAGTGCGGCGATGATTTCGGGTTTCTGCCCGCCTCTCGGCCAACCGATTACCTCCGACACGACCTTTCCATTGCGCAGGAAGTAGAACACCGGAGTTTCCCATCGGTCGATCATGGGCCATTCGCGATAGTCGTAGGCAAGCACCATCGCTTCGCGCGGATGCTCGCGATTCCAGCGTGCGACCTCGGCTACCGGCGTGCTGCCGTCATCCGGCGGCACGAGCCACGTCGCGTGCTGCGAAAACGCCTGCCCGATTTTCGAGTCGCTTGCGATATCGCTGAGGCCGTGTTGAGCGAAGTGGCACAGCGGAGAGACGACGACAACAATTTCAGCAGGCGACTCCAAATGGAGATCTCGGCGCGTGAGCCTCCGCCCGTCCGCACTCACGACGATCTCGGTCGGACCGGCTCTCCCCTTCGAGCTCACATCGTCGAATTCGGGAACGGGAGCCATCGCGGCTGAGCCGTGTGATGCTCGGAGTTTTCGCGCCTCGACGAACATCCGGCTCCCAACGAATGCTCCGTAGAGATTATCAAATTGAAGCTGAGATGCGTGCCCGGTGCGTTCGAGCTCGCGCAGGTCCAATTCCATGTCGGCGATGTAGCGGGGCTCATTCGTCATGAACTGCGTCGACCACGCCGTGTTGAAGAGGTCGACGATGTCGGATGACTTGAGCATTGCAAGCGTCGCACGATTCTGTAGGGGGGAGAAGAGCGACTGATACGTGCGATCAAACATCGCGACGACGTCTCGGGTACTCGAATCGTTGACCCGCATGACAACGTACAGATGATTGAATGCCTTGAGCCGCGGTTCGATCGTAGGCGAACGCGCGGGCTCACCGCTAACGCATCGGCCGCTTCCCGCGAGGAAGAGCGCCATGAGAAAACCGGACACCAACGTGCGCGAAATCATCGGATCTCCTGCTCCCGGCTGAGTCGATCGTCCCTAACTCGCGGCTTGCGCGGGTGGGGCCACGTGCGGGTATTGTGAGGTCTCGAAGGTGCCGACGGGTTCCATGAAGGGCGTGATGCCGCTGGCGCGCTGCACTTGGCCGCCGAGGGCGGAGAGCATCTCTTCGAGTCGTTCGTAGCCGCGATCGATGTATTCGAGGCCGATGATCTCGGTTTCGCCTTGCGCGGCAAGGCCGGCGACGACGAGTGCGGCGCCGGCGCGGATATCGGGCGCTTCGACCGGCGCGCCGGAGAACGACGCGCCGCCTTTGATGAGCGCGGTGTTGTTCTCCATCGCGACGCGCACATCGGCGCCCATGCGCGCGAGTTCGTTTACGTACGAGAAACGCGCGTTGAAAATCGATTCTTCGACAACGCTCGTGCCGGGCGTCGTGCACAAGAACGTGAGCATCTGCGGCTGGAGATCGGTCGGGAAGCCGGGATAGGGCGCGGTGACGATGTCGGTGCCACCTTTGATGGTCGAGCCGTCGACGCGCAGCCAATCATCGCCGCGCGTCACGGTGACGCCGCACTCGGCGAGCTTGAGGATCAAGGCTTCGAGATGATCGGGCCGGCACTTCGTCACCGTGACGTCGCCGCGCGTGACCGCGCCGCACAAGAGCAGCGTGCCGGTGACGATGCGGTCGGGGATGATCGTGTACTCGACGCCGTGGACTTCTTTCACGCCTTCGATCGCGATCGTATCGCCGCCGTGGCCGGAGATCTTCGCGCCCATCGCGATCAGGAAGTTCGCCAGATCGACGACTTCGGGTTCCATCGCAGCGTTGCGGATCGTCGTCGTGCCGACGGCGAGCACCGCGGCAAGCATCGCGTTCTTGGTCGCGCCGACCGACGGCGTACGAAATTCGATGTCGCCGCCGTGCAGCGATTTGTGCTGGGCCTTTGCGATCAGGTAGCCGTGCGCGTTCGTGACCGTCGCGCCGAGCGCGCGAAACGCGGCTTCGTGCATGTCGGTGGCACGCGTGCCGAGCACGCAGCCGCCGGGCAGCGGGACTTCGGCCTTGTTGAAGCGCCCGAGCAGCGGACCGGTGAGATCGAACGACGCCGCGAGCTTGCGCACCAGCGTGTACGGCGCGCGATACTTATCGACGTTGGTCGCATCGATCGTAATCGTGTTGCGCGCATCCGACGTGAGCCGAGCACCGAGCGATTCGAGCAGCGACCACATCACCGAGACGTCCGTGATGCGCGGGACGTTGTGCAGCATGACCTTGCCCTTGGCGAGCAGCGCCGCCGCCATGATCGGCAGCGCGGCATTCTTCGCGCCGTGGGTGGCAACGGAGCCTTCGAGCCGGGAACCGCCGCGAACGCGGAGGGTCGTGTCCAGGCGGTCCAAGATGTTCATGCGAGCGGTTCGAGTTCGGGAGCGTGCATCAGGGTTTCAGCCTTGGGGTTGTCCGGGCAAAGGCCTGCAGCAAGAAGCTTCCCAAAACGGAGCACCGGGAAGCGGCCCCAGGTGACCGGCGGGGGAGTCCGCTGCGTTGGCTGGTAAGTTCGCCGCCGACGTTCGTATTCTTGGTCGGCCTTTGTTTTGTGAGGAGAGCGCTTGGCACGAAGCATCATCGCACCGGCGGAGCGGGTAACCAACCTGCGCTGGGGGATCGCCCTGATTCTGGGGCTCGGGGTGCTGGTCAATTACATCGACCGGAGCGCCCTCTCGGTCGCCCAGGGCCCGCTGCATACGGACCTCGGCCTTGGTCCGGCCGAATTCGGTCTGCTCAGCGGTGCGTTTTTCTGGATCTACGCGCTCTGCCAAGTGCCGATCGGGGTGTTGCTCGACCGGTTCGGCGTGACGGTCCTCTCGCGGATCGCAGCCGCCCTCTGGACGCTCGCCTCGGTATTGACCGCGATCGCGCCGAACTTCGCCCTGCTCTTCGCCGCGCGCTCGTTTCTGGGCGTTGCCGAATCGCCGACGTTTCCGGCCAATGCGAAAGCCGTCGGCTACTGGTTTCCCAAGACCGAACGCGGCCTTGCGACCTCACTCTTCGATTCGGCGGCGAAACTCTCGAGCGGGATCGGCGTGCTCCTCACCGGCTTCTTGCTCACGCAGTTCGGCTGGCGCGGCATGTTCTGGTCGACCGCGGCGCTCAGCGTCGTGTTTTTCGCGCTCTTCTATCTGTTCTATCGCAATCCGAGTCAGGATACGCGCCTCACGCACGCGGAGGCGCAGTACATCAAGAACGGCGGCGGTGAGCCGGAGACGCCGGCCGGCGAGGTGCCGCGCGGCGCGGGGATCTTCTACCTCATTTCGCAGCCGAAAGTGTGGGGCCTGACGATCGGCTTCACGGCCTATGACTATCTCTTCGCGCTGCTCTTGACGTGGCTGCCCGGCTATTTGACGACGACGTTTCACGTCAACATTCTGAGCGCCGGGTTCGACGCGCTGCTCGTGTGGGGAACCGCGACGATCAGCGATCTCGTCGTCGGCGGCTGGCTCGTCGACTACCTCATCCAGCGTGGGCTCGATCCCAACCGCGTGCGCAAGACGACGATGATCGTCGGGCTGATCATCGGCTTCGCGGTCGTCGGCGCGGCGTACACGACGGACATCCACATCGCGCTGATGTGGTTGACGATCGCCGCCGCAGGGATTGCGTTTCACGCGCCGGTCGCGTGGTCGATCCCCGGCTTGATCTCGCCGCGCAACAGCACCGGGCAAGTCGGCGGGATCATGAACCTCTTCGGCAACCTGTCGAGCTTCGCGGCACCGGTCGCGACCGGGCTCATCGTGCAACGCACCGGATCGTTTCAGGCGGCGCTGGTGACGGCGGGGATCGTGCTCGTGATCGGGATCCTCTCGTACACGTTTCTGCTCGGTCGCATCGAGCCGATCCGCGAGCCGGCCTTCCGCAGCTGGTGAAAACGGGCGGCGAACCGGCCGTGATCGGGATCGACCTCGGCACGAGCGCGGTCAAGGTGCTCGCGGTGACGGGCGACGGGCGGCAGATCGCCGACGGCTCCGAATTCTACGGGCTCGTCACGCCGCAGGCGGACCGCGTCGAGCAAGACGTCGATGTCGTCTACCGCGCGACGATGCGCGTGCTGGAACGCGTGCTCGCCGATGTGCGGCTGCGCGGCAGCGAGGTGCGCGCGATCGGTTTCTCGAGCGCGATGCACGGCGTGATCGCGGTCGACGCGGCGGGTGAAGCGCTGAGCAACGTGATCACCTGGATGGACCGGCGCAGCGCGGCGGTCGCCGAGCGCTGGCGCGCCGACGGAACGGGCGCGAGCCTCTACGCGCGCACGGGCGCGCCGATGCATCCGATGCTGCCGGTCGCGAAGTTGCGCTGGCTTGCGGAGAACGACGCGGACCTCTTCGCGCGCGCGCGCCGCTTCGTCGGACTCAAGGAACTCTTCGTGTATCGCTGGACCGGCGAGTGGCTCATCGACTGGGGGCTCGCCTCGGCGACGGGTCTCTTCGCGTTTGCGGCGCACGCGTGGGATCCGGCAGCTCTCGACGCAGCCGGCGTCGATGCACATCGGCTCTCGGCGCCCGTCGCGCCGTCGACGGCCTTGCGCCGCTTCCGGCCCGCCATCGCCCGCGAACTCAAGCTCGACGCCGAGGTGGCGGTGGTGCTGGCATCGAGCGACGGTGCACTCGCCAACATCGGCGTCGGTTCGGGCGAACGCGATGTTGCCGTGACGCTCGGAACCTCGGGTGCCGTACGCGTCCTCTCGCAGACGCCGGCGCTCGATGCGAACGCGCGCACGTTCTGCTATTGCGCGGGAGACGACACGTACGTGATCGGCGGTCCGACGAGCGCGGCGGGGGCGTCGCTCGATTGGATTTTCGCCCTCTTGCTGGACGAGGTGCCCAAAGCAGACCGCTTCTTGCGTGCGGTCGAACTCGCGGGGGAGGTCGCGCCGGGAGCGGACGGCCTGACCGTGCTGCCGTTCTTTGCCGGCGAACGCGCGCCGTATTGGAACGCGTCGATGCGCGGCGCGTTCGGCGCGATCGATCTCTCGCACGATCGGCGCACGATCATTCGCGCCGCCTTCGAGAGCGTCGTCTTCGGCGTGAGCGCGGTGTATCACATCGTCGTCGAACGCTCCGGCCCCGCGGAACGGCTCTTGCTGAGCGGCGGCCTCACCAAAGCCCCGTTCGTGCGCCACCTGCTCGCCGATATCTTCGAAACGAGCGCGGTCGAACCGCATCAGCAGGAGGCCTCCGCCTTCGGTGCCGCGCTGCTCGCGGCGCAAGCGATCGGCGCGATCGACGATGCGCTCGCGACCGCGCGGCAAACCGGTTACGAGCCGCCCGTCGACCCGGATCCGACCCGCAGCGCGGTGTATCGGGACGCGTACAAGCGCTATCGCCGCGCGGTGGCGGCCGAACTCGCGCGCGCGGGGTAAGCGGCGCGAGCCCGGCTGCCGGTGCCGGCTACACGATCGGGCGCTGGAGCCGCTGCGCGGCCGGATCGCCGACTTCGAGTTCGTAGGCGGGATCGTAGTAGAACACGTCTTCGCTCACGGTGGTGACCGTGGTGCCCGGCACCGCCGCCAAAGCGCGGTCGCTCGTCGCGGGGACGAAGTCGCCCGTCGCACCGGAATTGGGATCGATCGGTCCGCCGAAGCTGGTGTCGCGGCCGGCGATCACGCGACCGCCGCAGTTCTCGAGAATGTCGACCGTATCGGAGGTTGCCTGACGCGCATCGACGGTCAGTAGTGCCGCTTCGGGCGCCATGAAGCCGAGCGCGCCTGGGTCGACGGAACCGACGCCGTGACGCGCGAGCGCATCCGCGAGCGTTTCGTCGCCTTCACCGAAGACGCGCGCGAGCCAATTCTCGGCTTCGACGCGCGGCGTATCGGCCGGCGGCGATGCAAAGCGCGATTCGCTTGCGTCCGTCGTGCGCGGTTTGAGGATGCCGATCCACGTGCCGTGGATATCGCTATCGTGCAAGCGGCGCACGGCTTCGTGCGCGGCGTCGCGAGACGGAAAGATCGCGGCAACGCCGCTCGCGGGGGATGAATCGCTGGAAGTCGTGTTCATGGGTCCTCCACATGGTCGTGTGTGTACGACCCAGAGGTGCCCGCGGCCGCCGGTTCTCACACCGCCCGGCCGCCCGCTCGTGCTGGAGGCTAAGAAACCCCGGCGACTTCGAGCTTCGCTTTGGCGAAATCGATTTTCGCTTGCGCCCGCTTGTACGCGAGCGTATCGCCGCCGGCCTGATGCTGTTCGTCGGTGCCGGCTGTGAGTTCCGCGCGCGCCGCTTCGATGTCGATCTGGTCGCGGCTCAGCGCCGCATCGGCGAGAATCGTGATCTTGCCCGGCAAGGCTTGCAAGAAGCCTTCGCTCGTCGCGAGTTCGAGCCGCTGCGTGGCGTTTCCAGCGCGCACGTTTGCGCGCAGCACACCCGGCCGCAACGCCGTCAAATACGGCGCATGCGACGGAAGGATCCCGACCTCACCCTCGGTGCCCACGGCGATAACGAGCTCCGCCTCGCCATCGAACGCGACCGCAACCGGGGTGATCAAGGTGAACGGAACGGCGTTTGCCACGGGCTAAACGCTCACGCCGAGTTTTTCCGCGTTCTGTTTGACTTCGTCGATGCCGCCGGCCATGTAGAAGGCTTGTTCCGGCAAGTGATCGAGTTTGCCGTCGAGGACTTCGGCAAAGGCGGCGATCGTGTCTTCGAGCTTCACGTACTTGCCGGGGCGGCCCGTGAACTGCTCGGCGACGAAGAACGGCTGCGAGAAGAGGCGTTCCAGGCGGCGCGCGCGGCCGACGGCGGCTTTATCGTCGTCGGAGAGTTCCTCGACGCCGAGGATCGCGATGATGTCTTGCAGGTCGCGGTAGCGCTGCAGCGTTTCTTGCACGCCGCGCGCGACGCGATAGTGTTCGGGCCCCACGATCTGCGGATCGAGGATGCGCGACGACGACGCGAGCGGATCGACGGCCGGATAGATGCCGCGTTCCGAGATCGCGCGCGAAAGCGCGGTCGTCGCATCGAGATGGCCGAACGTGGTGGCGACGGCGGGGTCGGTGTAGTCGTCGGCGGGGACGTAGACCGCTTGCACCGACGTGATCGAGCCCTTGCGGGTCGAGGTGATGCGCTCTTCGAGCGCGCCCATTTCGGTGGCAAGCGATGGCTGATAGCCGACGGCCGACGGCATGCGGCCGAGCAGCGCCGAGACCTCGGAGCCCGCCTGCATGTAGCGGAAGATGTTGTCGATGAAGAGCAGCACGTCGGCGCCCTTCTCATCGCGGAAGTACTCCGCCATCGTGACGCCCGTCTGCGCGATGCGGAAACGCACGCCCGGCGGCTCGTCCATCTGGCCGAACACGAGCGCGGTCTGCGTGATGACGCCCGACTCTTTCATTTCGACCCACAGGTCGTTGCCTTCGCGCGTCCGTTCGCCGACGCCGGTGAACACCGAGAAGCCCTTGTGGACCGCGGC
>Ga0116230_10006997_pt1 | contig 11145 bp, 5 predicted proteins | sample S1TSphfallax_3_FD_88678 | JGI IMG/M metagenome (GOLD analysis project Ga0116230, IMG submission 88678) | Host-associated microbial communities from peat moss isolated from Minnesota, USA - S1T2_Fd - Sphagnum fallax MG | ecosystem: Host-associated > Plants > Peat moss > Unclassified | place: USA...
TTCCAACATGTTATATTTTTAATATTGAATAAAATCTCATTACTTTGCAAATTAACGATGTTTTTAGAGATCGAAAAAGAGGTTGGGGTTGAAAGAAGGCCCCCCCCCCAAGGGATCATTTTGACGGATGTTTCTATTATATAAGCAGAATTATATAAGCAGTGTTGGGCGGGTATTTGATATGTTGAATAACCTCCACGTCTGGGTATTTGTAAAATGGGAATTAAAAGAATTAAAACTTGAAGTCAAAGAATCACAAGTTCCGGGTATTTGAAAAAAATTCAGAATCAAAGAACCGATGCCGGTTTTGGTTATTTCAAAAAAACCTCACAGAACTGTCGGGTTTCACGAAAACCCGGAAAGGAGGAACCAGGCAGGTTTTTGGGCGGTTATTTTACTTTTACAATATGGGATTTGGGTTTTAGGACCTTGACAGACGGACAGATGGGATCTAGGTTTCAGGACCTCCACAAACAGACTAACTCAAGAAATCGCCCGCTGCTTCACCGGCCTCTCCCTTCCCCCACCCCCCAAAACCTCCGTCACAGACAGACTTACTAAATTAATATATATGATTTATTTGCTAAAGAACACCTAGGTTAGTTTTCCCCATCCTCTTGGCTACACTTTAAAACCAAATATTCTACCTTATTGATTGAGCTAATTATGGTCAATAATTATCATCAATATTTACAACTCTCCCCAAAAAATATCAAACTAAACGTTTTATGGAATTATTAATGTCCAGTTCACCGCTCTTTCATTTTTCCATCATCCTTACTCAATTTTGTGGGATCTATAGGTTTCAAAGGAAACAACAAGCGAATTTTAGCTTCAATTGAAATAACACCAAAAAAATTCAATTCCAATTCCTTATTCAAAATTTCAATTCCCATTGAAATATTAATTTATTAGATTATCTTTTCCATCATTATTTTTCACAAGCATCCTTTTTTAAATCACATAATGCAAATGATTTTTATGGGTCAAATTTTTGACATTTCATTTGTTGGTGAGGTTTCTAAAATCTTGTTTTCAATTGAAATCACAAAACACTTACATTCAAAATATTCAAGATTCAAACATGAATTTTTTATGAATAAATTTTATCATATTTGACCTTTATTTTAACTTCATTAGTTTAATTGTCGAATAAGACTATATATATATATATGCCTACTTTTTGTGATCTACAAATCTTTTGGCAAAATTGATTATTCACATAATAACATTTGTGATCACAAAACAAAATATTTTGTTTGAAGCTGCAAATGTGACCTTACAACTTTTTTATGAGATTTGGGTTATTATTGCAAAATTTTGTTTTGCATTGTTTTAGAATTTTTTGGTTGTTACTAAATGGATCACCAAAATTGTTGTTTTGTTAATCTTGTTCCAAGCTTGTGGTGGTAATAAGAGACTTTGATTATGTTTTGAAGGATTGATTTTATATTCTACATGATGTTTTTCTATCAATGAATGCTCATGTTTGAAGGTGTGAAGTGGGGGATTCCTTTGAAAGTGTCATTATGAGAAATTTCGTCGTCAAAATCACATTACCCTACAACTAAAACTTAGAAAACAACTCGTATACAATTGTTACGCAATTATCCCTTGGGTATTACAACATATTGTGCAACTATCCACTTAGAAATATAATGTATTAATAAATAAATTGTCACGTTAGAAAATCAATTAGTTGTATTATAATTGCAAGTGAATTGAAAATGTGTATTATATATGGTAATTTATACACATTGTACATACACATGTAATCAACCATGTTTGACTTTTTAAGGAGTTGCATTGTAGTTGCATGGGGCGACTATTTTAGAACTATCATAAATGTGTCACTAAATCAACAACTATGTTGCAACTACTATACAATGTACATACATGCAACTATGCCACGTGTCCACATCTGCACCACCTATTAAAGGATACATTTGCAACTAGTTTTTGATTATGATTCCCATTGATACAATTAATATGGCAATTAATGCACCACTATTAAAGTACTATTGTTCAACTATGTTATGACTATAAACAACTATTTAGAAACTAATAAGGATACATATTCATTATTTATTCTTTGTCATATTTGTTTCATTTTGAGTGATTTAAAATGTTATGAGAGCGCTACCTCAAGTTCTAGAAATCATCTTTGAAGTGCAAGGAAAATGAATAATGAAAAAATAACAAGAAGAGAAGTAAGCTTTTCAACTTACAATTATTTTATTTCTTTCGACCCCTCCTATTTTCAAACCTCATAACTTTCTTATTCCTTATTCATTTTAAATGATTTAAAATGCTATAGGAAGGCCACCTAAAGTTCTACAAATAACCTTAGAACTATAACAACGATAAATCAACATACAAGAAATTTTGTGGGTGTTTAGGAATTGGCCTTTGTAACATTTGGTGGTTTACTTTTTGAGTTTTTGACCCCTCTATTTTGAAGGGCCATAACTTTCTCAATTCTATTTCAGTTTTGACGATTTTTAATGTATTAGATGTGCCAATAGGAGGGATTCAAGTTTTGTGTAAACACCAAAAAAATGGAGCCCTCCTTTTGGATTTGGCTTGCTTTGAACGTTTAAATATTATAGTTGCAACTCAATTGCAACTAATGAACAACTAAAAGCTTTAACCCATATATTTTGTTGAATCCCATGTTATGAATTATATAAAGAAGGTTTTTTTTCTTATGTTTTCACATTAAAAAATTTTGCTATATTTTTTTAGTGCATTTAGTCTTGTGATTTCCTACCTACTTACTTACTTACCTAGGTAAGGAAGTAGGTCTTAGGTAAATACATAGGTATGTAGGTCTTAAGACCTACCAACCTACCTACCTATGGTTATGTATGACCTACCTAGTTACTAAAATAAATATTTATATATATATTTATTTTTTTCAAAATACAATTAGTATGCCATGTGACAATTTTTTATTATGCCACATGTTGCAATCTCAGATCATCTTTAACAATCATAATTGATGATGGAGATCAATATTTCAAAAAAATTTAGTGTCCAAAATCTTCATAATGCCACATGTTAAATTTTAATAGATGGGTGACAATTAATGACATCAGCATGACATCATGGATGTAGCTATAATGGAATTGAATAGTAGTTGAAAATGAGTTGTTTTACCTGAGTTTCAATTGAGTTGCAATGAGTTGCATTGTATATTCAATGAGTTACAACTTTGCAATTCATGCAACTTTGTCCATTAGAACTCACAACATATAAATACAGTGAGTTCTAATTGTCCTTTGTGACTCAAAAATTGAGTTACAAGGCCAATTGCAAAACACCCTTTACTTCGTAATGGGTGGTTTCATTATATAAACTTGTAGCTCTAACTTTAGCAAGACAAACTTTTCTTTGATGTTGAGTCTTCATTTTTGAAATGTGTGCACCTTAGGTTGAAAATTTGTTGGCTTGAGAAATGGAATTGTCACTAATCTTGTGATTTGGGTTTTTTTTCACTATGATATGATATTAATTTCTACCCATTGGCATTTTCATGCAAACGATCTTGTGTTGTAAATATACAAAAAATCATGCTTCAACATATAATTTTGCATGTTGCAATAGGATGAAGGCGAGAGGACTTAAACCCCTCACCTCCGCTTTGAGGGGCAAAATTCTTTGCCATCACACCACCACATTTTTTATATGAAGGTATCACAAAGATATAAAAAATAATTTTTTCTAGCCTATATTAACCTACGCCTCCTTAGGTTGACCTAGGCTAACTTAGGCCACCCAATAATCTAGCCTAGGCCTCCATAGGCTATTTAAAGCAAATCTAAGTCTTCTTAGGTTAAATTTAAACAACTTAATCTACTTTGGTGCTACTTAAGCTAAATTAGGCTATTTAAATTTAACTTAAGTTAAATTAGGCTAAAATTAGCTATATTACGTTAAACTTGGATATATTAAACTATATTTGGCTATACTTGACTATGTTAGGTTAAACATGACTATACTAAATTATATTATACTTGGTTAAACTTGGCAAAAGTAGGTTATTAATGCTAAACTTTGTTATAATTGGCTAACTTATTTTATATTTGGTTAAAATAGGCTATATTTGGTTATGTTAATGTTGCAACCCTAGCCTTGGGCTTGCAACCAAGGTAAGGGCTTGGAAAGGTGTTATAGTTATGCACTAACCAACTTGTTGTTTAGTTGTGCAAGTCTATGCGAGTGATTGAGTTGCTTGTCAATCTTCCTAGTCCCCATCCCGAAGTTGGAACACACCCTTCTACCCCCGAAGTGTTGTGGGCTAAGGAGTGCGCCCAACTCCTTTTCCTTTCGTTATCTTCATCTTTGGACTTGTAGTGAATCCATAAAGGAACTTGGGGGTGCGTCAGTTAGGCTATATTTGGCTATATTAAATTATATTTGGTTAAACTTGGCTATATTAGGCTAAACTTGGTTATACTAAATTATATTTAGTTAAATTAGGCTACATCTAGTTATATTGAGTTATACTTGGTTAAATTAGGTTATAGTAAACTATATTAGGCTTAACTTGGCAAAAGTAGGTTATTTAGGTTATATTTGGTTATACTTGAGTATATTGAATTATATTTGGCTAAATTAAATTAAACTTGGTAAAAGTAGGTTCTTTAAGTTAACCTTGGTTATAGTTGGTTATATCAAATTATATTTGGTTAAATTATGTTAAATTTGGAATAAGTAGGGTTTTAAAATTAAACTTGGTTAAACTTAGTTAAATTTGGCTATACTTGAATATATTAAGCTAAATTAGGTTATACTAAACTAAATTTGAAAAAAATAAATTATTTAAGTTAAATTTGGCTAAACTTGGTTATATTTTATTATGTTTAAGATAATAGATTTGGCTATATTAAATTATAGTTGGCTAAACTAATCTATATTATGTTAAATTTGGCAAAAGTATGTTATTTAGGTTAAATTTGATTATACATGGTGAAATTAAACCATACTTGGGTATATATTATATTAAACTTTGTTATACTCGGTTAAACCAAGCTATATTAGGCTATACTTGGTTATATTAAGCTAAACTTGGTAAAAGTAAGATACTTTTGGTTTTAATTGGCCAAATTAAATTATATTTGGTTGTCATGCTCGTATGCATGGCCTCATACATGATGGCCAGTTATGGGCATGTTAATCATGTTTTTTAAGGTTAATGTACGCTCGTAGGGTTAGTGTATGTTCTTAGGTTATTGTATGTTATTAGGTTATTGTACGTTATTAGGTGTTTTAGGTTATGGCTTGTTTAGGGTTTCAACTTGTTGATGATTATATAAAAGGCTAAGCTCTTCCCTTCTTTTGTTAGTTTTTTTAGAATTCCTTTGTTAAAAAGAGTTTGCTCCATAGTTAGACTAGATTTCTAGATGTTCATGGCGACTATTACACGACCACTGTTTACATACACTATGTTTTCTTTCCTTCTTTTCAATTTAATTCTAGAAAAACTACTTTTTTTCACTTAATGTTGAAAGCATCATATTTTTCCTAGCTTTGAGTTTCTTGGGTTTCTTTTGCTTGCTAGTTTCTTGTGTTTTTGAGTTGTTGCTATTTCTTTTTCTTTTGCTACTTTTGTACTGCAACTACAATAGGAACAACAACAACCATAACTACCAGCAATGTAAATGAAGGAAAAAGGGACACTAGAAACAAACTACAAGTTGTGAAGTTCAGAGTTCTAGAGCTTTGGAGCGAGGAAGGAGTAAGCAACTCCAAAGCTTGTTTTATTACTAGCTTTAGGTCTTGGGAGCACGTGCACACACACACGCACAAGGTTTGATTCCAGTACAAGATCTACTGTAGGTGATGCAACCCCACATATATTTGCTTTCCTTGTACATGGGTTTTGAAGTTAGCATTTGGGCTATGCAGTTTTGTGTGTTTTTGAGCTTGCAGTCATGTAGTGAATAGCCCTTATAACAACTTTGGAATAATAATAATAATAATAACATGAAGTAGAAGGAAAAAAATTCTCTTTTCTCTTCTGCATGCCATCATTGTAGAGCTTGTGGACATGGATTATTCTGTAGTGCTATTGCAGTCCATTGCAATTGTTGTCTGTTTTGATCCATTTTGTTTAACATCTATTGTCATTTTGTCTGATGTTCATCATTGTTTCGTCCAACATTTGTCACCATGTCGTTTGACATTTTTCACCATTCTGTTAGACATTTGTCATCACTCTATTCAACGTTTGTTGCCATTTCGTCCAACGTCCATCAATGTCCGTCCGCTCAGTTTCATCCATCCGGCCCCTTTTGTCAACCGACATTCATCCCTCACCATTCATCCCCGTTGACACGCTGTATTTTTGAAATTGTATGTTGCATTAGAACTTTGTAGCTAGTATTCTATATTGTTACAAAATTTTGAGGCATGGGGCAACACCATGTCCTCAGATGATGAAAGCATTATTGCTTAACCAAAGCTAAGGTATCACCTTCGAAATAACACACAATCATTTGAGTCAATTTCTTTGAGCTCACGATCTTCACGACGATACCATTAAGCGTCTATAACGCCATCGTCATCCAATACAACTCCTACTAGGAATTCAGGTTTAGGCTACGCTACATTAACGATACATCAAAGTCCATTTGGAGGGGTTAATTAGTGGGGTACGCATGTTGCCGCACTAGCTTTCACACCATCATCGTATATCTCGTTGCTAATTGTGAGTTCTACACCCATATGCACTATGGAGGTCAACAATGCTTCTGGGTGAATTGAGAAGTTCAACAGAAGGCTAGGTACCATTTCTTTGAAGGAGTTCAAGGCAACTTTCTCAACTATGGTTTGTGAATTGGAATTCAAGTATGGTGTTAATTACACCAAGGCATTCGTATTTAAACAACTGGCTCGTTATGTGCACTAAAAAGCATTTGATGTCTACAAGCAACATTCTCAAAGGATTTTGGGCGTCATCTAGATCTTTAATCGAGCTTATGCCACAACCATCGCCATTACCTCTCAAGTTACACTCCAAGCTACCATTGCACATCATGGGACTCTACCCAATAATCTAGATCCAATACCTACTTCAGTAAACCTTTCTCCTCAACAACTCATTGTTGTTATCGCAAACATTCTGCCCATCATTGATGCACCATCTTTTGTTGATCCAATGGGGGAATTCTTTCGAATTTTTGAGTTGAAATTTTTGGTTAAGAGTTTTGAAATTTTTTTGGAGTTTGCCACCTTCTTCAAGCATAGGGATGAAACCTTCAAGATGTTCTACAAGAGGCTTTTCAAGCTTAAAGAGGATACTTAGAGCATCACAAACTTGGAAGCTGCCCATCATTATCTTCATTTGTTGGAAAGTAGTTCGACATTCCATGCGTAGGTTTTGCAACAAGTTTTTGCAGAATTTGGAAACTCGTACACTTTGCTGGATGTGTACAACATTTCTGAAAAGTTGGAATCGGTTCATGCACATTATGAGGCCAGTACTATGAGGCCTCCATCATGTTCAAGGCCTTAGCCTCCACCAACTGTGCCAACCAAATCATTACATTCCTCTTCAAGGGCTAAAATGGTGCACTTGGCTGCACCCATCCTACCTTCTTGCAACTACTGTGGCAATCCTGCCCATAAAGCTAGTGAATGCAACATTCTTTCTGAGGATTTCTTTTGTGATTATTGTGGGAAAGAGGGACATTAGGAAGTTGTTTGTTTTGCTAAGTTCCTAGAACGGAAGTAACTTTGATTACCTTGGCAAAATTTGTTAGCATCTTCCACTACCCCTCAACTAAAAGCCAAGGCACTTTAACCTTCCATTCAAGCTTTCCCCACCAAGGGTAATTTTAATAAGAATGTTAAGAAGAAAGAACACAATGTTGACAAAAGGGAGGTGCTTCAAGCCCATGCCGTTCAAGTTCAAACTCTACAAAATGAACTCGAATCATTGAGGGCCCAACTTACTAATCTAAAAGGCAACCAACTAGTCATGCCCAACCTGTACAGGGTTTAGGATCACGGGAGGGACCTCCTAGGTCGTTCTATGGCCTCTCACATGATGCCATGGTTGGAGAATATGTTATTTCCAGTTTCACACCAGAATTTGCCACTTCTTTTTACCCTTCCTATTTCGTGGCACAAGAGGTTAATGTGGCACCCATAATTTCTACCACTAGGCAGGTAATTTAGACTAATGGACTCGCATCTGGTTCAAGTCCTATTACCAAGGCTAGAGGAGTTCGAACAATCATGCCACAATATTTTCGTCCTTTCAACACGGAAGAATAACGCATCTTGTTGGTGAAGGGGGAGGAGATTATTACATCATGAGTTGTTTAGGCATCAAATTTTCTTGTCCCAGGAGTACATGTACATTAGGAAAACACACAATTTTCTATTGATTAGCTTATGGAGTGCCAACTTCAAATGCGTGAAGTGGTGCAAAAGCTTGTGAGTACACCCTTGTTTAGTTTAGGGTTTGAAGCTAAACATTAGGGACATAATTGCAATACTAAAGGATACCCTACACATTACATCAAATCCTCTACCAATCCCTGATCCACATACCATAGGGGTCTCATCCAACACCTTGGAGAGACATTCGATTGGCTCACGTGTTATAGATGGCATTCGTAATCTAGTTACTAGTTCTAACATGGTTAAACTAGTGGGCTCTCCTACCTCTAATTCTACATTCACATATCAAAAGGGAGCTAAGAACACCTCATTTGTGGATTTATTACTCAACAAAGGCGTTGTGGATAGCCATTCTCTCCACAAAGTCCTTCACTCATTTTTTAAGGTGGTGCCTAGTGAGAGAACTTCCATCACCGCCAGAGTTGCCATTGTCGACAATACTAAGTTAACAATCCAAGTGGGAGGACATACACCCAAAGTGGTATTTCTTGATACAAGTGCCCAACTAGTGATTCTTGGAGTTCAATTCGCTAAGAAGATGGGCATGTTCGATTCCAAACTACGGAAATCTATGTGGCAAATTCGCACCACTAATAGGAACATAGAGGAGGTACTTGGGGAGAGCTTGGATTTGATTGCATTTAACTTTAATGAAGATACTGATTAGGAGCTTTGTCTACAAGTCAGATGTTTAATCACCAATGCCATTAGTTACAATGTGTTCATTGGGCAAGAGGCCTTGTTTCCACCTGGTTTCACAATTAACAATTGGTTCGAGCATGCGTACTATCGAGTGGATTAGGAGACTGATGGTCACCACCTAGGATACATACCCCTTGATTTACATGGGAACCATAGTCCTGTGGCTCACCATTGTATGCTCAAGGAAGCACACACCATTTCTTACATCCAACAAGTTAACCATGAATGGATAGAGGGAGATGAAGAAGACACAGCTTATGCCCAAGCTACTGAAAGTTTAAGGGTGGTTCCTATGGACATTTAACACAGACCAGAGGTTTTACAAAGGTTCAAAGTAGCTCATGAGCCCTTGGTCAAAGCTCTGTCTAGTTTTGAGAACATGGAGAGCCATGGCGAACTAATTAAACCAATATTTTCTTAGCTAATCACTCAGACATCACCTAATAAGGGGATTACATTACTAAAGCTCTTTGGTGGTATTGGTATAGGTCTCAAAGCCCTACTTGCAATCATGGATGATGGTTCGGAGGTATTTATATGTAGACATTGATCCTATTACAAGGCAAGTGGTGGCATCGAGAATGATGGAGCTCACAACCAAATTTCCACAACAATTTGCAATCACCGCATGGAAGGCTAATTTCACTTTCTTGCCTTAACATATAACTAATTCAAAAGAAGCATATGGAATTACTTGGCCTCGTGGACCTCATCATTTCAGGTTGAGAGTGTCAAGGATTTTCAATGATTGGATTTGGAAAAGGCTTAAGTGACACAAGATCCGGTCTTTTCATGGACATAGTATGATTTATCACTTGGGTTTAATCCATTTCTCCTACGCTTGGTTATGTAATTGAGAACACCCCTTCTCAACTTGACCAAAGGGAGAAAGTCCAGGAGCATTACACGCTGGTCAAACATTACCTTGGAAAACCGTTCTTATTCGATGTGGCACAATGCGGTTCCTATGCGCACTAGCTGTGCAACTGGTGGACCAACCTTGCACCACTCTTAGTTATGTAGTTGGCTTTCAGATACACCATCAAAAACCCCAACTTGCAGGTTTTTCACATATTGGATGATCAAAGTTCTTGCCAACTAATTACAAGATAAAAGAAACCTCCTTGGTTTCTTGTGAACATAATAGGAAAACTAAAAAGTGTTAGGCCCACCTTTGTCTCCTTCCCAAAAGCACATGCCTTTCAGGGAGATGGACTAAGCCTAGTGTATTGTCATGTTTCAGCCAATTGAGATGAACTAAGCCCAAAAGAAAGAGAAAGGGCTATGGGGTTCCAAACTGGCATTACTAGTCACACTAAGGTGACTAGATTGGAAAATAACGTTCTACTAGGGAGATGCATGGACTTGAACTCCCTTACATGGTTGTTGATAACATGTATATTCTTTCAAATGTACACAACACCAACAATAATTCAATCAACTTATAATTCTGGCAATGCAACTACATGGCACCTCGACCAAGTACACTTGCTTATCTTCAACACTTTACACTTCAGTCGTAGTGTTGGGGGGGAAGAAGTATCATGTGATTTTACTCAAGTTGTTTCTAATACACCTGGAAGTACATCAACTTCTAGAGAAACAATTACAACCTTCTACAAATCTGCGTAGTTGGATAGTGGAGAACCCAAACCCAACACACTAGGTTCTTCAAACACACTTTCTAACTCTATTCCATGTGTTTTTAACTACCCTTTTGTTATGGGGAACTAGTTCACCAAGAAGGAAAAAGACCAAGTCACAAACTTGCTAATTAAATATGAGAATGTGTTCGCATTCTCAATGAAAGACTTAGCTAGGTGTAAGACCATACAATTTTTTATAGACCTTACAAATGAGACACCCATTTATCAAAGGAAGCATAGGTTGAGCAAACATGAATGGGAATTGGTAGATGAAAGATGCAAAGAACTCCATGAGGCTGCTCTCATTCAGCCATTGAATTTAGATTTCACAATCGCTATAGTAATGCTAGGAAAGAAGGATTTAGTTGGATTATGGATTGAGAAA
>Ga0116230_10006998_pt1 | contig 11144 bp, 10 predicted proteins | sample S1TSphfallax_3_FD_88678 | JGI IMG/M metagenome (GOLD analysis project Ga0116230, IMG submission 88678) | Host-associated microbial communities from peat moss isolated from Minnesota, USA - S1T2_Fd - Sphagnum fallax MG | ecosystem: Host-associated > Plants > Peat moss > Unclassified | place...
AACATGATGAGGGCATGTGCTAAAAATGTAATGGCCCTTATTGATCATAAGTCACAATCTTCAAACTTAGGGATAGAAGGTTTCAAGGAAAAAACCAAACAAAGTTTGTTGTGAACTATGAACCAATGCATCAATAAGATTGCAAGAACTTGGTGCCGTTGTGTGGGAAAAATGAACAAACCAACAATTTTTTTTAAAAGGTAATAAAAGAAAAATAAACTGCAAGAACCTTGTGGTTGTTATATGTGAATAATCCAATAGACAAAAAAAAGGTGACAAAAGTAATAAAAGTGCAAGAACCTAGTCACATTTCTTGAATGTTGTAGAATGCACATAGGCCACAAACCTTGACATTTTCAAGCCAACATGCTTTGAAGCTCCTTTTTAGCAACCTACAAACTATCATAAATGTTTATGGTGCCAAATTGTCTCTATCATTGATGATTATATTCACAAAAGGCTCAAAAGTAGCTTAGTAGTTGACTAAGAACGTCAAACTACCAAAAAGGTTGACAACAACAAACGCAACCTTGATGGTTTGATAATGAAAGAAAGTTATGGGGTAATTTCCTTTCCACTAGTCGTAAACCCCAAACCATTTTTTATTAGAAGTCATATTTGGATTTTCCAACAAAAGAATATGGTTATAAAAGAGGTTGATCGTGAACAAATAGCAATATGGTATGGTTATCATGATTGAAGACATCCATTAGTTGTAGAAAGGGCCAATTAATGAATAAAATACAAACTCCAAATGTGTTTTTAATGCATATATGGTTAATATGCATGTGCTTGACCAACCAAAAAACTATAATCAAATTAACAACATTAATTATCACCCATTGTTGTGGTGTTAAAAAATAATGGTAAACTCAAAATTTGTGTAGATTTTCATAAGTCAAATGCAATAATCAAATAAGACATATATCCTTACCTTTTACTAATGAAGTTTTAAACACAATAGCAAGCCATCCTAATGTTTATTTATTCCTAAATGGATATTTTAATTATCATTATATATTTATAACATTATAAGATAGATATAAAACAATCTTTATGGGTCCAAACGACATGTAATGAACCAATGTGTTTACTTTGCATTTAGGACTATTGTCCTTTTTGGGGTCATTTTTATCAAAAAGCATGTTTTCCTAAAGAGGAATTTTCAAATAAAATGTTTCGAGACTTTTTATATATTGAATTTAGAGTTGCCCCAATATGTCATTTTAATTTTAAAAAATCAAATTTGGAGAAATATGAATTTTTGAAAGTGCATAAATTTTGCTAGATTTTGTGTTTCATTTTGAAAAATTGTCATAATTTCATATCATACCAAAACATGCTAACATTTTCAAGTTTAATTTTTTATGTTATAAACTACAAGTTTTTAAAAAACAACATATACATTGCATCACATTTCCATGTTGAAAAAGATTCATGAACGTTTTTTAAACCTTAATTTTTGGTAAACACAAAATTGAAAAAATACAAAACTTTGAGTGCTTTTTAGATGTGTTAAATAGTACCCTATTACTATAAAAAAAATTGAGGATGAAATAAAATGTATTATGAAAATTAAGGGGCCCTTTTATGAAAGTCGTGTAATTGAATGAAACTATTAAACATCCTTTATTCAAACCAAACTTCAATATTGGAATTTTGTTTGATTCATTTTAGATTTTTCAATATCCATATTATTCAATAAATATAGCTTTCCATTATTTAGATGCCATTAAAATGGCACTACATAAACAAATGTAACAATAATTGCAAAAAAATTGACATTTTGACATCAATTTTGGCTTGTTTGAGCTCATTCACACCCTTGTAACAAATTGGGGATCATTTACATGTGTAGTTTTTCCTTTTGGAGTAAATAAGAACCACCAATTTACCAATGAGCCAAACCTTTAAAGAATACTTAGACAAATTCATAGAGATATTCTTAAATTGCCAAATTCCACAAAATCCATGGGAGTACCTAATAAAATTATGGATGCACCTAGCTATGTTTCATATGTAACCGATTTGGTTAGAGGATGTTAAAGAGTTTTTATAAACAAGATAGATGTCAAGACCATTGACTCAAAGTGAGAAGTAAAGGTTGGCGACAATAAAACCATTCATGTTTAATAATGAAATTATGTACAAATTTGGCCATGATAACAAGTTGTGCAAATGTGTAACCATAAGAAACACTAATAATCCTCAAGGAACTATGTGAGGGAATCACATGAAGCCATTTTGCAACAAACATAATAGTTAAGAAAATCTTAGATGTAGGATGTTGGTGCCCAACAATTTTCAAATACACAATTAACTTTTACAAATCATGTGAGAAAATGCATTGAAGGTGAAGCATTTTTCACCCAAAAAAATGATGTATAACAATTATTGTGGTACACAATAAGTTGAAATCTTGATGACATCTTTTGGCTATTATAAATACAAAAAAAAACTTTAGAATTTAAGTGACGACATTTTGGAACTCAAAGCTCACTTTGAATCAAAATTAATCTTGATCCAATGGTTAGATGAAAAGGATTGGATAAAATTAATGTATATGAAATATAACACACATTTTTTCAACAACCATTGGGCCTCATGTTTGTGGTTCATGAAACATTACCAAATAAATGAAAATTGAAAAAATAATGTAATGCCCATCCATAAAATCTCCTCCTCTTTGTTGTAGTAATGGGTTTTCCTTAAAAAGAAGAGAATTATGCATTTATTGTTATTTCATCCAAAAATAAATAAATTTTAAATGATTTTAAATTTAATTGATTTATATCAATATCATACACGATAAAAAAATCACCCAATAATTCCACCCACAATCTAATTTTGACATATATATGCAAAATTTAAAATTCTATGACAAATATTATTTTGTCACAAATATATTTTATATGTTCAAATTCTTCAATGTTTGTTGGATTTTTAAGAATATGTGATTAGATTAAGTATAAAGCTAATACTTAAAATGAAAACATAAATCCAAGATGTGATGTCCATATGTTACAAAAAAATTAATTGTAGAAATATTATACTTATGATTACAATTTTGGGGGGCTCAAATTGTTTTCACCCATGTTACAACTTGCCACTTAAAGCTCAACAAAGTTAATCACTACATTACAAAAAGAATCATTCATGAAATGTTGACTTAATTTTATTGGACCTATCAAAACAACTAAACATTTTACAAGGAACTAATACATATTGTTAGCCATAGACTATATTATTAAATGGGTGGAAACAATAACTTTATGCACCAACACTGCTATGGTTATAATGAAATTTTTATACAACTTCATATTGATTAGGTTTCAATGTCTAATAAACATAGTCACTAATTTAGGTGTGCATTTCATTAACAAAACAATCAAGTATTTAACCAACCAATTTGTGCTAACACATTTAAGTTCAACCATTTATTATTCACACTGAAATGGGCAAGTTAAATCAATTAATAAGGTCATTGATAACCAAATTAGTTAATGAAAAAAAAGACAAATTGGGATGAACATCTTCCCAATGTATAAAATAATGTATAAAGTAGTCACATGGTATACTCCATGCAACAAACATCTTCTCACTATATAAAATAATGTATAAGGTAATCACATAGTATACCCCATACTAGCTAGTTTATGGACTACATCCAATCATGCTAACAAAATATGTATTTTGAATCAATAATGGGGACCATAGGGATGCAAATCAAATAGGAATTTTAACAAATATAATAACTAACCTACAAAAACTTTAAGTTGATAGGTTATAGGTGGAAGAAACCACAAGAGCTCAGTAGTGGAACATAAAAATATGGAATTAATAGTGTCATCACAAGGAACAATTTAAGTGTAGTGATTTTGTTCAATAGTTTCCCAAAAATGCACCTAGGAAAGTTTATAAAGAAGTGGTTTCGACCATACATAATATAATAATATTTAACTAAAAATAATATTATTGGTTATTATGTACAAGTTTGACCTAACCCTATGCTTGTGAATGTAAACAAATTAAAACTGTATAAATACATGAATAAGGAAATACAAAGTAAAAACTCCTTAAACCTATTTATTGGGAAGGTGAAAATGATTCAAACACGAACATGAATCAAATTGTAGATGATGATCATATTAAAGAAGATGAGTTAAAAACATGATTTGTAGTTTTAAACCAATGAAATAGGTTGTGGGTGTACATTTTCCCCCTATCATTTTGAATTCCATTCAAAAATATATAAAACAAGTGATAAAAAAAATCAGGCATAATTAAAGCATTAACCTTAGAAAAAAAAAAAAACACAATTTTGGTGGACATTTGTGTTTCAATAGTAATGACAAATGTTGTCAAAATTAATTGCTTTGTTTTGACAACTTTCTCATTTTGTTTTGTAACAAACATAATGAATGAGGAAAAAAATGTTGAAATGGTGTAAAGATTAATAAGAAATAGAAGGGCCATGAAAAAACAAAGATAATAATAAAAAGCAAAGTGAGTTGCAAATTTGGTGTTATTATGAGTCCATTATTTAGCATCGACACCCCCATTGTCATGGACACCATCATCACTTGTCGTCTGCATCACCACTTGCACCAACATAATCATTTGCATCATCATTTATGTCACAACTCTAGCCTTGGGCTTGCGACCAAGGCAAGGGGGTTGCAAGGTTGCGAGCCAAGAAAGAAGCCCTGGAGTCGGGCTACCTGCTCCCGGCGGGAGTGTAAGAGAGTGTGAAGGAATAGACCCTCACACCCTCACACTCCCAAGGGAACTCCCACATTGGGAGTCGGAGTCCCGGTGGACTCTTGAATGTTTAGAGAGCGATTGCAAGGGTCAAAACCCAATGGATTGAGAAGTTCTTTATATCTTTGGAAAAATATTGAAACGTAGATATCTAAAATGGGCTTGCATGACCCATTTGGACATTTGAAACACAAGTTATGGCCAAAAGAAAGGCCGAAAGTTGAATTGATAGTTTGACTCCCGACCACTAAAAATCGAGACTCGACTTGATTCCCTTGTGTGTAGGTGGCGTGCCACATACCGTTGAAAATATTTTGAAGAGGGCTACAACTTTGCTTCAGACATAATCTCAATTCGAGGTCTGCACACAAAGTTATGGGCCCCCAAAGTATCGAGAGTCCCAACTTTGACAATTTCGAGACTCCCACTTGGGAGTCCTGGGACAAAATGCCATTTGGATGTGGACCTCATGGACAGGCATCAAATATACTATAAGGGGGAAGGTGGTAGCTTCCCTCAAGTCCGGGCCGTGGTGAGTTTTGTGAGTTCGAGTTGCCCATGGCTTATCCTAGCACCAAAAATGTTTTAACTATGCATTGACCACCTTGTGTTGGTTTTGTGCAGGCCCGTGTGAGTAAGTGAAGCTTGTCAATTCTTTCTAATCCCATCTCGGAGCTCCATCACGCCCCTCTACCCCTCCAAAGTGCTACGAGCCAGGGAACATGCCCCGATTCCTTATTCTTTCGTTGTTTTCAATTTGTACTCACATTTGAGTCCTTCAAGGAGTTGGGAATGCGTCAGCTTGCATCATTGTTTGCACCAACATAGTCATTTGCATCGTCACTTACACCAACATAGTTGCATGCATCATCACTTGCACCATTGTTTGCATCAACATAGTCATTTGCATCATTACTTGCACCAATATAGTCACCTGCATTATCATTTGCACCATTTTTTGCATCAACAAACTCATTTGCACTATTGTTTGTACCAACATAGTTGCATGCATCATCACTTGCACCATTTTTTGCATCAACATAGTCATTTGCATCATCATTTGCATTAACATAGTCACTTGCATAATCACTTATATCATTATTAACTCTCAGTTAATTTTCAGTTAACTCCTAATTCATTATTAACTGTAAAGCTTCCTTGGTTAGTGCACACATAGATGCCTCCATGGAAGTTTTATTGATCTAGGTCCCCAATGGGGTATAATTTGAGTTAACCTTTAGTTAAATTTAGTTGACTTTGAATTCACTATTGGTAGGGAAACTTCTTGGTGGGTCCTCAATGGGATATAAATAAGGGTAGGACCTTTCATTACCTTTAGTTTATTCAACATTAGTTTTGGGTACATTTTTTGTCATAACCTTTGTTTTCATATGTTATCATAATAAAGTTTTAATTAAATCATCTTTAAATTTATATTGTGTTTTTGCTTTGTGTCTTTATGTTTCTAGTCTTAGATTAGATTTAGGCTTGCATTTTTTGTAATTTTGTTTTTCTTGTTGTGTCCTTGGCTTAGTCCTTGTAGGTTTTCGTGCCCATGACACCCATCATTTTTGGATTACAAACCACAACATATGACTAAAACAACAATTCATCAAATAACAAGAACAAAACATGTTGTTGACGTGTGGTTATATTATCTTTAAAACAAAAAAATTCCAATAAACATAATCAACCCAAATGGTAGTGATTTTAAATTTGGAGAAGGAAAACCTTTAACAACATTTCCAATAAGAAGTATAAGTTTTTGCAGAATAATCACAACAACCACCAAAGGACACGTTTGGCTCACAATCTCCAAGTTTTCCAACTCTTACTTTTCATTCTCCTTCAAATAGAAAATCAAAACCACGTTTCCAACCTATGGTCCATAATAGTGGTGTCTTCAGTTCTTCCAAAAAAACTTGAAAGATACATGTTTACTCTTATGGAGCAAAGCTATACTTTGGAGTTAGAGTGGATTGTCACTAGAAAAGTATGCGAGCAATAGAAAAGGAACAGGTTAGTAGAATGGGGTTGGTAGGATTGTTCAAAATGCAATGGAAAACACCATGCTATGAATTACTAATAAAATTCCTCAAGGAGCAAGGTGTGGCAAATAGGTTTTTGCCAGAATTGGGGAAAAGGTTGTAATAGTATATAAACACATATTGGGAGAAGTGTTTAAGATTTCAGCCAAAGGATGGAAGGAGTAGAAACATGTAGACAAGGTAATAACAAAAAATATGTTGAAAATAATTGCATTGCTTGATGCCATGTTGATGCAAAGCAGTGGAGTGTTACTAAGTTTAAGCCTCCATATGACATTAGATCCCCTACACTTATCCAAGTGATATACCATAGGGAGAAAGTTTACTATTTTAACAATATAAATACAATTTCTATGATGAAAGCAAACAATAGGGTTCATATTAATTGGGCTAAAACTATGTACAAACATTTGGTCAAGGTGCTTGACAAATGGAACAAATTTCAAGCCAAAATGCTTGAGGGCAAAGGGAAGATGGATGTGAAGGACATGTGCCATTTTGCACTTGTCATTGAAGTTTTCATACAAAGGTGGATGCATCAGGCAGAGGAACCATAGCAACATCAGCACCTAAACTACAGAAGCACCTTGCAGCAAAGCTTGCAAAGCTGCAAAATGTTAGAATGTAGCAAAGCCGAGCAACAAACTTTAGAGAAATAAACAGCCTTTGAGGTCATCTACTCAATCTCCTCATGTATATCCACAGGCGGAGAGGAGACAACAAATAGTTATGCAGGAGTAAGTAAGTAGTAGTCCTTGTAGTAATTCTTAGCATGTATGCTTTTTGTGTTTTGAGGTTGAAGGATTTTGAGGAGAAAATCCAAAATACAAAAAGAACATTTTTAAGAAGAGAGTCAAGGTAACAAGGACACAAGTAACTGTTGAGGAACATGCTTAATAAGTACATTTCGAATTTTGGGTTTGGAGGGAAAGATTGGTATAGATGTACTTCCTCTCCCATTTGATTTTGTTCATTTCATTGTTTTTTTCAGCATGTTGCACACAATGGATTTCTGAATGAAAAATAATAATAATATGATGATTCTGGTTTTGTGCAGAGTACAGAAATGCAGAACCAGTAAGTAGGTATTGGAAGTACAGTTTTCATCCTTAGTTTTGCAGATGGTGTGAGTTTTGCATACCATTTTGATTAGAAGTACATCACGATTCTGTGTTTTAGCTACTACAGATTTATGATAAAAAAATTAGTACTTACCTGCAAACATTCTGAAGAATGCAAACCTTTAGGTGACAGGTAACAAACCCAAAACAAGGAGATTGAAATCTGCTAGTATATCCATTACAAGTCAGAAACATGTTACAAATTAGAATGAGATTGATCAGTTGAAGCAAAGGGGAGGAAGGCAGAATCATTCAAGTCATTGAGCAATTTGATAGCTTCATCTGATTCAGCTACTTGTTGCATGAGATGGGTATATGTAGCAGCACTGGCGCTACCTCCTACCTCCTTAATCTCCTCCAATACTTGTAACAATGTCTCATATTGCCCCAGTTCAGCATATTTTAGTAGCAAAATGTCCCATGTATCCTGTTACAAGACAACAAAAAGAAAGAGTCATATACATTCGGTAAGCTGAGTGTTACATTCACCTTTCACAGACCAAAGTGGCCCTAATATGATTGACTAGATGGGTCACCTTATGACAATCGACCCCTAAATCACATGACAAATGAGGTGAATGTCAATCACAAATAACCAAAAAATCAGGGAAAAAAATGGAGGTTTTGGAATGAAAATCTCAACTACAAATGACTTGAAAATGAATGGCAGGTACAGAAGAAAATTACTTGAGAAGGTTGAAGGCCCATTTGCTTCATCAATTCCCATGCCTCTTTCACAACCTCCATATTTCCCACTTCTGAGAATGCTTGGATGAATTGTTCCATGGCGTGGGGTGACAATGATTGTCCCGATTCCTGTCATACATAATTGAACAGTACATCAAGACTTGTCACCACAGCTAAAGGAACACACACATGTATGGACTTCACAGATGAGCAAGAAACTCAGACAGAAGCTTGCCTTCAGTTCGAGAAAGGTGGTGTAGGCATTATTGAGGCGATTATGTGACAGGAGTGCACATATAATGGTGTTGAACAAAAGGTATGTGGGCACAATGCCTTGCTCCTTCATTGTCCCAAATATGGTCCATATCTCATCCACTTTGCCTACTTTTGCAAGGCCTTGAAAGAAAGCATTGTATGTTGCCTGATCACATTTTGAGAAATAATGAACATCAGGTAGTACTGACCCACTATGCCACTTGATATATTACCCAAAATTCACTTTTTCTCTTTTGCCACAATGCCAGTTCTTTGTTCTAATTAGTCTTCTGTCTTCTTCATGCAGAAGACTAAGTTCTCTTTTTTTGTAGAATGCCACAACATATGGAGAACAAGTAAAAAGTGTTGGAGAGAGGGGACTAACTGACCTCATTTGCACGGTGGCCTCGGAGTTCCATATCCTGGAGCGTAGTCAGGGCTAAGTCATAAAGGTCTTCTTTGGCAAAGTACCCAATAAGTATATTGAAGGTGCTACGGTCAGGTGTGCAACCTTCTGTATCCATCTTCCGCAAAGTAGCCATAACACCATCCATGTAGCCCGCATTGCAGTAAACTTTCAACAAGGTATTGAACAGGAGGACATCAGACTTGCCATTCTCTCTACTGTTGATCTCATTTGCCAATCTCTCCACCATGTCTATCTGCCCTACTCTGGCATATGCTGAAAGCAAAATACTGTAACCTATATTGCCTGCACAATATGCACATCACCCCTTTATTAGTTTCTGCATTTCTGACGATAGAAATATTTGCAAAGATCTAGCAGAGCATGTCAACAGTCCTGATGTAGTTAAAGGAACATGCAATGCATGCAGTGGTGCTATCAGTGCAAAACTATTCCTCAAGAGGAACAATGGCTTTACCCGGTTTGATGCCTTTAGCCTGCATCTCATCAAACATTTCATGCGCCTCCTGGACCCTACCCACTTTTGCATATGCATCCATCATAGAGCAATATGAGACCTACAATAAACAACCAAAAATCTTAGGATTGAAGTACAAGCACCATGACCCTTCATGGATCTGCCATAACAAGATATTAAATTCACATTCTTCTGAATGAGTCAAGTCAAGTTCATGCATATCCAGGCAATAGAGCACACATTAGAATGTGGGACCAACTAACCTTGTCAGGTCGTAAACCTGCAGCCTGTACATCTTCAAAGATTTTCCGAGCCTTGTCAGGCTGTTTGCTATTTGCATATGCATTAATCAATGAATTGTGTACCACCTGCACTTCCAATACATGACCGATTTTTCCTCAGTTCTAAAAAACAACTTCAAAGGAGCTGATATAAAAAGAAAATTTTCTTCAATCATCCAGGAAAGCAGCAAAAGTAGGCACCAGATTTGGAGTGAGGCCTGCACTTCGAATTTGACCTAAAACTTGTTCTGCCTTGGTGTGCTTGCCTTTGCATGCATATGTATTGAGCAATGCACTGTAGTGGAAGAGGTTGGGTGTCACGCCTGCCCTTTGCATCTCCTCAAATGTTGCCCTCGCTTCTTCTTCCAGTCCATGTGATGCACATACATTGATGAGTGCTCCATATGTGACTGCATCTTGCTTGAAATCCCTTGACTTCATCTCTTGTATAAGGAGTTGCGCCTTTGAATATCCGTCTTGGGTTCTTGCACAACCTGAAATCAACTGAGAAAACACCACCACCACCATTGCTTGTGAATATTTATGACACCCTTGATAACTATCAGCATCACCCAATAGTAGAACTCTAGCTGCATTGTGTACCACTGAAGACCCCAACAATGAGTATACACATGACAGAGGTTTTCCCAGTTGATTTCTGAGAAGATTCTCAAGGCAAAATGTCAAACCATGAATCCACACAAAGAGCTAATAACATAATCTACAAGCCCAAAGGATTCATTAACATGGTTTGGGAAATGGAGTAAGTAGCGTACTTACAGTGCTGTATGTGATAACATCTGGCTGCAAACCCTCTGTTTTCAGTTGATCAAAAAGACGTAATGCTTTCTCAACTTTCCCATTATAAACAAGCGTACTCAGGAGAGAATTGCAGATGAAAACATTGCAGCGCACAGGATCCAGCAATGACAACTCATTGAAGATGTGCAGGGCTCTCTCTGCCCGGCCTGCCTTTCCCAACACAGAGAAGAAGCTTGTGTATGTTGGAGCTGTCAACTTCTCGTTCTCTTTCATCCAACCAAACAGCTGCACAACCCAAAGCAACAAACAAATATACAAAGCGCTTGAGCTCAAGGAAACACTCAA
>Ga0116230_10006999_pt1 | contig 11144 bp, 5 predicted proteins | sample S1TSphfallax_3_FD_88678 | JGI IMG/M metagenome (GOLD analysis project Ga0116230, IMG submission 88678) | Host-associated microbial communities from peat moss isolated from Minnesota, USA - S1T2_Fd - Sphagnum fallax MG | ecosystem: Host-associated > Plants > Peat moss > Unclassified | place: USA...
AATACGATTCAATATACTGAACTACCACATCATGTTTGACACAACTACATGTCCAAAAGAATTCATCTAGCACAACAACTTTAGTGACCCACCATAGTCATTTTTGTTTAATATGACTAAAAATCTAATCTTAAACATAATCATTTTCTCCAAATTCTTACAATACACCCTATGTCAATTGTTACATTTTTAATTTACTTTATTATTTTCAAGGTTGTCCTTAAATGTGTATTATTAAATATTATATAGCATTTGGAAGGTCATGGCTTGAAAGATGTTTAAATCTTCTTAATAGTATGTGACATTGCAATGAGAAGTAGAAATCATTGCCCCAATTGGAGTTTAAAATTATCTTATTACAAAATTTATGCATTTGTTTGAGTTGTAGAAAAACATAGTTTGGACTTTGTGAGGTTCTATGAGAGTTTTTGTGAACCTTCATAAGGTAATATAACCATATGATGCTACAACAATGCATTGCATGTGTTGCAAAATATTCCAAAACATTCAAAGACATCTTTAACCTTAAACACAATCCTCAAAGTGCTCCATAATTCACCATTAAAAACCAAACACAAACCAATGACAAGGGCAACACAAAGAGAAAAATATGTACCAATAACCTTACTAGTTTGGATGTCCAAGAAGCTGCAACAAAGTTCACCACATGCATTCCCCTAACATTAGTGGCCATCTTGTTCATTTTTTAAATGCATTTCCTTCACAAAAATACCAATCCAAAAAGACAAAACTCCATATAATTCAACAATTAACCTTTTGAATCCTGAACACAATCCCCAAAATGTTCTAGAGTTCCCTCAACAAAAGATTTGAGATAAAAAAAGGCTTCCAAAAAGTGTGAGAAAAAAAAGATGAGGAGATGATTCAATTTTCCAAACTCATAACCCAATAACATTCCATGATTATAAGATCTAGAAATTAACCTTACATTCATCAAGTAGCAACAAAAAAAACCAAAAGCCATTAACATCTAGGGAAAACATTACTAACCAACACAATTGATTATTATACGAATCATCTTAAGTAATTTTAATCAACATATTGTTTCATCTCAATGTCAATGAGCTAGAAGGTTGGTATGGTCAATGAAACCATTCAAAATCACTTTTATACCCATTACAAATCAACAATATGCAACACCTAAACAATATATCACCAACAATTATGCATATGAGCTATGTTATTTCTTAAGAATTGCAACTAGTATTGGGTAACAAACTTCACAAGTACATATCAACAATAGTCTCCCTTGCATGCCAAATCAGTTAAGTGGCAAAAGGGGGGGAAAATAACTATTTAAACAAACTTGTGCAAAGTGATAAAAAAAAATTCAATAAACTTGGGTACAACATTTGCACATAAGTATGTGAGAATGTAATAGAAACCTATTAAGAATTTGAGTAACAAAAACCTATGCTATAATTTGAATTTAAATGGAAATGCCAAGGAATTATCATATTGTACAAATCTCACAAAGATGCTGCCAAACATCAAATTTTACAATAATGCATGACAACATCAAACTCAAGTTGAAGAGGTGAAACCACACTAAACCTTTTAAACTTGCCATTATTATATGCAACAAAGCTAATAAGAATTCTAAAAAGAAAAGAAACTAATTGAAAATAGGATGTAGGTTTGTTCACCTCCATCATTAATTTGTTTACAAGTTCACCACTTATATTGTTAATGTAAAAAACCGTTTAACGTTTTGAACCTTATTCTCGCTTTGAACTTCAACAATGTGCAATTGTGTATGAACCTTGAGTAGTTCATGTATAATTTTAAGCCTTGAGTGGTGAAATAAAGCCTTGAGCCTAATTTTTCATCAATATTTCATCCACGATTACCATCCAAGTCACCATCATCATCCATCAACAACCATTCATCTTTTTCCATTTATTTTTCATATGAATGTTCATTCACATTTTCATCCCAAACATTGTTAAATCATCCATTTTTATTAAAAGATTCCATCCAATTTTTGCTTCTAAACTTTCATCCATATTTTTCATATTCAATATGACAAAAAATTCACATCTATTGGATGAAAATGGTGGGTAACCTTCATCCATCACTTTCATCCATAATGATGTAGATTTTCCATCATAATGAACATGACAAATAAATCCAACACAAAAATATGTTTACCATCAACAATTAGAGAAAATCGACCCAAATTACAAATATAATTTGAACATTAAAAAAATATATGTAAAGATTTTTCAACAAGGGTGAATATTACAAATATGAAGGCTATTGATGATGTCACTATAAGAAAATCATGTCCAATGTAACTAAAAATAATTGTAATTTAGTTACATCAAATATTTTATAGTTTCATTGGACAAGTTGCAATGAATAAAAATTTCTTATAATTTGTTATAAGAGCCAAACACAAAGAAATTTGAACACGTTGAAAAAATAAAGATAAAAGAGCCCAATTTAATGACAAACTAAACACAAAGAGAGTACACATAAATTTTGTAACAAAAGTGAATATGAATGTTATGATGATGTTTTAAAAACCAAACACAATGAAACCCAAACATAATGAAAACATAAATAAAAACACCAATGCAATAACAAACTAAACCAAAAAAAATACACATAAATTTTGTAACAATAATGAATATGAATGTTATTGATGACATTTTAAAAGCCAAACATAAAGAAACTTGAACACATTGAAAATTTTGATAAAAGATTAGCCCAACAAAATGACAAACCAAATACAAAGAGAGCACACATAAATTTTGTAGCAATAGTGAATATGAATGTTATTGATGATGTTTTGAAAGTTGAACACAAAGATACCCAATACCCAATACAACAATGAAGACCTAAAAACCCATAGAGGCGGAAGCAAAAACCCACACAAAATGAACCAACACCACATAAATCAAAATTGAATACACATAAAAAATGAATTGGGAACACACCAAGTACATTACACCAAAATGTGTCTTAGTTCACTTTGGGTTTCACTAGATTTTGAATAAATTTGAACATTTTTACCATGATGAAATTTGTTAACCCCCTAAGGAATGGGGACTAATTACTATGGATAATGAATTAGTCCACTACTACCTAATGAAATACAAATTTAGCAAGCCATTTCATTTGCTAGTTAATTAATTATGAAACATGGAAATTAATTAAATTTAAATTATATAATATTTAATATAATTGATAATCTCATGATTTTCAGCCTATGAATTATTGACACATGTTATTAATTATGTTAGGTCAAAAACCTTGCCTAGGTACATAAGCCATGTAATCAACCTAAATAAACACCAACTACATTGGAAAATATTTAGTCAAATGACCATTATTGACCATAAACACACAATTTGTGAAGTTTGTTCCTTTGACCTTTACAATGCAGGCAAACAATCTTACCATCAAACCATCACACTTTGTTGTGATGATGTGTCACATTGCATTTTATTTATCAAATATTTCATTTTAAACATTACAAAAACATAAACTTTCAAAATTCATATCTTAATGATATTTTGTTCAAATGAAATGATTTTATTTTCATTTTAATTTTTTTCAATAATGTACATAATTATAGTCATTTCCTTTTGAAAATGTAAAATCATTTGAACAATTATTTTTTTGAATATCAATATTTAATGACATTTCAATGACCATTCTTTTGTTTAAAAAAAAGTTTAATTAAAGGATAATTTTTTTGTTAATGTAATAATATTACCTATGTTATGTTACTTTTAATTATTCTAAAGCTATTTTTCATTATTCTAAGTTATTTGATCTTATATTATTTATGGTTATTTATGGCTATTTTTTTTTAAATGGCTATTTTTAGTTATTTCACCTTAGATTACTTTCGATTATTTTAAGTTACTTTTGACTATTTTAAATTATTTCACCTTAGGCTATTTTTTACTATTATAAATTTTTTTTTTAATTTTATGTCATTTTGAACTATTGTAGGTTATTTCACTTTAGATTATTTGCAATTATTATAAGTTATTTTAAACTATTCTAACCTATTTCATCTCAGGCTATTTTCGGTTATGTGGGTTATTGTTGGTTACTTTTAGCTACTAAAAGTTATTTCATCTTATGTTATTATTGGTTATTTAAAGTTATCTTACCATAGTCTATTTATGGTTATTGTTAATTATTTTATTAGTGACTATTGGTGCCTATTCTATTGGTGGTTATTAATGATTATTCTATTAATGATTATTAATAATTATTTTATTAATGGTTATTAATAATTATTAGTGGCTATAAATGGTTATTTTATTGGTCGTTATTAGTGGTTATTTTATTAATGAATATCAATAGTTATCTATTATTAGGTATTGGTGGTTACTTTAGTAAATTACCATAGGCTATTAATGGCTATTGGTGAAATTATTTTCTTAATGGTTATTGGTGGGTATTGATGGTTATTTTATTAGTGGTTATTGTTGGTTATTATGTTGTAAGTCATTGGTTGTCGCAACCCTACTTTGGCCAAGTGTGGAAGTGAAGCCCAACACTTGGAAAAAGTGAGGGTTTGGAGTCCTCCAGGACTCCCGAATGTCTAGGGGTCGACAGCAAGGCCTAAAACACCTCGCATTGAGGTGTTTTTGGTGTCATTGGAAAGGTCTTGAAGTGTAGATATCGCAAATGGCCTCGCATTGGCCATTTGGACATCTGTCGCCCAAGTTATGGGCAAAAAAAGGGTCGGGAGTCAAACTGGCATTTTGACTCCCGACCATTAAAAATCGGGAATCGACCTCTTCCCGACCTCCGAACGGAGAATGCGACAGGACGTTGGAAAGATCTGGACGAGGGCTACAAGTTTGGTTCAGACCTCGTTGCGATCAGACCTGGTAGTCGGGAGTTATGACCGCCCAAAGTCCCAGGACTCCACCTGGGACAATTTCGGGACTCCAACTTGGGAGTCCCGGGAAAAAGAGCCATTTGGATGTAGTCCCCGAAATGTGGCGCAGAGAATACTATATGGGGGAAGGTGGTGGCATCCTTCGAGTCCGGGCTGTGGTGTGTCTCGTGGTCCAAAGTGCCCGTGGCTTGTCCTAACACCCAAAGGTGTCCCGGAATGTGAACTAACCACGTGGGTGGTTTATTTTGATGCAGATTCAAGCTTGATCTACTAAACCTTCTTCCTAGTATAATCCCTGGGCTCCCAACTCGACCCTCTACCCCCTTTTAGAGTTGGAAGCCGGGAGCCTGCCTCCAAGTCTCAACTTTCCGCAACTTGACTTTGTGAAACCCTCAAGTGGGTTTCACCCCGTGACTTGGGAGCGCGTCATTGGTGGTTATTGGTTATTATTGATGGTTATTATATTGGTGGGTATTAGTGATTATTTTATTAATGGTTATTGTTGGCTATTCTATTGGTGGCTATTTTATTATAAGATATTGTTGGATATTTTAAGTTATGTTATCATGAGTTATTGTTGGTTATTTTACCTTAGGTCATTATATTTTATTTTAAATTATTTTAAATTTTTATATTTAGAATAAAATAATTAATTATAACATAAAATATAATGACCTTGAATAGCCTAAATTATAACTTAAGGTTAGTTGAATAATTTAATATAAATTAACTTAAAATTTAAAAACCTATAATAAATTAACGTATAATAACATCTAATAATTTAGGGTATAATAATTCATAATAACTTATAATAACTTAAGGTATAAATTAAAATACTTAAAGTAACTTAAAATAATATAAAATATATATCATAAAATAACATAAGGTATTTAAAACAACATTAAAAAAACATATTTATCATATAGTGAATTATGTCAACTACTAGTGAAACATAATGTTTACATAATAATATTATAATGAAATAACTTTAACCAAGGTGAAATCATTAAAGTGTAGTGAACTTATTTCATTTTTAAGGTCCCATAGTGATTTAGGTTAATGAATTACACCTCACTTTTGTATTAAAGGGAGGACTTGAAACACATAAAAAGAAACCAAATGTGCACAGAAAGAAGTAAAAAACATGCCAAATAAAACTTGATTTTTTTTTTGAAAAACCAAATGTGCACAAAAAGGATTTGGGAAATGTGAAGGACCCAAAAACTTGCACAAGAGAAACCAAAAACATAAGGCGAAACCAAGTGCACACAAATAAGAATGAAGAACACACCAAGGAGGACCCAAAACACATAAGGGGAAATTGAATGTGCTCAAAGAGAAACTAGCAACATGCCAAGAAAGACCCAAATGCCCACAAATTATTTTTTGAAAAAACACACAATAGGAATTGAAAAACACAAGGGGAAACTAAATGTGCACAAAGAGGAGTTTGGAACATGCTAAAAAAGGATTAAAACATACAAGAGGAAACCAAATGTGTGCGAAAAGGAGTTGGGAACATATTGTGGAATACTTGAAACATATAAGGGAAAATCGATAATGTGCAAAGAGAAGTCATTGACGCACTAAGGATGACTTAACACACACAAGGGGAAACTAAATATGCACAAAAAAAAGGCCAACAACACATCAACAACAAACCAAAACACACAAAGGGGAAACCAAATATGTGCAAAAAAAAGTTAGGAACACATAAAAAAAAACCAAAAACCCACATAGGAAAAACTAAATACACACAAAGGAAGAACCAAGGACCTTTAAAACAAACCAACAACATTCAATAGACAAATTGAGCACAAAGAAAAATCAAACAAACTAAAAGGAAAAGATGAACACAAAAAAACCAAACATAATGAGAAAATTGATACACAAAAAGACCTAAACACAATGAAAATACCAACACACAATGAGAAAATCAAACACAAATAAAATAAACATAGTTTTTTGCAACTTTAATAAATATGAACAACTAATTCATTTTAGAGGCCTAAAAATAATAGGAGAAACTAACATTTTTTTTAAAAAAATTACAAATGCTTATATGCAAAATTAAGATAATTGAAAATAAACACCACAATGCATTTGAATAGTGAGGAATTAAATATAATGAAAGTACATATGCACAATTTTTTTTATTATGATAGGAAATAACAAGGTTGACAATGATTGTGAACACCAACAATTGAATTTTAAAAAATGGTGCCTTATAATGTTTTTATAAATAGATATTCCAAACATGTTGCTATTAACATTGTCGAAACATTTTAACTCATCCATGAATAATGCGTTGTTTTTTTATTTTGTAATGTTATTAATCCAAAAATCTAGCATATTTATAATTAATTTCCACTATTTTCATATGAGAAGAATGCTTAATTTTTAGTATCACCTTCATAAAAAATGTAAAAAAATTGTATTTATAATTTCTAGGGTTTTCGTTCCATGTTTTAATCCAACAAAAATGCTTGATTTTAGGATGTGTCATTGCAAGACTAAAACCATGCAATATAATAATTTATGGGGTGTGTTCTTTTAGCATTTCACTCCCCAAGAATGTTCAATTTTTGAACTTGTACCATTACGAGATTTAAACCATGCAATGTTTAATTTTGGGGGTGCATTTTGTTGGCCTTCACACCTAAAGAATGCCCAATTTTTGAATTAAAACCATTGTAAAACCAAAAACCATGCAATATTGTAATTTATTAGGTGTGTTTTTCTAACCTTCACCCTAAAAGAATGTTCAATTTTTGGACTTGCACCGTTGCAAGTCCAAAAATTCTACAGTACTATATTTTTGGGATGCATTTTTTTGGCCTTCACCCCCAAAGAATGTTCAATTTTTGAACTTGCACATCATAAATCCAAAAACCATGCAATATTATAAATTTTAGGCACTATTATTTTATTTTTCATCCCCAAACAATGTTTGATTTTTGGACTTGGACCATTGCAAGACCAAAAATAGTGCGATACTATCATTTTTGGGGTTGAATTTTTTGGCCTTTTGTAAGTGTCTAATTTGATTGAACAATAATACATGCATGAATTATTCACACACTTTTGCATTTCTAAAACATTTGATGATGTGGAAGTTCCTGACATCACAATTGTTTGGTATCCAATTATTTGTCACATGTACATTAACACCTATCATTATGCATATACATCTAATCAAAACAAATTTGATTGCAAAACTATGTTGAAGGCTCATGCCTAAAGTCTCCATGCTCAAGGCTCATGTAGTTGTCATCGTGGTATTCCATAAATGCAAAAGTTTCACCACATCATATTTGTTTACTATAAATTTTTATTACATATAGTGCTCCTCCTTATGCAAAAGCTTGACAACACACAAATTGTTTGTGAATGTTGTTTACATGTGTGCAACACCAATAGTTTAAACATACACAATTTGATTGCACCATTGATGTTTAGCATAGGGCTTTCCTATCATTATGCAAAAGTTTGATCATTGAAACCATTCATATGCCTTCTACAAGAATCACAATTAGGTTTAACATATGTGACACATTGCAAATTAATTAGAAGGCCCTATATATACTACCTTCCTACTTATATATGGATGGATGCCCATTTGAGTAGTAAGGAAACCTTCTTATAACTTAAAATTGGTTGATGAATGAACTCATTTCTTGATAAATTGCAATGCATAAAATGGTAGAATAAGTATAATTTTCTCACCTTCCTTTCTTGCTTAATGTTATTATATCATTCACAAGAAGTCTAGATAATTACATCTTAGGAAGTTTCCAATTCTCATCACATAATTGTTTGTGTTTCTAAGAATTATTGTTTCCAAAGAGAAAATCATTCCATACCCTAGTGGTGGAACCAATGCCAATGGTAGTTTCATGGAGGCATGCATGCAAATTATGGTTGACCATTTGTTGTTGTGGTCAATTCATGGCTGAAATCAACAAATATCCTTGCCATATATTGTTTAGTGGGGTGGACATCAACATCTAGAGGGGGCCCAAGGCAAGTTGTAGGACATATTTTAGATTTTCCAAAAACCCAACATGGCATAAGGTCGTTATTCTCTACCAATGAAAACCATGCATCTCCAAGGTGAACATCTCTTTGGGGTTAGATTTATTCTTTCAAAATAGGCCATATTGAAGGTATAAGCAATATGTCCAAAGCATGTGGTTGCTTGTTGCCCGTGATACATCTAAATTTATCATTTGCACAAAACCAAAAGCAATGGTTTTCAAACTTCCAAGCAAGACAAAAAAAAAATGAAGCTTTTTTTGTACCTTTGTATGTAGGAGTTCAATATTCCAAACTTGGGCTATTGCTTAAGCCATTACATACAATACTCCTTGTTGTGAAACTTTGTGTTTTGAACCGAAGTCATGGTTATTGGTTGTTGTTAGATGCATTATTTTTTGCTTTCACCTTATGCATTTCCATGAAAGTTGATTTGGCTAGAATTCAAGTTTTAATCAGTTGTTAATTTTTGGGACTTTGATTTTGAATTACAAAAATTCAAATTGAGAATGATGACACAAATCATCGGTATTTTGTTTCCATTCTTGACGTTTGCTTCAACTTACAATCACACCAAGCCCCATAACATGTTCATTATCATGCTCAACTTTCATTTCAAAAAAATGAAGGTTATATGAGATTCCATGGGCAATGCACTTGCCATTCAAATTGTGGCAAGGTATGACACTAACATTGTGCGTCTTTTTTTTATTACATGTGTTCTTTTATTTGAACTTGTTAGGGCAACAATAGAACTAATGGCAATTGAAAATTATGATTTTTTTCTTTGGATATATTATATCAAGTGATGATGCAATCATTTGAAAAGTGAATTGCATATTTTTTGATAGTTCTCTATGTGATCAACATGTATTGAAAATCCATTAGTTTAATGGGCAAATCATGTGATGCAATTTCCCCATGTCCCATTCTTCATTCATCAAGTTCTTGGCATTGTGAAATCACCTATTGAGATAAAATAAATTTTTAGTGTTATGGAGATCATCACAAATCTAAAACGTTTTAGGCTTGGGATTGATAATTTGGATCAATTCATTCTCATCATCAAGAATTGGCCCATTGACACCTGAGTTGAATTGAAGCCTAAAAACAAGGTTGAATTTTTAACATTTGAAATAAGTTTGATTGAAGTTCATGAAAAAATGTTTGAAGGAACATGATATGTCCAAAGATTTAGTTTTTTGGACAATTTAATCTTTATTTTTTGTGTAAGTAATTTAATGATTTTATTTTGTTGGTGTGTTTGTAGTGTTGGTTGAAGTTGTGTGCTATGTTGTAGTTGAAGACTTACACGACATTGTAATATATAATATTTCTTTGATCTCACATGTATTATAATTTTTTTGCAATGAAATGTGCAATACCTAGCATCAAGGCCTAATGGTCTTGAGTTAGGGTTCAATTAGGGTTGGGATGTTAGTTGTGATTTGTTGTTGAAGTCTTATGTTTCTAGTTGAAGTCATTTGTAAATTTTGTGTCATATGTTGGAGCCCCCTTTGTTGTATTGTGGGTCGATTTGATGTTGGATGAGTTTTCGTATTTCAATTTTAGATGTGGTTAGAGTTTGAAGTTAGATTTGGTTGGAATTTGAAGTCATATGTAATTGGATTTTGAGATTAAACATGGCTGGATTTCTAGTTTAGATGTGGTTGGAATTTGAAATCATATGTGATTGGAATTTGAGGTTAGATGTAGTTAGATTTCTAGTTTAGATGTGGTTAGAGTTTGAGATCCGATTTGGAAATAATATGTGGTTGAATTTTTTGATTTAATATTGAGGTGAAGCATAGTTGGATTTTGAAACTAGATGTGGTTAGATTTTGAGTTCAAATATGGTTAGAGTTTAAGATTTTGCTAAAATTTGTAATTATACGTGATAAAAACTTGATGTCAAATAAAGTTATGCATAAAGTCTCGTGGTTAGGGGGTGAGTTTGGCCAATTTGATCATGATAGGGCACAAAATCAATTATAGAGGTTGAGTTTTTTACAAACAAAATTAAGGGTGAGTGAAACTGGATTTTACTCTAATTTTGGTGCAATTTTTTTGAGTTTTAACATTAATGTCTTAACTCAATGAAATTTCATTATTTTACAAATAATTAATGCATAAGGGTTAAAAGAAGGTTTAGGGGATGAAAGAAGGGCCCAAAAGCAGGATGAATTTACAAATTTCTTTAATGTGATTGGATTTTGAG
>Ga0116230_10007000_pt1 | contig 11144 bp, 5 predicted proteins | sample S1TSphfallax_3_FD_88678 | JGI IMG/M metagenome (GOLD analysis project Ga0116230, IMG submission 88678) | Host-associated microbial communities from peat moss isolated from Minnesota, USA - S1T2_Fd - Sphagnum fallax MG | ecosystem: Host-associated > Plants > Peat moss > Unclassified | place: USA...
TTACAATAATTTAAACAAGCTTTGTAGTTTCAAGATGGCACTTAGGGTTGTGGCAAAAATAGTTGCACATGAAAATTAGTAGAAATTCGATCTTTGAAACCAAACTCAAATTGCTCAATGTCTGAACAACAAAATTGGTCTGGTGTGCCATACAATGGACACCACTCACAAATGGAGCAAACTTTTGCATTAGTTAGAACATCACCCCACTTTTCACATCGTGAAAGATGGTAATTTCATTTGTTCCAAAATAAACTAATTTGCTAGGGATGGCAATTTCATTCAATCTTCCAATCCATTAAACTATGAACAATGAACAATGTGATATTGTTAGTAGTTTTTTTGTCTACAACCTTTTGTAGATTTGAACAAAATGGGAATTCATCTCCATTTGTTAGTTACATAAAAGTGCACAAATGACCAACTTTGGTTATCAAGAGTTGTAACCTCGTCACAACTCACAAAAATGAAATTCAACTTTAGCATGGCAACCTTGATAGCATTCAAAACAACATTGTGCATAGCCTCCACCATGTTTTATTCAATCATATTAAAGCAATGTTTATGGGGGTATTTCTTGATTTTGAGGAAATTGAAAAATGATTTCATACCTTCAAAATTTGTCATAGGTCGGCCCTATTGTAGTAGATCCTAAATTGTAGTGAACTAAAGGTAATTCTATTTCTTTTCCGTTTTTCCCTTAATTTAAAGTTGAGCAAACACTGTGTCACACCATGTGGAAGAAAATAGATGTTCATTTCTTACATGTGTGTTAATCTTGCATACATACCACTCCTCAATAACAACTTTAGGCTTTGTGACTATGCATCTTTTCATTCTAGAATGCTTCACCAAATAATCTAGTTTAGGCACTAAGAGCTTCTCCTTCCTTTCAACAATAGAACAAACCTGACACCTAACCATCTTCATTTTCTCGCCCATCCCACATATGGGTTTTGACCAACAAAACTTTGCAACCCACTGCACATGAAACATGTGATTCACCTCCCACTTTGACTTTCGTTTTTTTTTTGGCTTTACATTCACCTTGTTCTACAAGGCTTGTAAAATTGACTTGAAAGACAACAATGTTAGAAGCCTTGTGTTTCCCCTTCAACAAAGTTTCTAGAGGATCATTATTAGGTGATGTGCTAAGTGTTTCAACATCGACAAGGTTCAAATTGATAGTAGGCAATGGGGAGGGGGTTGCACAAAAAAAATAAAAAATTGAAACCCAATGGGGGTTTCAAAGGCGCCATAACTAACCTATGTAATTGAAGGGCACAAAATATTGAAAGGCACAAGATGTAAACAAACAACAAACAAGTGCAAACAAGAAAGAAGATTGATTTGCAATCAAGCATTGATAGTTCCTTCATAGATGCAAAGTTAAAAAAACATGCACAATTGATTTATAAACTCAAAATGAAAAAACTTGAGAGCTTGTAGGCTTGAACTTTTGTACTTCATACATAATTTTGATTCAAGTAGTCCATTGTGTAGTGTGTGACACATGAATCTTTAGTCCAATTCCTAAGTAATCAAGACCCCCCCCCCATAACAAGATGTTTGTTTGCAAATGAACCAAGATCTAGGACAAATTCTATAGTACCTACAACTTACAAACTATTGGTTGTTTACCATTGGAGCTTTGTTGGAACCCCTCCCAACTTTCCTATTGCAACGCCTTCAAACTCTCCATATGTTTCACAAGTCGATTTAATCTTGATCAAATCCTACACATTATGATACATTGGAAAAGGATCTATGTAAATTAAACCACAATTGTGTAACATATTTGAATTGTGATCAAACCATAAATTGAAACATACAAGAATATGTGACACACCCCCAAGCTCCTTGATAGATTCAAATGTGAGTTTGAAGGGAAATAACGAAAGAGTAAGGAATTGGGGCACATTCCTGATTCATAACACTTTGGGGGGTAGAAGGGCATGCTGGAGCTCCGGGATGGGACTAGGAAGAATGACAAGCAATTAATCACTCACATGGATTTGCACAAAACCAAACAACAAGTTGGTTAGTGCACAGTTAAGCACTTTTGGTGCTAAAACGAGCCATGGGCAAACTCAAACTCACAAAACTCACCACGGCCTGAACTTAGGGAAGCTACCACCTTCCCCTTTATAGTATACTCTGTGCCTCTCCATGAAGCCCACATCCAAATGGCATTTTGTCCTGAGACTCCCAAATGGGGGTCTCGAAATTGCCAAAATTGAAACTTCCACAACTTTGAAGCCCCATAATTTTGTGTGCAGACCTCCGATTAAGATGAGGTCTAAAGCAAAGTTGTAACCTTCATTGAGAGCTTTCCAACAATATGTTGCACGTCACCTACACATAAGGAAATTAGGTCGATTCCCGACTTTTAGTGGTCGAGAGTCAAATTGACTCCAATTTTACTCCCGACCCTTCTTTTAGCCATCACTCGTGTTTCAGATGTCCAAATGGGTCATGTGAACCCATTTTATACATTTATGTTCTAAGAGCTTTCCAATGATATAAGGAACTCTTTAATCCATTGAGTTTTGACCCTTGCAATCGCCCTCTGAAAATTTAGAAGTCCACCGGGACTCCAACTCCCAAAGTGGAAACTCCCTTGGGAATGTGAAGGTTCATTCCTTCACACTCTTTTACATTCCCGGGAGCATGCAATGTGACTCCCGAGCTTCCCTCTTGGCTCGCAACCTTACAAGCCCTTGCCTTGGTCGCGAGCCCAAGTCTAGGGTTGCGACAATATGGATGGACCTTCAAACTTGAAAAAAATTCAAATGGAACTTCACAATGCATTTCATGTTTAAAGCTCTTAAGTTCACATTGTTGCTTCTTGCATTGAGGGAATTGTGGGAGTACTACATTAATTCACCCCCTTAATTAACTTCATCCTACTAATGCATTTAAGACACAAAAAGATGTGTGTCGTTGTTGGCAATTTGCAAATTTAAATTCTCATTCTTGGTGGCAATGTAGCTCGCCTGCAACTTAGTGCAGATGTGATTAAGTGTGACTGGCTATTGCGATATGACATCCTACGATGGAGGCAGTTCGATGCAAGTGGCGCAAGGTACTAACCAGCATCTGTTGGATGGCAAGCTAGCCACTCACAGTCGTCAATTCTAGGCGAATTTTTCAAAACATTGAAACCTATTTCCTTTAGGGCCTTATGCAAGCCTTTTTTTTGTCACCGTGGTGCAAAAATTCACCCCAAAAAAGAAAAGAAAAAACCCCTCTGCTCAAGACACATTGCAGAAGAGCTGTAATTATGAAAAAGTATTAGAAAAGCAACATGTATAGAAAACTAAAGTCAAAATATTTGAGAATCTCACATGCTGAACTTCACAAAAAAAATCTAATTTAAATGCAAAATGGCTTTCTAGCCTAAAATTAAATGATTTGGGCACTTGCCCACCAGAATTGACCATTCTGTATCGTATACAACAAGGAAGCAGAAGACATTGAAAAAGAAATACAATTGACAACAATGCAAGCACACTTAACATAGATTTCAAGATGCCTGTCTAGCATTCTACATGCATGAAACCTCACTCTGCCCATCTATCCACATATGGTGACACCAGTGTCAATACTTAGAGTAAGCTCAAAGTGAGCAGGTATCTTGACCCCGGCTTAAAGACAATCACCCTGAATTTCCTATACCATAGTTGCATGGCTACTTTGACACATGTTTGTTGAATAATTAATTAATTTTGAGGATTCCATTTCAACAAATCATACATTCCAGAATATTCCATCAGGTTCTTAATTTCCTTCAGAAAAAGTATTTCTGGGGAAAAAAATTGTTTTTGAAAATTTCAACAGTTCTGCAAATAATATAATTAGTGTCAAAGGGGCCCAGGTATTAGGGTATTTGTGAATTAATTCACACATGCCCAGTTTTGTGGTAGGTACAATTGAAACAATGTTTTTTCAATTTGTGGTGTAGCCAAAGTGGGGGATGAGAGATCATCCATAAGAATATTTAGCCATATACCTGAAACTGCTAGAACTTATAATAGCTCTAAATATAGAAGAATTTTGACCACAAAGAGAAATGTTCTAGTCTCATTTTGTTAAAATAAACCCAGCTCTAATGTAATAAGTGTGAGTACCCATTGCAATCGCTAGAAACATCCAACAAAATCATGTATAAGTTGCACTTGTGGGTGGGGGCAGGGTTGTTTTTTAAGTATTTTGTGATGTAGCAAAAATGGCAATGATCCAGAAAATAATTTGGCTACGTACTAGACATGAAAGTAGGCAAAAAAATATGGATCCTTCTACATTCTTGGCTAATTTCTGGAACTTATCTTTAAAATCTGAAAATTTGGAATTATTTTTTCCTCAAAAAATCTGGCAAATTTGTGTCATTTTTTCCATTAAAAATCCTTTGGACAGGTCCAAATCATATTTTTCAGGTTAAAATTTGGCAAAATATTTCACCCAAAATAAACACTGGGTGGGTGGGTGTGTGGGTGTGGAGATTAAGGTTTATGATTTTGCCAAAAATGTTAGTATGAAGCTAACTCTCACTAAAATGAGTTCTACAACATTCAAAGGATTTAAGTCTTACAAGGCGTGCTACATCTGTCATTAATTTTTAATTTTTTAAAAATTTCCCTTTGCTATGAATTTTGCAGTTATAAATGCTAAAAAGAGGAAACCTGGATGTTGAAAAATCCCCATCTTGACCAGGGGTTTTAAATATAAAAAGATTTATCAAGTAGCGTTGCTGGCAAGGATCCCCAAAAAGATGTCAGTAGATGAAGGCAGTTGAATGGGCAATAGACTCTTTTTTTTAAAAGGATTCTTGCTATAGTTAGCAACCTAGGTACTACCTAGGTTTACATTTGGTGAATTGTTTTTCAAAAAATGATGAAATGAACCTCAAAAACAACATCCTTTCATGATTATTTTTTCCTGTTTTGCAAAGAGAATTGCCAAGATGCTTAAATTCCTCACTAAGAAAACACAGAGACTCCTGACCCTTAGCATTTATAGGAGGAGTTCAATTATTGTGCTCAATGGACAATTATGCTTGCTAGTTTGCAAAATATGATTTCACCAAATGGTGTTTTGAATTGGGATTTAAACAAAATCCTTTGAAATCTTTGGCAACAATTAGTTGGTTAACCCTTTTGACACACTTCCAAGCACCCAGGGGTAAAACATTGGACATTCAGATTGTTTGTATTGGAAATTTTATATATATATAAGCTTGCTATGACGATTGAAAGACTCTAAAAATCCTAATACTTTCTTGTCTATATGTTTTTGACATTCATGCCCAGAGTTGCAATGGCTAAATGGTTCAGATGAATTTTTTTTGCAAGTAATGTCAATTAATTGTCAATTTAACCTTTTGAGATGTTAAATTTTGTGTTAGATAGTTGGTTTGACTAAATGTTATGGTGGATAATTCATTCCACATGTTTGAACCATTTTGGATCAACATGGTTTAGATTGACAATTATGGTTTTTATTATTATAGGTTGAATGTGATTGATTGATTTTATTTTATTTTCATGTTGTTCAATATCCAAAACTCACCAGTTTATTAGTAAACCAAATCTTAATTTATATGTTCTTTGTTTGTTTGAAACCTGAGGTTTATTGTTTTAAAATATTGATAAATATAGCTCTCCCTTGATTTGCACAATTTATCAAAGGAAGGTTGGATTAGCTTCAAGACACAAGTTTAGAGCATTTTCACAATCACTTATGATTCAACATTTAACATAATAGATCATACAATGTTCATTACACCTTACGTGTTTTTCAAGCTTGGGTTCAAATATGTGAACTGAATCAATAAAATTCCCAATTATGCCCATTACACCCATGTTCCATTTTTCATTTGGGCTTTCTTTTCTTACCGATTGCATATGTCGAGGGATCCTAATCCCATTAATTCAGAGGACATTGTCTTTTCAGAATGTCCATTCACTACTTTGTGGTATCATCACTGTTTATCCCCACATATGTAGATATACTTTCTTCTTCAATTCTTACTCAAAGGGTCACCAAAACAGAACTTGCAATCCCCAAGCTACAAAGATGGGCACCCAACATATCAGTGCCTCTTAGCAATCTCCACAAACAAGCTGATTGAGAATTGAGAGAAGGAGTGACACCTGTTGTGGCCACATCCCTTTTCTGAAAGGCTGGAGGAACATTGACAGTGTCCGAAAAAGGAAAAGATCAGCCAGGAGGAATCACCAATCTAGAGGACAGTTTTTTTAAAAATTTCCAATGCCACAGTTGTTGCATGACTCAGCTTGTAACACAGCTCATACAGATGATTCCAGAACTGGGTCCCAACTTTTCTATCACATTTAGGTGGGTGAGAAGAAGACTTGCATTATGAATGTGGCCTGATTTGGACTACATTGCAGCGGATGCCCATATCTTGATGCTGGGATATTATCTGGTTGTGGTCCCCTGAAAGTGTGGAGCAAAAATCTGGTCCCACAAAGTTCATGCACAAGTTGTTAGGTTTGGATGGATCGAGAGGAGGACCAAATTGATTTTGCACGGAAAACAAGCAGTGTAGCTTGTTTGAGGGATGCTGAGATGTGCCTGAAAGTTCTGGAAACAGGCATATATCTGAAGGTTCTGGAAACAAGCCTATATCTGAAATGTTGCCTGTAACTGGACTTGCAAAAGGACCAGTGCCCTGCAGGCCCAGTTGTCTTGCAAAAGATTGACAGTCACAAGGCGGGGGGTTGATGCATGACAGAAAGTAGTCATGATCTCCCAATAGTCAATTCCAGTAAGTAGGACACAACAGTTTTAAAGAGAACATTGAACATTTCAAACAACACAATACAAGCCATTTGGCAATAGGCATCAGCTTTCTTCGTTTTGTCCAAAGTTGAGAAAATTCCAGAGCAAAAGCTCATGAACATTCCACTTGCTCAAAGGACTGTAATCTGACCAACACTGGGTGACTGAACAGGGATTGTTTATGAACCAGGTAACAAGCAAGAGTGCGCCGGTTGTTGTAAAATAGTCAAGGCGCTCAATTCACGGTAACTAGCATACTTGAGCCAGTTATCGGATATAACAATCCCTCATGAGAATTGAGATGCCCTCTTTTCATCCACACAAAAGTGTGATTACCAAATCTTCATCCAAGCAACCATGTGTTATGGAATCATTGGGCCAATGGGAGACCAAGGTGGTACCTAGTGCTAACTTGTAAGTTGCTAATGAAACAGAGGTCGAAGGTTATGGAAACTTGTGAACTGACAGTCAATCAGACCAGCAAGATTCACATGAGGTGATGGTTATATATGCAAAAAATATATATACCCAAATGAGCTAGTTGGATGACCTGGAGCTCTAGTGACTGACTACTGAGTCTTGGGTGCACATGATGGAGAAGATGTCAATTGAATGTAAGGTCTGTGAAAACAGCACATGGGACTATGGCCCTCTCTACTCTCTTTTGGAAGATCTGGGAGAACTCCTAAAGAACTTTTTTATAAATCTCATGGCAAATACAAGCCTTCTAATCTCTTGGAAGATCAGGAGGGGGGCAGTCAAGAAGCCATTGATGATGTATGTGTGCCCATTGCCTGACTGAGCAAGGGATCGAGGGGAAGATATGGAAAAAGGGCATAGCTATGTTGATATTTTAAGTTAATTCTACTTGATATTTGGGAATTAAAGATAAGATGAAAAAATATCAATGGTGAGACAACACCCATCTGCATACAACTGTCGATGGATGATAGCAGGACCAAGCATAACTAGTTCGTTTTTAATTGCTAGAAAAGATGATGGATTTCCCCCTTGCATAGAGTCCCTGGTTGTTATCTTTTAATTTGGGCCAAGAAGGTTCTCACCTATCTTGGTAACCATATCAAGCAAGATATGAGAGAACCTTCTTACAACCAGAGATTCTATGGACAGTAGTACATGTGGGGGCAAGGCTGCAGAATAAAGACCAATAACAATGGTGTGTAAGTTATGAATTATTTTCACAACAGAAGTTGAAAGCCATTTTCAGGTCAATTTTTTAGGGGATTAAGTAGTTGAAGGTTTTGAGCCCATGTTGGGAGTGCAGTTGCTAATGTAAGAAAGATTAGCCTAGAGTTTCTATTTTGTTTGGTTTTTTTTTACAAGCACTAAAAGCATGGATCTCTTGACCGTACTATACAATTGGTTTGTCCATAATCCGTTTTTGAGTGATGCAGCAGCAGCACTGCAGTGGCTAGCTGGCCACAAGTTATAGACCAGTGACCAAATCTCCTTGTGGGTGATCACCAATATGGCAACATCCCAAATTTTTTTAATGAAAAAAAAACATTGGGTGCACATGCTTTTCATGCCCTATGAAGCTCAGACATTGGAATATCACCACAACCACTGTAGTTTAGAACCATGTAAACTTTGGCCCATGAAATCCATACATGAATATAATTGTTGTAGCTTCATTACCAATAGTAGATGGAAAAAAAGTGAGGTTTGCATCACAGTTTTCATACCTAAGTGCATGGATTGGTTCAACTTGTCAGTACAGAATTCCACAGCTTATATTTAACTCTTTGTCATCTTTGAACAGTCATCCACCAATTTGATGGCATCACATTTTACCATGTATATCTTTAAATGGTTATTTAGTTCTTAGTGGAATGTAATTAAGTAATGAATCTGTATAAACAAACCCCTTGTTCTTGCACAAGACTAGCCATTGTTTAATGACTCCATAACTTACCTTGAATGTAGTCTCTTTTAGGGGTATAAGGGGATAAGTAAGTCCTAGGCGAACTTTTATATTTGTGGTCTTACAATTTTTTGAATAAGTGGTCTTTTTTTTTTCTTTTTTTTTTGGTTGTATGGCGGCTCCAAAATGGTGGGCTCCAAATTTTGAAACCCAATACATATCATAATGCCCAGCTATTGTGTAGTAAAAAGAGGACAAATGAGACTTGCCTTCAATGGTCCAATTTGTTGAGCTTTAGAAAGCAATTGTCAATCCCAACACACCACCCACCTACCCAACTTTGTCACATGAAGAATTTTCCTAAGAATGAATCTTCTTGTGATGATTGTCATTGCAAACTAGAGGAATTCTTTCCATGAACATTGACTTGGTCTTGGACCATGGATTTCAATAATGTTTTGTGATGCTAAGTTCATGAATGCCATTTGGATACCTAGTAGTCAGGCCCTAAGCATTGAGAATTGATGACTCATATTTTGGTGTCTATTTATAGGCTGCTTGATTTTCTCTTGCAATCCTCCTTCCTTTTTCTACCACCTCTATTAGTTTACTAGTATTTGCATCATTGAACTATAATCAAAGTCAATTAGACTTGGTTGCATCCACATGACAAAGAAATTGGCGCATGCAATTGTACATTTGTTGTCTTATTGTCGTTGGTTACATTGTTCCTCACAGTGTTGTACAATTATTAGAACGGTTGTTTAGATTTATAAAACCTCAAATAACAAAGACTTCCCAAAAGATTTGGAACTAGGGTTCTCTTTAAGACCAAGTTAGGTTCCATATACATTGCACTCAACTAATAATTTTTCACATTTTTTTGGTACCTATTAATTTTATAAAATGAGTGCACATTGCCTAAGATAGAAGATTGTGTATTATAGTAGTGTGGCTTGTGCCACTAACCTAAGTGTGAATAGGACTATTGCTCAAGGTGTGAAGATGACCTGCAGAAAAAAGCTCAGTTGTGAAAAAAAACTATTTCTAATTTTTAATTTATTTTGAGTGACAAAAATAACTCCAAATTCAATATCTCCACCAGGTTAGGTCTAAAATACCAAATCACTTCCAACAAATCCATTGATCAATGCCTTTTCAAAAGTACCAAAAGCTTTCCTAAATTTCCCTAAAATATTTTTATTTTTATTTTTCTGAATTTCTTTGACAAAATTGTTCAAAATTCTATCCTTGCACCATAGGTCTAAACACTACCAAACCACATGGTGTACCACTACTCATTGAGAGTTTTCCAGCGGTATTAAGAACATAGTGGGGAGCATTGTGGTTTGGGAGATCACAAAATCACAAACAAAACAAACAAACTACCTTCCTTCCTACATAAATATGCATTCAATTATTAAACTAATAATTTGCCTTCAAAAATAATGCCTAGTTGTTGCACCATTAAAAAGGTGTTCTTACATATGGCTAGAAAACATGAACATTTTTTGAAAAGGAGAATAGTCTAATCTAGGTTTGAGTTTTAGTTTCGACAAAGGGCAGTTTTGATTTCAACAAAATTATGAACCTTTTATCTAGAAACTAGAACTAAACTTACAACTGGGACCGGAACCTACCAACACCACTAACTATTAATTAGCAAATCCAATAGGCTTTGGATCCAAATGAGTATTTTTTTTTGCCATTGTCCAAGTATAATTGGATGCAAAGTGGCCAAGATGATCACCTAATGTTTCATGCCAAGCTTAAAGAAGTTGAAATCAAATGAGGCAATTACGTACATACAACAAGCAACATGATATAATAATCCATGCTTGAACTTTAAATATTTTCTTTAGTTTTTTTGAAAAGCTTTAAGGCTTTAATCAAACTAATTAGGACACAAACTAGTTTGGATATAAATTATGTTGATATAAGGTTGAGAGTAATTTTCTTACAAACTGGAAGTGATGACCTTCTTAATGTTTTCTTTTTTTGGTTACTGTAAATTTGTTCTTCTAAATATAATTACATGGTTCATTATAAAAAAATTGGTTACCATGGACACCAATTTGAAGATTGGTGCCATTTATTTCAAACAATTCAATGTGTATGGACCACAATAACTTGCAATTTTTTCAACATGGCATGAAATATTAGTTGTCTTGGCCACTTTGGATCCAATTATACATAGATAGTGGCAAACAAAAAGAAATTTTTTCATGACATATTATATTATGATGTAACAGTGTGGATGAATATTGTACATGACCATGCCATTTTCATAACATTTTGAAGTCTTTTAAAAGTTGAAAATTTTAACAATCGCGTTGGTTACAATGCTATTGAATAATTTATATTCATTAGATTCATTCCAAATTATTTCACATGCTTTAAATAATGTATTTTAAACATTTTCAAGTAAACACATTAAAGTCTTACAACATTCTAA
>Ga0116230_10007002_pt1 | contig 11143 bp, 12 predicted proteins | sample S1TSphfallax_3_FD_88678 | JGI IMG/M metagenome (GOLD analysis project Ga0116230, IMG submission 88678) | Host-associated microbial communities from peat moss isolated from Minnesota, USA - S1T2_Fd - Sphagnum fallax MG | ecosystem: Host-associated > Plants > Peat moss > Unclassified | place...
TAAACTTGCATAATATCTTTTTGTTTGGAAGCAAGCAAGTCGTCAATCTTTTTAATATGATTATCGGTAATGATTTGGACTTCTGCAGAAAGGCGATGGTGTTCGTCTTCGGAAATTTGCCCGTCCTTTTCCCATTTCTTGAGCATTTCCATACCATCGCGCCGGACATTGCGCACGCTAATGCGTGAGTCTTCAGCATACTTACCGGCGATTTTAACCAATTCTTGCCGCCGTTGCTCACTCATGATGGGAAGAGGAATGCGGACCAACTGGCCATCTGTAGTGGGATTCAAACCTAGATCTGAATCACGGATTGCTTTTTCAGCGGCTTTAACCAAGCTTTTATCCCATATTTGGACGGTCAACATGCGTGGTTCTGGGATATTAATCGTACCCATTTGGTTTAAAGGCATCAAGGATCCATAGACATCAACTTTAACAGTATCAAGCAGATTAACAGAAGCCCGCCCTGTACGAAGCCCTGTAAATTCTTGTACGAGAACCTCAAAGGCTCTATCCATGCGCTTTCCAAGTTCGCTTAGCCGTTGATCTGTCATATATTTATTCCTTATCTAATCGTTTGCTCATTATTCTTTTTCTGTAATGAGTGTAAAGTTTCCTTTCCCTTGAACAACTTTAGCAAAACCACCTTTTTCATAAATAGAGAAAATAGCAACCGGGATCGAGTTTTCTCGTGCCAAGGCAATAGCTGTTGCGTCCATAACACCTAAGTTGCGGGTTAGAACATCATCGTAAGAAAGTGTGTGATGAAATTCAGCCTGTTTATCCTTGAGGGGATCAGCGCTATAAACACCATCAACTTTAGTTGCTTTTAAAAGCAAATTACATCCCATCTCAGAAGCACGTAAAGCGGCTGCTGTATCTGTTGTAAAAAAGGGGTTACCCGTGCCGCCTGCAAAAATAACAACACGCCCTTTTTCCATATGATTGATAGCCCGGCGACGGATATAAGTTTCCCCAATTGCTTCGATAGGGAATGCACACATAACTCGGCAAGGCATACCAGCCTGTTCAATGGCATTTTGTAGGGCTAAGGCATTAATAATTGTAGCCATCATCCCCATGTAATCGGATGTGGCACGATCAATGCCGTGGGTTTGAGCGCCTGTAATGCCCCGATAAATGTTACCACCACCAACAACGATGCATACCTGAATACCTAGCTCTCGTACCTGATGGATTTCAAAGGCCATTTTTTCTAACATCTCTTGGCTGATGCCTTGAGAGTTGGTATCAATACCTGCCAGGGCTTGACCAGATATTTTTAATAATACGCAGCTATAGGAAGGCTTAGGAAGAGAGGAAAAGGGGATTACCATCTAATGCACCATATTCGTTTCTTTTAAGCAGAGTTGATTCTATCCTTTAATACCAGCCTGCGCCATAACTTCAGTAGCAAAATCTGACTCTGCTTTTTCAACCCCTTCACCTAAAGCATAACGCACATAAGATTTTAAGTGAACAGGCGCATTCAATTCTTTGGAAGCCATCTCTAACATTTCACGGATTTTAGTTTTTCCATCGATGATAAATGTTTGTTCCATGAGTACGGCCTCTTCGTAAAACTTGCGCAGGCGACCATCAACCATTTTGGCTATAATTTCCTCAGGGCGCCCTGATGCACGTGCTTGCTCTATAACAATAGAGCGTTCTCGCTCTAAAGTACTTGGGTCCAAATCTTCAATAGTGAGGGATTGAGGGGTAGCAGCTGCTACATGCATAGCAAGGCGCTTGCCAAGTTCAGCGAGTTTAGCTTTATCACCATTTGATTCTAGGGCAATAAGAACGCCAATTTTGCCAAGGTTTGGCGCAACCGTATTGTGAACATAAGAAGCAATATGGCCTTGAGAAACCTTAAGTCGCACCAAACGACGCACATACATATTCTCACCAATAACAGCGACAAGGCGCGTTATTTCTTCATTAACCGTGGGAGATTCACCCGGAAAGGCGGCAGTTTTAAGGGCATCAAGGGTATAATCCTGCTTTGCTGCAATAAGAGCAACTTGGCGAACAAGGTTTTGAAACTTGTCATTACGAGCAACAAAGTCTGTTTCAGCATTAATTTCAATAATAGCCCCGGCTGTCCTATTAGAGGCTTCATCAATAGCGACTCCTACAAGGCCTTCACTTGCAACCCGTCCTGCTTTCTTAGCAGCAGCGGCTAATCCTTTCTTACGCAACCAATCGATGGCAGCTTCCATATCTCCTTGAACTTCAGCTAAAGCCCGCTTGCAATCCATCATACCAGCGCCTGTTCTTTCCCGTAAATCCTTTACGAGATTTGCCGTAATTTCAGACATTGTTTTCTTCTCCTTCAGATAGCGCTTCTTCCCTTTCAGACGACGTTCCTACTGTTATACCTTCAGCTTGTACATTTTCCATTGTTTGGGGAGATTCTTTTTCTTGTGCTTCAGATCTTTGAGTTTTGGTAGACGTTTCAGCGACAACTTCTTCATCTAAACTCTCAAGGGGTAATTCTATAGATTCTCCCAAATCAATGCCTGCTGATGTCATTTCGGCTTGTAAGCCATCTAAAACAGCTCCTGAAATGAGGTCACAATATAAATTAATAGCCCGTAAAGCATCATCATTGCCGGGAATAGGGTAAGTTACGCCTTCAGGGTCAGAATTACTATCTAGAATCGCAACAACAGGGATATGAAGGCGACGTGCTTCTTGAATGGCGATGGCTTCTTTGTTGGTATCAATAACAAATAAAATATCTGGTAAGCCACCCATTTCACGGATGCCGCCCAATGCCATTTCTAACTTGCGGTAGTTGCGCTCTAAGTCGAGACTTTCTTTCTTTGTTAAGCCGATGGATTGGCCTAAACGTTCTTCCATGTCTTTCATGCGCTTTATTGATTGGTTTACTGTTTTCCAATTGGTAAGTGTGCCCCCTAGCCAACGGTGGTTTATGTAATATTGGCCACAGCGTTTTGCACTTTCTTTTATTTTTTCAGAAGCTTGAGACTTTGTACCTACGAACAAAACACGGCCACCATTGGCAACAATATTATGGATAGCTTCCATAGCATGATGCAGCATAGGGACAGTTTGTTGCAAGTCGATGATATGGACCCCATTTCGAGCGCCAAAGATATAAAGGGACATCTTTGGATTCCAGCGGCGGGTATGATGACCATAATGGACGCCAGCTTCTAAAAGCTGACGCATCGTAAAAGATGGCATAGCCATTGTTTTTTCTCCTTTTTCCGGTTAAACCTCCACGAAGAGATGTGATTATAGATACCCAAGCCTTTTATGTTGGACATCTACAACACCGGACGGTTACAAAGGTGTGCCCCTTCATAGCCACCCTTCGTGTGTGGACTTCGAACAAATCTTTAGCACGGCTGGTTATGGTTACGCAACGTTTAATATGGCTTTTGTCTATGCTATTAGACAACCAAATTGCTTGAGAGCAATTCCTGAAAAGTGGTATACAGAGTCCATAAAAATTGTTCATATAGAGTGACATGGATTTCAGGACTTGCTGAAGTCTATGGGAGTATATTATTCTTTTTTTAAGATTCTTTTAAGAGTTAGCGCACTGGATTTACAATGAAAAAAGCAATTGGTACCGTTGTTTTGATCGCTTTTGCCTTAGCTGGCTGTTCAACGGTTAGTGAAAAGACAACGCCAGGTGGGCTATGCACTGGTACAAAGAGGCCTTATCAGGTCAATGGGGCTTGGTATAACCCTCAGGAGCATTATGAGTATAAAGAAACAGGTGTTGCTTCTTGGTATGGGCCCCGCTTTCATGGGCGCCCAAAATCTTGTGGAGAGATTTTTAATATGCATGGCATGAGTGCTGCGCATAAAACGTTGCCGATCCCTTCTGTTGTTCGTGTTACAAATGTTCAAAATGGAAAGAGCGTTAATCTTTTAGTAGACGATCGCGGCCCTTTTGTTGGTGATCGTATTATTGATTTGTCAAAAGGGGCGGCGGCCTATCTTGGGTTTTGCAGTCAGGGTTTAGGGAAGGTAGAGGTGGAATGTTTGCCGGAAGAAAGTAAAGCATTTGCTAAGTTTGTTGCCCAATATGGCCGATATGGGCGTGATCCAAATGGGCGCTCGTGGGAGGTTATCTTTCGTCAACAGTTTAATCAAAATGACAGTGTACCCCACCCTAAATCTTTAAAGTATACAAAGTCCTATCATAGTCAGAAGAGCCAAAAGTGGCCAAGAATAATGCCCAAAAAGCAACAACCTTTCCAGAGTCCTCTTGCCAAACCTATTCCGGTTGTTAAACACTCTTCTAAAGCACGCAAAGGTACAGCCAGTGAAGAGAAAATTGATCAGGAAATAGAAGCATTTTTAAATGAGACACGCTCATATTTAAAACGTAAGCAGGTTTAGGATGGTATATACCCATTTTCGATGGTTTTTGCGTAATTTTGGGGCCGAGATGGGGTGAAAAGACCGCTTCAGATCGGTGGTCAAACCTTAAGAAAATCATCGGGAATGGGTATGTAATACTGTCCAAAGAGATCAGCATCTCTAAGGTTTTACTGGGTTCTGTTAATAAAATAAGATGCAGGGCGACTAACCATAAGAATAAATTAGGTGAATGCCCCCAGGTACAGATTTTAATATATGGTGTTTTATGAACTATTGTTTTCATACCTCTATACCCATTCCCGATGATTTTTCCGAGATTTTGGTCCCTGAGATGGGGTGGTATTTTCGACCCTGTTGTTTAGCTTCGCTGACCTTCGGTTCGACGCTTAGAGTTGGCTCATCCAAAGGAGCAATAGGGGATGAAAAGACCGCTTCAGATCGGTGGTCAAACCTTAAGAAAATCATCGGGAATGGGTATGGATTCTTTATTGGCATTTTTTTGTTCCTTTTGCTGTATCCGTTACCCATAAATGCAAAACCGCTTGTTGTATCCAACATGAAAGCTTTAACCAGAGGGGCCCTCAATCAATCCCCGACTGCTTCAGTGGACCCAAGTAAATTAAATATAGAAACGGCTGCTAAGCAGGTTCTATTGATAGATTATACAACAGGCATTATTTTGTTCGAGAAAAATGCAGATGAGTTGATGTATCCGTCGTCCATGACAAAAATCATGACAGCTTACATGGTTTTTGCAAAATTAAGGGATGGGAGCATTCAGATGAACAGCGTTTTCCCTGTAAGCGAACGGGCATGGCGTATGGGGGGATCAAAAATGTTTGTCCCCTTAAATGCCATGGTAAGTGTGGAGGATTTGCTTAAAGGGATTATTATTCAATCTGGTAATGATGCGTGTATTGTGGTGGCCGAAGGATTAGGGGGGTCTGAGGAAAACTTTGCGTATGCAATGACCCAAACAGCGCATGAGATGGGGGCATTGCAAACAAACTTTAAAAATGCAAGTGGTTGGCCAGATCCAGAACATCTGACGACAGCACGAGACTTGGCCATCATTGCGCACCGTATCATTACCGATTTTCCCGATTTCTATCATATGTTTAGTGCTAAAGAGTATGTCTATAATAAGATTCGTCAATGGAATCGTAATTCCTTGCTTTATAAAAATGTTGGTTGTGATGGCATTAAAACAGGGCATACAGAAGACGGAGGGTATGGAATTGTTGCTTCTGTTCTGCAAGGAGATCGACGATTAATTTTGGTCGTCAATGGTTTGCTATCAGAGCAGGATAGGGCTAACGAAGCTTTAAAATTAATGAGGTGGGGGCTACAGACATTTGACAATTATTCTCTTTTCAAACCAGGTGAGCTTATTGATACGATCCCTGTTTGGTTAGGGGAAGAAAATGGCGTGACGGCTACTGTCGCAGAAGAGGTCATTGTGACTTTGCCTAAGGTGTCTCGGAAGGGATTAAAAGTAGATATTCAATACGATACGCCTGTTGCTGCGCCGATTGTTCAAGGTGCTATTTTGGGTAAGATGATTGTGACTTTACCTTCCCAAGAATTTCCACTTGAAGTTCCTTTGATAGCTGGTGAGCCCGTAGGGAAAGCAGGGTTTTTTAAACGCATTATGGATTCTTTTCGTTACTTGATTTGGGGGAAGGTTTAAGTGGCTGAAAATTTTGGGAAATTTATCACATTTGAAGGGGGAGAAGGTACCGGTAAGTCAACGCAAACGGTTTTATTAGCTGACTTTTTAAATGAACGTGGTCACCAAGTCGTTTTAACGCGTGAACCAGGTGGTAGTGATGGGGCTGAGCTGATCCGTGCGTTACTTGTGTCGGGTGATGTTGGTCGTTGGTCTCCCTTAACGGAAGTCTTGTTGCTTTATGCAGCAAGGGCCGAACATTGGCAAAATGTTATTGCACCTGCCCTTGATCGAGGAGAGTGGGTCATTTGTGACCGATTTGCTGATTCTACCATGGCATATCAAGGATACGGCCATGGTGTTGATCGTGTCTTGATTAGTAAACTGTATGCTGCTGTTATTGGAACCCGACAGCCAGATTGGACTTTTGTATTTGATTTAGACCCAACCATTGGAGTGCAGCGTGCCCTAAAACGCCATACCAGCGAAACTCGCTTTGAGCACATGGATATGAATTTTCATCGTCGATTGCGTGAAGGTTTTTTAAAGATCGCTCAGCAGAATGCGCATCGTTGCCATGTGATCGATGCTGATCAATCCATGTATGCAATTCATAAACAAATTACTGACCTTATTTCCGATGAAAAACCTTAAAAAACAACGATAATGAAACGCTGGCTTTTGTTGATTATACAGGTAGACCCAGGGATACAGGTCCCTTTGCGTGTTATGTACCCATTCCTGATGATTTTGCTGGATTTTGGGCCCTTAAGATAGGGCGGGATTTTCGAACCTGTTTTAGCTCTTCTGACCTTCAGTTCGACGCCCTAGAATTGGCTCATTCTAAGAAGAACCGAAGGTCAGAAGAGCTAAAACAGGAGATGAAAAGACTGCTTCAGATCAATGGCTAAAAACCAGGAGAATCACCAAGTTTCTTAAGGGGTTGCTTTGACAGATGTTCCACAAAAGAATTTTTGACCCGTGTCGTTTTCACGATTTAATAATTGCTTACTGTTCCAAACAGTTGCTTCTCTTGCTTGAAGACGCCCATCAGGTGTTACCACATCATAGCGGATATGATAGGCTTTGCCGCTGAGAGAATTTCTTAAGGCCGCAATCATTGTTTCAACAAAAGGTCTGCCATTGGCATCGGTTGCTGTCATGGCATTTGTACCTACCTTCATAGGTTCAGGAGGATAAACAACCCACTTACTGTCAGCAACGCAGAAGATAAATGACTGTCCATCGTTAGGTTTAACGACGCTAGCGATATCGCCTCTTTCTGAAGTAGCTAAACCTTTCGTGTGTCTTGCTGTGCCGCCAATATCTTGGCCATTTAATAATTTAAAAGTATCAACCCCATATTGGGTAAAGAGATCTTTGATTTTTTCCATCCGGGTGTGTGGGTCCATAAATTCAGCCCACACACTCCCTATACCAAGCATAACTATGAAGAATGTTTGAGCTATCTTTTTTTTCGTCATTTTATTCTCCTTCTCTAGCAATGACCAATTACCTCATGTTAGACACAATTTAATACAAAAACAAATAAAATAATTACTTTTTGGTATTTGATGTAAATTTTGAGGAAAACCAAGAAAGGAACTTTTGCCAAAGAGAGGGTTTGTCCTTAATTTCGGGATTTTTTTCTTGGGTATGGTGGAAAAGTTTATCGGCTTTTGACGGGTCAAACCACCAAGTTGTGATATCTAACCCACGATATTTAGGTAAAATAAGAGGGCGAGAAAATCGATCCCAATAGGCAATCCAAATAACATTATTATGCCAACCAGGGATCATGTAATAATTCCACAATAAAACCCGGTCGAGGGCTTGGGCGCGGGTAACAAGGGACTTGTAGCTTGTATAATTGATGAGTTTTTCGATCAGTTGGTCAACGATAGGGTTTTTTATACCGGCATAATTTTTGGTTCCTGGGGTATTGGCACGCTCAGAGCCAAAATAATCTCGTTGTTCGTTACCCAAACTAGAGCTTTGGGGGATACCAGCAAAAATAGCGTCATAATCTAAGGTGTCTATACGCAATTGATAAGCAGCAGCATCTAAGGTGCGTAGTTTAAGTTGAATACCCAGCCGTTTGAGGCTTAAGGCAAAGTTTAGAAAAACCCGTTCAAAAGCCCGATCAGCTGTTAGGACTTCAATAATAAAAGGTTTATTTGTTTTGCTATCAACCATAATAGCATCTTTAATCTCAAATCCAGCTTCTTTTAAAAGGCTAAGCGCTTGAGTTTGAAGAGATCGAAGATCTTCTTCATTTTGAGGAGTAGGCAAAGTAAAAGCTTGCGTCAGGATTTCTGCACTAAGGTCCTTTTCAAAAGGATTAAGAATAGCTTTTTCAGCCAGTGATGGAGGGCCTTTGGCTGCAAAATCTGAATTGGGGTAATAGCTTAAGTTTCTTTGGTAAAAGCTATGGAAAAGGTGTTTATTAATCCAAGGAAAATCAAACATGAGCGTCAAAGCCTTGCGTACCCGAAGATCGGAAAAAGGGGTGCGGCGGGCATTAAAAAATAAACCAGAAGTACCTCCTGATAGGGAGTTAGGAAGCTCTTCGCGTTTTACGTAACCTTTTCGACAGGCTGGAAAAGCATATCCGTTAGCCCAGTTTTGCGATATATTCTCGTGATGTAAATCATACTGATCAGCAATAAATGCTTGAAATAAAGTGTTGTTTTCTAAGTAGTAATCAACTTTAATTCGGTTGAAATTGTGGCGTCCTTTTTGGGTAGGCAGAGAAGTGCCCCACCAATTCTCTACTCGTTTTAAAACGATAGAACGACCGGCAGATAAAGACTCAATTTGGTAAGGGCCAGAAGAGGGAGGAGGGGTAAGGCTTGTTTCTTCAAATTTATGGGTTTCGTAATACTTTTTTGATAAGATGGGAAGTTGACCTAAAATTAAAGGAAGTTCTCGATTAGAAGTTGTGTCAAATATAAATTGAATTGTATGTTGATCCATTTTTTTAACTTGGATCACGTTTTTATAGTAGGTACGATAGAGAGGGGTGCCTTTAGTCCGTAACACTTCAAATACCCAGATGATATCGTCAGCGGTTATAGGGTCTCCATTACTAAATACAGCTTTAGGGTTAAGCCGAAAAATGACCCAAGAATAATTGGGAGCAACTTCAACACCTTCAGCAGCATACCCGTATGCCTCTCCAGCTCGATCATAACATTCTTCTAATAAAGTAGCTGCTGTATAAGATATCAAGCTGGGGGCTATACCTTTTACAATATAGGGGTTTAAGCTATCAAATGTTCCAAGGATTCCGAGGCGCAGTATCCCGCCTTTAGGAGCATTAGGATAAGCGTAGTCGAAATGCGTAAAATCTGGCGGATACTTTAGCTTACCAAACAATGAAAAACCGTGGGTAGGTGAAGGAAGGGGGGGATTGGCAAGGATTGGTAGAGCGCTGATCCATAGAAAATATAAAAAGCAGATGAGTTTTTTCATCAATCATCAATCTCTCTATTCATTGAGGGGGGGGGAGAGGAGCAGGAGCATCGCTTAGGCTACTTAGGTAAGCAATGACATCTGCACGTTCTTGGTCATTTTTAAGCCCCACAAAGGACATCTTTGTCCCTTGCACAAAAGTACGGGGTTTGTAAAGGAATTCATTTAATTTTTCATAATCCCAGGCGCCGCCTTTTTCTTTAAAGACACTGGAATAAGCAAAGTTAGCGGCATGGGCGATCTTTGCGCCCACAATTCCCCATAAATTGGGACCTGTTCGATTGGGGCCGCCTTTTTCAAAGGTATGGCATTGGGCGCATTTTTTAGCAATGGTTTGGCCACGTTCAACACTTGCTGAAGCAAGCAAAGGGCTGATGGGTTTAAGAGGCTCTTCTTCAGCTGTTTTTCCGCCAGGCTTTGGTTCCATTTCAGCGCCTTCAACAATCAAAACGGGCCTTTCTAATTTTTCAGGATGAACAAGATGCTCAGCCAGCAAGCTTCCAACCATACCCACTAACAAAGCGACTAAAATACTGGCAATAATTTTGTTAAACTCAAAACTATCCATGAACTTGAATGTGACTCGTGCCTCAGCTCTTCCTTTGATTTTTAGTATAAAACCAAAATGTCATAAGTTGCGAACCTTTATTACAAAATGAGATCAAGTTTTTTTAACTTGCTTTTTTTTGTAAGATTATGGCAGAAAAGTAATATTCGTTAGATCCATAAGAAAGTAATAGGGTGACAAATCCAATCATTTTAATCCCATCACGCCTGGCAGCTGTTCGGTTGCCGAATAAACCATTGGCTGATATTCATGGAGATCCCATGGTTGTTCATGTGTGGCGGCGTGGCATGGCGGCAAATGTTGGTCCTGTTGTGGTGGCATGTTGTGGGCCAGAAATTGAAAACGTTATCACAAAAGCAGGCGGACGGGCTGTAATTACAGATCCTGCGTTACCCAAAGGAACAGATCGCGTTTATGCTGCTTTAGTTCAGATTGATGCCCAAGAACCCACAAAAAACCATGATATTATTATTAATTTACAAGGGGATTTGCCAACAATTAACCCTTTTTATCTTCAGCAGGTTTTAGCTCCCCTTGCAGATCCTCAAGTTGACATTGCAACTCTTGCAGCGCCGATGACCCAACAGTCTGACTTGACGAACTCTCATGTTGTTAAGATAGCTATGGCAAGTCCTCAAGAAAATGCGCAAGGGGTTAAGGTTGGTCGTGCTTTGTATTTTTCCCGTAGTGCTATTCCATTTGGTGGGCACACTCATTATCATCATATTGGGGTTTATGCCTATCGACGTAAAGCTTTGGAAGATTACGTAAAAATGCCGGTTTCTTCTCTAGAAACAGCAGAGCAGCTTGAACAATTGCGTGCCCTTGAAGCTGGCATGCGCATTGATGTTGCTTTAGTTGATGAGATTCCCCCTAGTGTTGACACTCCTGAAGATTTGGAACACGTCCGCTATATCCTATGAAACCGTCGTCTTTTGATTCATGATATACCCAATTTCTTTAACGTCTTTCCTGACCCCCCAGGTCAGCAAAGTAGAAGTTTATTGGGGGTATATTGTCAAAAATTGATGAGTGATCCTCATGTACACTCCGGTCACTCATAA
>Ga0116230_10007003_pt1 | contig 11143 bp, 7 predicted proteins | sample S1TSphfallax_3_FD_88678 | JGI IMG/M metagenome (GOLD analysis project Ga0116230, IMG submission 88678) | Host-associated microbial communities from peat moss isolated from Minnesota, USA - S1T2_Fd - Sphagnum fallax MG | ecosystem: Host-associated > Plants > Peat moss > Unclassified | place: USA...
CAGCTTCGCGCGTAGCCTTGGCCGACAGAAATGTAAACCCGGCGGCACCGGCGAAAACCAGAACTGAGATGCCCGGCAACAGATAATGCGCCGACCCCAGTTGCAGCAAGCCCACGCCCAATCCAAAAACGCTGAAGGTTAATAAAGTACCGTTTGACAGCCCCAACAGCGCAATGGTGCCCAGGTAAAGCAGATTGCCGAAGGCGAAAACCGTACCCGCCGCAATGGCCATTGCCTGCGCCCGGCGGCCGGCCACCAGCATACTGTCGCTGAAATCGAGTTCTGATCCGCGCGACCCCAGCGTGTAGGCGGCAATTAAAGCAAGCAAGAGAGCGCCGAGCGCAAAATCGATTGCAAACAATTCAAACCGCCATTTGGCGCCGGCGAGCTTGAATAAGTTAGGCCAGAGAACGAACAAACAGACGGAAAGGAGAAGAAGTAAAAGTGCCGCGGTCCAAGATTCAGGTAAAACCAAAAGAGTCCCTCCGCGAAAGGCAGCTTCGAAAGGCTGCTTACTTCCGCATCGAAACTAGTTTAGTAGTAACGGTGTCCATGTCGCCAAAATAATGAGCCGACACCAGATTCTGGTAGACGCCACCGGCAATTCCGGAGGCAATCGGGCCAGCCACACCGCGCCCGCCGGTCATCAGAACCACCACCGCCACCTTCTTGCCAGCCACCTCGGTGAAGGACCCGAACCATCCCAAATGGACACCCGGCTGTACCGTATCGGTGCATGTGCCGGTTTTGCCGTAAATCTGTTCCGGATTGCCATAACTGGCGCGCCGAGCCGTGCCGTAACTGACCGCGCCCATCATGCCTGGCTTCACTTCGGGAATGTACTTTTCGATATCCAGTTCGCGCTTCACGCGCGGAATAAATTTGGCAGCCTCATCCTGGCTTTTCGGATATTGCAGGTAGTACATGGTTCCACCGTTGGCGATGGACGAAACGATGCTGGTCAATTCCAGCGGAGTGACGCGGATGCCGTCGCCGAAGCTGGTCATCATGCCGATGCCGCTGCTGGGAGTTTCCGTCGCCACCGATCCCGGCTCTTCACCCGGAATGTCCAACCCGGCCTTTTCACCGATGCCAAACATCTTGGTGTATTCGGCCACTTTCTCGTAGCCGAGTCTCTGGCCCAGGGTGGCGAAATACTGATTATTCGATTTGGCCAGCGCGCCGGTCATATCCATTGAGTAGCGGCGCGAAAGCTGAACTCGGGTGGATTGTTCCACAATGCCTTCACGCAGTGCCGCCATGGAAACAACCAGTTTCACGGTGGAACAGGGCTGGAATGCGCCCTTCAAGCCGAGTCTCTGATTCACGATGGTGAGCAAACGCCCGGTATCGGGATCAGCCACCACAACCGTTCCGTTGTAAGGCCCTAATGCGTCCACCGCCGCTTTGCGAACTACCGGGTCGTCCCCTTCAATGTTGTCGCCAAATGTGGAATCGGCGTAAGTGGGTTCAGTCCAGGGGCTTGCGAAAATACGATGCGCGGTGCGGCTGCTGGAATGCGTCGTGGTCACAAGCGAGGCGGCGTTGGTATGCAGCACACCCGCGCGCGTAGTGGTGTGATGAACCACCGATTTGCGGACCACCGTATGATGGACCACCTTATGGACCAGCTTCCGGTGAGGGACAGTCACGGGGGTGGCAGTAGCACCCATAACCGGGCTCAGGCTCGACAGAAAAACAAATCCAGCCAGCAGAATCGAACTAAATTTGAAAGGCATAAAAAACATCGCACATCAAACCGTCAACAACCAGGCCGCTCTCAATCATAAGATCGGCACAACTCGCCCTACGTATGAGCCCTAACACTATTTATACTGCAATCCAGATAACTTATATCCTAGTTGGTTGCGGCTACGCCGTCAACTAAAACATTGGTAGGGACTTAGCGAAATTCTTCTCAAATCCCATTTTCTGTATACACTAAACAGCCGTCCAGCCTCCATCGATCGTAATCACGGACCCGTTCATGAATTCAGCGGCGCTGGAACTGACATACAGCGCCAGCTTGGCAATCTCATCCGGACGTCCCATTCGGCCAATCGGCTGCCGCTGATGCAGTTCCTCCCGAACCTTTTCTTTTTCGTGGCTGTGAAACTTTTCCAGATAGCCTTCCACGAATGGCGATTCCACCGTTCCCGGCGCAATACAGTTGCAGCGCACTTCCGTCGGATAATCGGCTGCAATCTGTTTTGTCATGGCAATCACAGCGCCCTTGGTGGCGCAATAAGCGAAGCGCCGCTTGACGCCCACAATCCCGGCCACCGACCCGATATTAATAATGCTGCCTTTTTTCCCTTTCAGAGCTTTTTCCCGGAAACGGGGCAGCCAACCTTTAATCATCAGAAACGTCCCTTCCACGTTGACGCGAAAAAGGCGCTGCCAATCGGCCAGGTCAGTCTCTTCCGCCGTTCCCACCAGGCCGATTCCCGCGCAGTTCACCAAAATATCCACCGCGCCCACGTTTGCCAGCAACTGCTGCACGTGGCGTTCGTTCGTAATGTCACAAACTTGCATTAACGAACCCATTAACGGCCGGGCCACGTTTTCCAGCCGGTCACCATCAATATCCACCAGCGCCACGGCCGCGCCAGCTTCGGTAAATAGCTCAGCAATTGCCTGGCCAATTCCGCTCGCCGCTCCGGTCACCAGAGCGCGCTTTCCGTCCAGACGGAAACTATCTAAGGGAGAGGTATACACATTGCCATCTTAAGGGGTAGTGGCCGCCTTAGCCAGAGCCGTGGCCAAATCGGCCTGCGTTTCCGGCGTCAGCTTCCCGCCCGCGCGCGTGACATAGAAAACGTCCATCGCTTTATGCGCCTCCGTGTCCACCAGCACCAGTTCAATGTTGCAACCCGCCGCGCTAATGGCGGCAGTGAGGTCATATAAAAGGCCGGGCCGGTCTTCGCCCACAAAATCGATCAGTGTGCATTGGTCCGAAGCCTCATTATTGAAGCGGAACGAAGGTGATATTTTGGCCCCGCTGCTGGGACGCGGCGCGGCCCGCCGCCGCTTCAGCAGATCGCTCACTTTCAGGGAACCATCCGCCACCAGCCGAATGGTCCGCTCCATGGCCGGCACTTCGTCCGGATTCAATTCCAGAGTGCGCATCGGGTCGGCGAATCGGATCATGTCCAGAATGCAGCCATTGCTGTTGGTGGCCGCTTCCGCCTTCAAAATATTCATGCCGCAACTGGCCAGCGCGCCGCATAAAGACGCAAACTGACCGGGCCTGTCTTCCGCGACGACGGTCAGCAGATAAGACCCGGAATCCTGCGTCACCTCCACCGCCACGCCGCCAGGCTCGCGCTTTTTCTCCATTTCGAAATGATGCTGAATCTGTTCGCGCGTGTGGGTGCGCAGGTAGCGGGTGGGAAAGCCGCGCAGGAAATCCAGAAGTTCGGTGCTTCCGCCCAATGCGGCGCTGGCATCGGGGTCAATCCGGTCGGCAATCAATTCGCGCGTCAACTGTTCCTGGGCCGAAACATAGACGCGCAATAGCTGTTCCAATCGCCACGGCGTCATGGCGGTTGGATTCACCGCGCTGATATCGGCAAAGGTCAGCAGCGTCAGCCTGCGAAGGTCTTCCTGAGTCCCGATGCGGGCGGTCAGAAAGCGCGCCGTGGCCGGGTCGTCCACATCGCGTCCGGTCATCACCATGGACAAATCCAGATGATGCTCAATCAGAAAACGCACAATCTCCCGCGCGGCGGGTGGCACGCTCAAATGCGCGAAAACATCGGTGCAGGCATTCAGCGAACCTTGCACATGGTCGCCCGGCAGCGTGCCCTTGCCCACGTCATGCAGCAGCAGCGCCAGCCGCAGCACCGGCGCCTGGTCTTCTTCCTGAAAAAGGCTGCGAACGCGCAGCGGCAGCGCGCTGTTCCTGGCGGCAAGCTGGTCAATCACCTCCACCGCCACAATGGAATGTTCATCCACCGTGTAGCGATGATAAAAATCGCGCACCACCAGGCACTCCATCGAATCCCAGTGCGGGATGGCCGCCGCCAGCACGCCGGTCTCCTGCATCTCGCGCAGGGCCAGCGCCACGTTCGGCTGCGCAAAGAACTCGCGCCACGCGGCCCAGGGAATTTTCTCCTCGCGCAGTTTCGCCGCCACTGCCTCGCCGTTGCCGGTGAGCCGCCGGTGCGTATCCCAGGAAAGATGCAGCCCGTGCCGCGCCACAAACGTGAACAGATCCAGCACGCCTTGCGCCGAATTCATGGTGGCGGCCGGGTTGCGCAGCAGAACGCGCTCCTGGGAAACGGTAAATTCAGAATTCGAAAGCCGCCCGCGCCAGTCGCGAAACTGATGCACCAGCGGCGACGCCTTCAAATCCGCAAATTCCAGCGCCTTCAGGGCCGAATGGAAAACGCGCCGCGCGTTGCGGTAATAAAACCGCATCCAGTCGCCCGGGTCCACCGGCTTGGCCGGGTCTTCCGTCCAGGCTTCCGCCGCGCGGTCCTGCAGTTCGAAACTCAGCAGATTGTTGTCGCGATGCGAACGCTGATGCAGAAAGCAGCGCACCGAATAAAGAAACTGCTTGGCGTCCTGAATGTCGCGCAAAGCTTCGCGCACGGCGCCCTTTTCCTGGGCGAGAAGCGCCAGCCAGTGCAGAAAATGAATATCGCGAATCCCGCCCGGAGCTTCTTTGATATTCGGCTCCAGATGATAAACCGTGTCGTTGAACTTGGCGTGCCGCTTGCGCGCCATTTCGGCCAGTTCGCGCGTGATGCGGGTTTCCTGTCTGCGGAAAAAATCCGGCAGCATCCGCGCCAACTGCTCAAACGGCTGCGGATCGCCGCAGACCAGCCGCAGATCCAGGATGCTGATATGCAGCTCAATATTTTGCTCCTGCAAGCGGCAGCATTCGGCAATTGTTCGGACAGACTGGCTGGCGCGCAATCCGGCGTCCCAAAGCTCGCGCAGAAACAGCGCCAGCGGCTCTTTCATTGCCGCCACGTCGGATTCTTTTTCCGCCAGAATCAGCAGGTCGATATCCGACTGCGGAAACAATTCCCGGCGTCCATAGCCGCCCGCCGCCGCAACGCTGAACGGGCCGGACAGATATTTGGCCGACATCTGCCGGACAATGGAATCCACCTTGGCCGTGCGTTCCGCCAGCAATTGTTCCGCGTCGGGATGCATCTAGAGAACGATATCGCCGCGGTCGTCGTTGCGAATGCGAATGGCTTCCAGAACTTCATAGACGAAAATCTTGCCGTCGCCGATTTTGCCCGATCGCGCGGCCGTGCTGATGGCGCTGGTCACTTCGTCCAGGCGGTCGTCCGTCACCACGGTCTCAAGCTTGATTTTGGGCAGCAGATCTACTTCGTATTCCATGCCCCGGTAGACTTCCTTGTGACCCTTCTGCCGTCCATGCCCGCGCACTTCGGTAATGGTCAAGCCGTCAACGCCGATATTCTTCAAGGCGTCGCGCACATCGTCCAATTTATGCGGCTGAATAATCGCTTCAATCTTTTTCATATTAATCCCTATGTAGTCCGATTCTTGCCAGATGCCCGCACGCCGGGCAACCGCTCCCTCGCGGTCGCGGCGCAGAATGGGGCCCTGTTAGGTTTCGAGCGTATAGCCTTCCTCGCCATGCAGACTCACATCAAGCCCTTCAATCTCCTGCGCAGCCGTCACCCGCACGCCAATCAGCATATCCACCACTTTCAAAATAATCAGCGTCCCCACAATCGCAATGCCCCACGAAATGGCCACGCCTATGGCCTGGTTCATCACCTGCATGGGATGGCCATCCACCCAGCCCAGCGGCGCATCTTTCAAACCGTCGTTCACCAGTTTGGTGGCGAAAACTCCGGTCAGTAAAGCGCCCAGCGTGCCGCCCGCTCCATGCACGCCAAATGCGTCCAAAGTATCGTCATATCCGAACTTCGATTTCACCGCCGTCACCATGAAAAAGCAGAACACGCCCGCCAGCAAACCGATGAGCAGGGCAGGGAACGGCTGCACAAACCCGGAAGCGGGCGTAATGGCCACCAGTCCGGCTACCGCGCCGGAGATGCCGCCCAGCATGCTGGGTTTGCCATGCTTCACCCATTCCGCCGCCATCCAGGAAAGCGCCGCCCCGGCCGCGCCGAAATGCGTGGCCACAAACGCGCTGGTAGCCAGACCCGACGCCGCCACCGCGCTGCCGGCATTGAATCCGAACCAGCCCACCCATAACAGACAAGCGCCAATGACGCTGAGCACCAGGCTGTGCGGCTTCATGGCTTCGCGCGGATAATTGATGCGCTTGCCCAGATAGAGCGCGCACACCAGAGCGCTGATTCCGGACGTAATATGGACCACTGTGCCGCCGGCAAAATCGAAGCACGGCACTTTGCCGCCCAGATACGCATTCAGAAATCCGCCCTTGCCCCACACCATGTGCGCCATCGGGAAATAAATAATGGTGGACCACAGCACCGTGAACAGCAGCATGGCGCTGAACTTCATGCGCTCGGCAAACGCGCCCGAAATCAGCGCGGGCGTGATGATGGCGAACATTAATTGATAGATCATGTACGTCTGGTGCGGAATGGTGGCCGCGTAATCGGCATTCGGAGCCGCGCCCACGTTGTTCAGGAACAGATAGCCGAATCCGCCAATGAATGGGTTGCCTTCTGAAAACGCCAGGCTGTAGCCATAAACCGCCCAGATGACCGTCACCACCGCCATCAGAACAAAGCTGTGCATCATGGTGCTCAGCACGTTTTTCTGCCGCACCAGCCCCGAATAAAACAAGGCCAATCCAGGGCCGGTCATCATTAGAACCAGCGCGGCGCTGGTCAGCATCCAGGCGTTGTCGCCGGAAAGCTGCGCGCTTTTGGCGGCGGCTTCGACGGCGGTCATGCGCTGTTCCATACTGGGCGCGCTGTCGGCAAGAAGCGGGGAAGCAAGAAGGGCGAGCAGTAGCAATCGGTTCATTTGGCTAAGCCATTTAGGGTAGCAAAGCCGCTTGCTATACCAGTTGCCTGCACGTAGCAGTCAGAATGTGCCGATACTTCATTTTTTCAAAAAGCTGCTAAGCTCAACTTGCAGTGTCGCTGGTTCCATTTGGGCTGGTTCAACCAGTCAAGAACCGCCTGGTAAAAATGGGTCCGCAAAACCCGCTGGTCCGAACGGCGCTTCGGATTCACGCCAGGCGACTCGGCTTCCACCTGAAGTATTCTTCCGCGGGCATTCATATTTCACGCGGCCGGCAAAGCATGATCCTCAACGAACGGCAATTCGTCCAGGTGCCTGTCATGCTGGAGTGCTTTGACCTCTTTTTCTCCACCATCAGCGTTTCTCATCGGGAAGGCCTCGACATACTGGATTTTTCCCGGCCAGCATTGCACCACTACAGCCGGCGCGGCGTCAGTTTTCATTTCCCCTCCGTGCCCGAGGACGACGTGCTGGACGCATACACGAAAGAGTATTTGCCCAAACCGGGCGACATCGTCTGGGATGTCGGTGCGCATGCCGGCGCGACGGCTTTTTTCCTGTCTCAAATGGTGGGTCCTTCCGGCCGCGTCTACGCTTTTGAGCCCGATGAATCGAACTACGCCTATTTGCTGAAGAATCTGGATAGGCACGGTGTCTCCAATGTTCAGCCCGTGAAGAAGGCGTTGTCTCGCTGTTCCGGCCGTGCGCCGTTTGATATGGATGGCACCATGTCCGCCGGAATCCGCGAATTCCTCGTCTATGCCGGAACCGAAAATCCGACCAATGTCGAAACCATCACCATCGCCGACGCCTGCCGGGAACTGGGAAGTGTTCCCGCCTTCATCAAAATGGACATTGAAGGCGCGGAGGTGGCGGCAATCGAAGGTTCAGCCGACTTCCTGTCGCGCCATCACATTCACTTCGCAATTGAGAGTTTTCACCGTTTGGGCGGCGCTTATACGTACCAGCTTCTCAATCGGTTATTTCCCCGACTGGGATACGAGGTGAAGTCAGAAAACTACCGCGGCCAGATGTTTACCTGGTCTAAACGAGGGAACTAAAAAGTAAGGCTCAACCCGCCGCGAATCGCCTTTGGTGCTTCGACAATCAGCAACTGCTCGCCGCCCGCGCCGCTGCCAAACGGCAGGTAGCCTTGTGACAGCAGATTGCGCAAGTCGCCCGTCAATTCCAAATGCCCGGGCATGCCAAAGAAACTCGGGAGCGGCTGGCGGACTGCAATATTCAATCCCGGCGCGTAAGAGACGTTTTGCGTGGTAAACGTATGCAGCGGAATGGCGGCGTGCGGATCGGTCCAGCCATAATGAGCCGAAATGCGCGTGCCCGATTTCGGAATGCGCGCCCGAATGCCGACGCTGGCGAAGTTGTGATCCTGTGTGTTCATCTGGCCCGACACAATGTCGCTGGCCGTAAAAGCACCCATCCGCCCATACGCGGCCTGCAGAGAAACCAGCGTCCCAATGCGCTGATCCGCGGAACCCATATAGCCGTTGCGCTGATAGCTGCCAATATTGTAGATGGATGTGGTGGAGATGCCGTCCGACAAGAGACTGCCGCCGGTCAGGGGCGTCAGGTTGCCGGCCACGCTGATACGGCCGTTGGAAACTTGTTCAGAAAATGCGCTGAAAGCATAAGTGCGGCTGCCAGCGGTCTTGCTGTAGCCAGCTTCCATGTTCTGGGTCCGCTGCAGTTCCAGGCTGCCGCCTTTTTCAGAAATCTGTGGCATCCGCGCCAGTGCATTCACCGGTTCAGCCAGATCGTCGTCCAGAAGATTTTCCGGCTCGGCACTCTTCGACACGCTGTGTTCCGTCAGTTCGTCGGGCCGGCCGCCATCGCTATAGGCCAGCAGTACGGTGCCCGCCCGGCCCAAATCCGTGGTCACCCGCGCAAACGGGCTGACGCGCGAGGCGTGCTGCAAATAATCGACTGACTCGCCCGTCACGCCATATTCGGCGTGAATCCGGTCCGTGATGTCCGTCTGCTCATAAAAACTAAGCGACATGCTGCGCATGACCAGCGCACCCTCTTCCGCGCCTTGCGCCACCGGCAGCATCCGCACCTGGGAAATGGTCAGCGAGACCTCAGGAGGATTCGCCAGGCCAAGCGCTGCGCCGGGACTGTAAATGGCGCAAATTGCAAAGTTATTGCTCGATGCGTCGGTGGTGTTCTGTCCCAGCCGTCCCGCCAGTTGCAGTTCGTTCCTGCCGTAAACATTCGTCGCCAGCGCGAACTGAGTGCCCAGATCCGGAGTCATTGAACCGCTGTCCATCAAACCGGCGTCGCCGCTGGAAATACCAACTTGCATTCGGGTGCCGCTGAACAATTGCGGCCGAACAGCAGCCGAATCCGTTTCATCCGCGTCATCGTCAGGCAGAAAACGCGTAATCGGCCGGGTAGCGGGAGAGGACCGCAGCACCCATTTCCAGTCGTTGCTCATCGCCCCGACGGGAATGGTGGAGTTCAACTGAATACTGCTGAACAGCGTGGCCAGGTTGATTTGCAGCATGCTGTTCGCCCCGGCCCGGATGGAAATCTTGTCGCGGAAGGCGGGCACGAAACTTTCAAGCGAGACTTGCAATGAATAGAAATCCGGTGCCAGACCGGCAAAGGCGAAACGCCCGTCCGTGGTCGACAGCGTCTTGGCCACCATGCGGTCGTATTTATTAAAGAGCTTGACGCTGGCGCCAATTTGCGGCGTGCCTGCCGTGTCCACCACGGTTCCCAGCAGATTGCCGGTGACCGGAGTAGCCCAATCCGCCGCACGCACGGGTGCTGACAAGGCCAGAAGACCCGCCAGCAATGCCGCATTCGTGAACGGTCGGTTCAACACCACGATCTTACCTTAGTTTCAGCCAGCGTTCTCCCGCCGGCCCGGTCACTAACTCGTAACAGTAAACTGCGCCGTCGGCGAAATCGACTGATTTTTCAGCTTGTCGTCAATCTTCAGCTTCAAAGTGTATCGGCCGGGAGCCAGCGACCGCAGCGGCAGCTTTTTCTCCACCGTGACCAGGAATGCGGAAGCGTTTGGAATCGCCGTCAAATCTTCGGTCTGTGAAATCACCGTCTTGTTGTCGGAATTCACAACCTCATACTGAATCTGGCCCGAGGGTTTCTTGGTCTTTTCATCCATGCCGAGGTTATAGAACTCGGTGTAAATCCCCATGGTCTCGTTCTGTTTGAAGACGTCGTTAATGCGCGGGCGCACCTTGGAACTGCGGATCACAAACTGACCCGTGCCGATGCTGTTGGTGGGCACGCGCTCCAGTTGGTCGGCCAAAATAACGCTGCTGGCGGCCAGTTGGTCTTCGTCATAATGAGGAACATTGAGCGCCACTTCGTATGTGTTGGCGGTATTGCCCACGGTGTCTTTGGCCACCACGTTCAGCCGGTAAGTGCCGGGTGCCAGTGGGATGCGCTTGGAATAAATCTGCGAACCGTTCATGGTCTGCTGCAGCATTTCAGCCGGCAGTTCCGCCGTCACCGTATCTTCAAACCAGTTCACGCTGCGGCGCGTCAGAGTCGTGATGCGGCCATAAATGTTGATAGTGGCCTTGGCAATCTTGTCTTTTGTAGCATAGTTCAAATCGCTGTTCTTGAACTGCACCATGACGTTCGCATAAACCGTGGAATCGGTGACGCGAATGTAATCCACGCGCACGCTCATGGGCAGCGTGTTGTACTTCACGTTCGAACTGACCATCGCGTCCAGATCTTTGAACTTGATCACCGGCGCCTTCATCAGGTTGGCGTAGTTTTCGATGCGGGTAAATTCGTTCATGCTTTCGGGCAGCGGCTGGTTGCCGGTTCCCAGGTGCGTGCCGTCCGTGCGGTTGAACCGCTGCGTTTTATCCGACATGCCCATTTGCTCTGACAGGGTAAGACCGGCGCCGGGAACGTACAGCAGCGCATCTTTTTCTTCCGGATCAAGGCTGATGTGATACTCGCCGCTCATGGTGGTGTCGACGAATTCAATCATCACGTTGGTGCCGACGCCTTCGATATAGCGGTAGCGCCAGTCTTCGAAGGGAAACGTGGAAGTTTCGCCGCCGCCTTCTTCAATGGGACGTTCGTAACTGCCGCCCGACGGGTGAGAATCGATTTCATCCGGCGCGCCGTACTTGATGTAGATCATGCCGCGGTCCGTCTTCCAGCCCGGAATACCCGACGCGTA
>Ga0116230_10007004_pt1 | contig 11142 bp, 7 predicted proteins | sample S1TSphfallax_3_FD_88678 | JGI IMG/M metagenome (GOLD analysis project Ga0116230, IMG submission 88678) | Host-associated microbial communities from peat moss isolated from Minnesota, USA - S1T2_Fd - Sphagnum fallax MG | ecosystem: Host-associated > Plants > Peat moss > Unclassified | place: USA...
TATTACTATTATACATTAATATCTAGATTTCATATTGATAGTTAATATACATAGTAAATAAACTATGTCAGGGTAGAACTACCTATCATTTATTGTTGGCAAGTGACTTAACAATTTTGGATATTTATTATTTCTTGTTTATTTTGTGTGATGTAAAGCATCATGGGAATGCCAAGGTAATTTTATATTATATGTTTCAACTCTAAAAGCAAAGGAACAACATAAAAGAAACATAAAACATGTCAAAATGACATAATGTATTTTTTTTTTAAATGACCTTTTATTCTAAATCCCCTATATTTATTGTTTCTTGTCCATTTTTAACAATCTAAAGTTTTATGGGTGTGCCAAGTTAAGGTTTACATTAACTATTTAAGTTTTAAAGGTAAAAAAACAACAAAAAAAAATTCATGAAAAAGACAAATGTGTTGAATTTTAAAATGTGAATTAAGCCAATGACCAAACATTGACCCCACTTATTGTTTACAACCATATCTTTCTCATTTTGTATCCTTTTTGAGCAATTTAAATAATTATGGGTGTGCCAAATCAAGGTTTAAAAAAAGATTTTCACATGAAAGGCAAAATGACAATTAAGATCTGAAGTTTTCTAGGAGCTTAAATGTTTGTTCACTAGCTTGTTTTATAGCAGTTATAAGTGAATTGTAATTAAGATGTAATTCAATTTTTTATTTCACATTGTTTGTCTTAGCTTTCAATTTGTAAAGTATATAACTCTGTGCATTAGGAATATTAAATAGTAAGTGACATTTGCAATAAACCAATAAAAAAAGTTTAGCCCTAAAGGTTAAACCCAAAATAAAATAGGATTATCCCAAATGATCTACCTACTTAACCTAAACCTACCTACCTATCTACCTAGGTTTCATTACTTACTTACTTAGCGTAGGATATATTGTTGACACCGAAAGTAGTTCGACAATGGTTGTAGTATTTTGAGTTTAGACTCGGGTCCCTTTTAGACCCAAGTCCAAGCTTGGGTTTCATTCTTGTTTTTTTATTTTGTAAGCTCCTCATTGAGCTAGTCTTAATGTCAAGAATAGCTCGGTTGAGCATGTAACAACCTAAGCCGAAGCTCAAGGTCTTTCTTTTTTTGTGTCTTTTGAGTTCTTCATTGAACTACTCTCAACATCGAAAGTAGCTTGGATTAGGCTACAGAAACCTGAGCTTAGGCTCAAGTCCAAAAAGGACCCAAGCCCAAGGTTGGGTTCTTTTTTGTTTTTTTTCATATTTTCATCGAACTATTCTCAACATTGAGAGTAGCTTCGCAATGATTTAAAAACCCGAGCCTAAGCTCCATCACGTGTGCACTTTTCTAATTGTTCTTGATGCAATTGAATTTGGTAACATCACACATTAGCATTCGCAATGTGGACACCATGCAAGTTCATATTCACTTTCTTTTTGAATCTGTTCTCAAACACAATCTTGTTCAACATTTGATTTTGGTTTTGCATTAGTTGATTTTGCATGGATTTCAATTCTTGGTGTTATTTTCCATAGTTTCAAGATGAATGTCAAGCTTAAATGTGATCACTTGGCTTGCATCAACCATGGCATAATCCATCTCCACATCAATGTTTGAAAAATCAACTCAACATGCTTTTAGAATAATAATGAATAGGATAATCTCACAAAGTTAATTTTATATCTATGAAGTTGTAAAAAAGATATCATGAGTCACCTTTGTGTTTATAATTTTGATTAGTATAACTATTTAAACCTATTAACATATCAATTATGATACATATAACTACATCTTAAAAAAACATTTTTGCATGGTAGTATTGAACCAAAGCTAAATTGCATAAACTTTTGAAAATGAAAATTAACATGAAACCCCCCCACCCCTCCCCCAATAAGACTTGAATATAACTTGAAGGTCAAATTTTGCATCTTAAAATATGGAATAATGATAGGCCATACTTTAGATGTGTATGGATATGGTGCTTGAAATAATGCCTCAACCCTATACTATTACAAAATCAAATATGCCACATTCTACACTTTTGGCTATATTGTTATTTAGAAAATGTAAGATTTGGACTTAAGATTTTGGGGTTCTTATTATGGTACTAATGTGGGTGCTCCTTCACCCAAAGCCACTAAAATTATTCCCTATCTAGATAAACTTTCAAAAAGTACAATGTATTTATAATGTTGAATAATGAGGTTTAACTCTCCTTTAATTTCATAGTCATCAACCTTATGCCTTTTACACTTGCTATTTTTTTTCCTTTCACATTCGTTTTGGATTTCCAACAATGTTGGGGCCCTCCCAAGATCTACCTCCTAAATCCTATCCAACCCAACCTGCAAAATAGATTTTCCATGATTCCAAGAATGTCAAATCTTTAATGAATTTTTCATTTCTTCATTTTGAAATTTACTCTACATTTCCATTGCCTTCACATTGGAAACACATTCTCAAGTTGGATTTAAGACTCACCATAAATTGATAATACGCATATACAATGTTAAACACATTATAAAAAAATTATATTATGAAGTGCATAATCTACTAAGAAAAAGAGAGCTAGTAGCCCACCTAAATACTAAACATGAACATGTAGGGGGCCAAAACCATTCAATTAGAATTCAACTATCACTACAACAAAATATCTTTTTTTTTACCATAATTATCATGACTCATGACACATTTGTGAACTTTGTGGTTTCATTCACTATAAATAATGGGCCTTGTGCAATTTACCCAAATGTGATCATCTTCAAAATTGAAAGGGATACAACTTTTCAAAAAAAAATTCAAGGTTTTAAAAGACACGATTAATGTGAAATGTGATAGTTTGAAAAGGCAAATAAGATGACCAATGGGGAACTCTCCATGCATTTACCCATGTGATATGAAAAGAAAAGAAAAGAAAAATTAATATGATGAAGGGCATTGATTTTAATTGAAATGGCTCAAGTGATCAAAGTGTGAAATAATTGTGAAATTGACTTTTATCGTAAGTGTGAACTCAATTGCCATTGCCCCAACTTGTGTTAAAGTTTGGGATATGAAAAGGCAAACATAAGGGCCAATATAATGAAGAAATATTGATTGATTGATTAAGCCATTTGGGTGCAAATTCTTTAAGGTGTACCAAAATCTTGTCACAACATCACCTTTTTTTGGTCTTTTTTACCTAGTCCTTTTTTATCATGTAAAGACACATTTATAGATGATATGATGGAATCTAAAATTTTAATAGTTTAAAATATATTCCTTCTGAAATTTTTGACAACTTTTGATTCATTATTTTTTATGGGGATCAAAGTATAAAGTAAAAAAAGACTATAGTAAGGACTAGGCACTTTTCGTCCTATGTGGTACATCTAAAAGGATTTTCACCCATTTTTGTATTATGATTATTTCTTGATGACAAGAATCACAATAAATTCAATAATTTTTGCTCCTTTGGTCCAAAAATTATGAAACAACCAATGTTGTGTGCATCGTTCAACAAAGGATTTCCAATGGTACCACAAACTTGCCAAAGGAAACCCATGGTTTGGCAAGGTTAATGTGTGATCATAAACAAAACAAAACAAACACCAATATTAATATATATAGATGTAAAATATATGGTTGTTTATCATTGTGGCACATATTACATTTATTTTGACATTGGTTTCATATTAATGTTATGTGTGCCACAATTAACACCATGTATTTTACATTGTAATGGATGAAACCACACAATTTATCTCACACATGTTTCATAAGCCATGGTCTATTTCTACCAAAAAAACTATTTTCAACTGCAATGTATATTAGTTTATTCAAATTAATATACATTACAATTGAGATTAATTTTTTTCAAACATTTAAAGAACATGTCTAGGATGGGTGGATGGTTTAGATGTGGATTATAATTTTGCATTGGCAAAAGTTAGAATTAACTTGGTTGTTTCAGTTAAAGAGTTAAAGTCATTTAGTTTTTTGATTTTGATGTCTTTGAGAGTCTCCAATGGGAAGCCTAAACTAGAAGGGGCGAGACAACCTGCTAGTTACATTTTGGATTCACTCAATGAATTTTTGAAGATTCTCATAAACATTTTAGGGTCCAACCACTTTGTTAGGAGCTACATGTGCCCCCTTAAACCACTACTTTATTCTTAAAATCTTTTTGGAATATTTTAAATACATCTTTCAAAAAAATATTAAATTTTTAAAAAGTTTTTTTAATACTATTATGGTAGTCTGTATATTAAAAAAATCCAGAAATATGTCTGTATAATTATTTTTTAATTGTGCTTTTAGTGTCAAAACTGTTTTTATGCAATTTTTAAACATTGGTTACAAGAGGTTAAAAGTCCTTATTTTTATTTTTCACTCATTATATTGATTCCAAATTTTTATGATATGTACATAATGTATTAAATTTTATTAAAAAATTTTATTTATAATTTAATGTTTTTTACAATCCAAAATTCAAAAAATTAAGTAGTGGTTACGATTATTTTTGGTACAGGTTAGTATGACTACACCCTCCAACTCAACTTAAACACCCTTTTGTTGGTTCCTCAGTGGGTTGAAAATGCCAATAGGGGGTTGATGCCTAACTATCTCTATGTATACTTGTTCCAATTGGTTATTTCCCCTTTTCCACATCAACCTTGAATGTTAATGATTTTTTTCCTGTAAGTGGGATGTACCCACTATCAAGTCTAACCTTTAAAAATTACAAGCTAGAAGAGATTGGAAAAGACCAATCACAACACAAGGAATCCAATCCTTCATAAACTTAACAAACTTTTATCGAAAGTTCATAAAATGATTTTCATAGATAATGAAACCGCTTTTAAATCTCCTCAAGAAAAAGTTGTATTTCAAATGGAAAAAAAACAACAAAAGACATTTAAAGATTTGAAAGAAACCTTTTGTTTGCCCTTGTGTGGAAGGTTCCAAACTTCGTTAAACTATTTGAAATTCACATAGATGCAAGTGATTTCATTATTGGGGGAGTCCTCATGCAAGCTAAACACCTAATTATTTTGAAAACAAAAAACTCTATGGAATGTAATTATGGTGGTCAATTCATGAAATATATTGTATGTTGTTGTGTGTTGCTTCAAGACATAACTATTTAGGGATGCATAAGACCAAGGTCTTCATGGACAATGTTTCGTTTAGGTTTTTTGAAATTCAACCAAGGGCCTTAGCAAAACAACTGAAATGGCACAATACCTTGGCATTGCCAGATGTGTAACTAATGTAAAAGCTAGCTTGGGACAATTTAATCCTTGACACATTGAATTGGAAGGAAGAATTCCAAGTGGAAAAACCTTTGACCAATATTCAAGCACTAAGAACCATCTTCCAAGAAGAAAGTAGCCTTGAACAAAAGATAAGGGAGGCTTATGTGCAAGACCCTCAAGTGTAATGATATTTTAAAAAAGTTGTGAAAGAGGAGAAAGGTGAAAGCCATTGCCTTAAAATAGGGGATGTGGAAATGGAAGCATTCATGAATCTATGTGCTAGTAGGAAAGTTGTGCATGAAGATCATGTAAGAAGAGCATGATGTGTTTTTAGCAGGGCACTATGGAGAACAAATCACAAGAGTGGCCATAGGTAAAAGATTCTATTAGTCTAGGATGAAGAAATATGTAGAACACTTTGTGTGCACATGTTAGGTGCCAAAATACGAAGTCCATTTACAAAAAGAAATATGAACTTTATGAACTTTTTACTAATCCCTAATGAGTCGTGGGAGAGTGTATCCATGGACTTTATGACATAACTCCCATAATGGAATGAAATGGACACCATTTTGGTGGTAATCAATTAATCTTTTAAATTGGCAAAAATGGTTCAAATGAAGTTACTGTGTTAAGTTATAACAGGCTTCTAGAAACACTTGTTCCAAAAGGTGGGGATGAAATTATCTTTTAACATAATATTTCACCCACAAATTGATGGCAAAAAAAAAGGGTCAATGGGGTGTTAAAGCAATACTCTAAAAACTATGTGAGCATCGATTGAAGATGATGGGGGTGAACATCTAGGCTTGACAAAATCTTGTTATAACTTCACAATGCATTCAGTAAACAAAATGTCATTGTTTGAATTGGTATTAGGGAAAAAGTTAGGAAGCCTATGGATTTAACCATTCCCATGGCACAAAGGGGCCACTCCAAATTAGCCATGGAGATGGTCAAGGGGTGTGAAGAGTTGTACGCCTGAACCAAGAAACTTTAGAATAGGCTTAAAAAAAAATATGAAAAACATGTTAATAAAACACAAAGACATGTGGAATTTGAGGTTGGGTAACATGTGTGGTTGAACATTTTAGATTTTAAGATGTTTAATGGACTAAACCCATGTTTTATTGCCAAGTATGCAAGGTTTTATGAAATTTTGCGTAATTTGCACCTTGATGTGTACACCTTGAAATTGTCAACAAACTTTGTGGGACATTTGACTTTTCATGTTTCAAAACTAAAGTTGTTTTTATGTGATGATTGAAAATTGAACTGGAAGTAAAAGGTGCAACTAGATGTGAATGCCATTGAACATAAGTTTGCATCTAAGATCAAAAGCCTACTCCATCTGAAGCAAATATGTCACAACCTTAGCCTTGGGCTCGTGACCAAAACAAGGGCTTGCAAAGGCGCGGGCCAATAATGAAGCCCGGGAATCACATTTCATGCTCTCAAGAGTGTGGGAGGGTGTGAAGGAATGAACCTCCACACTCCCAAGTGGGCTCCCATTTTGGGAGTCGAAGTCCCGATGGACTCTTGAATCTTTAGAGAGCGATTGTAGGCGTCAAAACCCATTGGATTGAAGAATTCCTTATATCATTGAAAATTCTTAGAACGTAGATGTCTAAAATGAGTTCTTATGACCCATTTGGGTGCTTGGAACACAAGTTATGGCCAAAAGAAAGGTTGGGAATCAAATTGCCCATTTGACTCTTAACCATTAAAAGTTGCAAATCGCCCCAATTTCGTTGCGTTCAGGTGACGTGCTACATACCATTGGAAAACACTTGACGAGGGCTATAACTTTGCTTTTAACCGCACCTCAATCGGAGGTTTGCACATAAAGTTATGGGTCTCCAAAGTCGTGAGAGTCCCAATTTTGAGAATTTCGGGACTCCCACTTGGGAGCCTTGCGACAAAATGAGATTTGGGTGCTAGTCTCATGGCCAGGCACAGAGAAAACTATAAGGGGGAAGGTGGTGGCTACCCCCAAGTCCAAGCTATTATGAGTCTTGTGAATTCATGGTTGCCCATAGCTTGTTTGTGCACCAAAGGTGTTCTAGTTCGCACTAACTAATTTGTTTTTTGGTTTGTGTAGGTTCGTGTAAATAATTGACTTGCTTGTCAATCTTCTTAGTCCTCATTCTGGAGCTCTAGCACACCCTCTACCCCTAAAGTGCTATGAGCCAGGGAGCGCCCTTCAACTGCTTCTCCTTTCGTTGTCATCACCTTTCGACTCGTAGTTGAGTCATCAAGGAGCTTGGGGGTGCGTCAAAACGTGCTTCAAATACAAGGAATATTTTATCAAGTATAAGGGTTGCCATCATAAGGAGGTAGTATAAATGAAGCTTGCACATTTAGACCACTTGTTGAACATTGTGTCCAAATTTGAATAGGATAGGGGACACAAACTTGGGATGAAAAAAACAAGAAAAAAAAAAAACCCCCACATAAAAAAGCCTAAATGTTGATGAAGGCATCAACCTTTTCTAAAGTATGGAAAAATGCCCACAAATATACAAAATAAATCAACATTACGAATATAAGGGGATTAAGGGTTTTTGCAAACATGGTCAATAGTGAAAAGGCTAATGCTCATGAGGGAGGGAGCGACTAGGAAAAGCAATGAAGTGGGAACCAACAAAATGGACTTAAGTTGAATTGAAATTGAAAAACTCTAAGGCCCAATTTGGTGAGATTTGGGTAGTGGTGCATCTGAATAAAATTACACATTCATGAATGGAAAAGTCAGTTTTCTTATGCATGAATTCATATTCATGTCCCACTTGGGTAAAGGGGACTTAAATTGTAAGACACATGGTTTAACACTATCTATTGGCATGTTTGAAACCCTTGTTTAGTGTGGTGACCAAAACCTCCAAACTAAACTCAAAATGGATTCAAAAGAAAGGAAGGTTGAGAGAGGGAATAGAAGGGGGGAAAAAAAAACATTAAAAGGAAACACACAAGGTGAAAACAAAAAGACATTTGAAATAATTCTTCTTATGTTGAAAACACAAAGACACAACACAAATGGGCTCCCTTGATCTTGGAAGTAACTAATATCACAATAGTTGATCAAAGGGAAAAAAATGGCAAAAGTGCCCAAGGGTGGTCACCCTTGATCATGAATGAGGACGTTGACATCTCTAAAGTGGGGGAAAGTGACATGCCCTTCTAAGTGAACCTTTAACTAAAAAGGCTTGCTTAATCAGGTCCCAAGTTTGAACCCTTGTGAGGTGGCCCCTAGGGTGGATTAGGGAATGAGTTTAAGTGTTGGGCTTGGTTTGATTACTAGTTTGACATCACTCACAAATCGTATAAGTGTGACAAGTGAAGGTTTGAGGAACGGGTTTGATGAGATGTCAAATCAACATGCTAAGCTTTCAAATAGACAAGTCCGTGGTTAGACCATGGGATGGGAGATGGTAATTAGTTGGGAAGTTTATGGTGAGTTGTAGTCCCACCCATCTAGGGTCGAGGTTAGCCCAAGGTTATGAAATGAGGTGAGTGCCAGAAGTAACCAAGTGCGTAGCTTGTCATGTATAGTTAATTCATATGTTTAACAAAAAACATGGTAGAGGTATGAACGCAAGGGTGTTAATGCAAATTTGAGTGCGAGAATGAAACTTTGAGCTTAGTTTGTTGGTGGCAATATCATTTGAGGTCAAATGCATGTGCACAAAATCACATGTGGATCTCCAAGTCCTCAACTCATTGTGGTTGTCCTTGTTCTTGCAGCACTTCTTTCTTGTCACTGAGCATGAATAGCTAGTAATATCCATGGAAGTTAGCCATTAAAGTATGGAGTGTTAGGTGGCTTATCTTGTATATTCTGTAACCTGTATGATAAATTCAAACATGTTATTGTCTCTATTGAGCCCAATTTTGCCCTTGAATAAAATTTACTCTTAACATAATCCTTGGAAATATTTGTTCAAAGTTGCTGAATGGAACCTTGGGTGGTTTATGAGAAAACCTTGTTAGTAAACAAAATGCTTAATATGGTTCAAATGAGCATTTAGTGCAGCAAAAAATCTCTAGTGTGACCAGGGTTTTTTTTTCCCAATTTTGTGAGGTAGCTGAAGTGATGATCAAGCATAAGATGATTTAGCCAGATTTGGCTACGGACTAGATATGAAAGTAGAAAAAAACCAGAATCCTTTGATATTCCCGGCTACCTACTGGAACTTATCATAAACATCTGGCAATTTGAAAACTTTTTATTTTCAAAATTTGGTGAATTTGTGCCATTTTTTCCATGGAAAATCCTAGGTCAAAATTATATTTTTGAGGTTGAAATTTGGCAAAATTTCACTAAAAAAAAACCATTGAGTGTGAGCCAGATAAATGATTTTTGTGAAAAAAATGGGACGTAGTCACCAGATTTAAAGGAAAATATTTCTGAAAATTGCCATGTGTAAGAAAAATAGGTTTCTGCAGGTGAAAAAAATATAGCAGGCTTCTTAATTTTTTATTTACTTTCTTCTCTGACCTATAGCCAAATCTAACTAATTCCTCTTGTGGATGATTGTTGGTGTGGCTACATCACAAAAGTGAAAGAAGAAGCCCACTGGGTTGAAAGCTCAATAAAAGACAGACTTCAATATACCATCCATCACATAGTAGTACCATGATGCAAATCATGGAGTTACTTTGTGAACATTTGGCTCCCAATCAAAACAATTCTCTACTCAAAATCGCTACCCACAATTACTTGCTAGTTTGCTAATAAGCAAGAGGGCAAGACCAAAAGTAATGCAGGATAGATTCTATTGAACTTGATGAACAAACAAGAGCATTCGGTGTACATCGATGTTGTAATCAATTTTGTGCACTTCAATTTTTATCCCCTTACCAACAGCAACTGCATCCGTGGGCACATTTACACACCCAAACTGATTTTCACTCTACTTATGTAGTCTATACTTCATCCAAAATAGTGTGTAGATGCAGCTGGAACATACAGTTTTAGGGCATCTCCACCCACAAAACCTCGAAAATGTGGTTAATTGATTTATTTTCCTGTTATGTGTGAAGATGCTTCAAACATGAATTCTTCAACAGATATGTGGTTAAAAGCTTTACTCTGCCCTGGCTAAAAAAATTGACCCCCTAAGAGTGCAAAAGTATACCAACCCCAGAAGATGTTAAATGAGCCTAAGATTGCAAATGCAGTCAGTACAAAAAGAAACCGCTGCGATATTTTTTCTCAGTCTGCCCTTTGCCCCATTTGTTTTTTACCTTGTGACACCTAAACACGTCTTGGGTCCATGTTATGCATATTTTGGGTCCATGTTTTGGGTCCATGTTATGCATGTTTTGGACATGTTATGGGTATAAAAGTATGTAACATGTGACTGGGCATGTTATGTGCCCTTTGGAACATTCATAACATGGAAGGTTATGAGTGCAAAATGTGCCCTAGTATCAGCCAATTGTTTTTAGAAAACATGAATGGGGCAACGGGCAGACTGGGGGAAAAAATAGTAGCAGTACTTTTTTGTACCAACTGCATTTACAATCTTAGGCTTATTTAACATTTTCCTTACATCAATACAAAAATGCGAATTAATATGTGCCTTCTAATAATTAAATATTCATAATTTGATTGAATTGAACCAAATTATGACCAAAAAATTCAATTCAATTCAATTGAAAATTCAATGAATGAATGAATTAATTAACCTTGTTGAATCTAGAGGAGAAGGATGTTGTGTTTAGTTCAGATTCATTGAATTTAAACTCAATTGAATTTGAATCAAGCTGCAAATTTATGCGAATTCATGAATTTAATATTTTTATTAAAATGAAACTTAATTTCCACAAAATCAACTCATTTTTTTCATCATTTCATTGTTGACCACTGGTAGTGCAAATCCCATGCTCTTGAAATTTTCAGCATTTCTACAA
>Ga0116230_10007005_pt1 | contig 11141 bp, 9 predicted proteins | sample S1TSphfallax_3_FD_88678 | JGI IMG/M metagenome (GOLD analysis project Ga0116230, IMG submission 88678) | Host-associated microbial communities from peat moss isolated from Minnesota, USA - S1T2_Fd - Sphagnum fallax MG | ecosystem: Host-associated > Plants > Peat moss > Unclassified | place: USA...
CCTCACTGTCCTTTAATTTTGGAGCTGCGCCCCTTTGGCGTGATTTTTTCCCTTTAAGTATTTTTTTACTTCATCGTCTGTTAAACAAAAAATGGTTATGATAAAATCTTCGATTGACATGTCTGAACCTCCTGTGATGTTTTTATTTAACAACAGGTAGCAGACAGACATGTCATTTTTCAACTTAATTTTGCAGGTGGTAGCACACCTTTTTCCTCAAAAAAACTCGCACATCGCGTATGTTTATATTTTTTATATAAACTCCAGTATGTTGATTTTAATGAAGTAAGCAGAGCCATCCCAATTTTGAAGACAGGAGAATTTATGATTAATAATGTACAAGCAGCAGATGTTTTAATTTTAGTTTCAAATTCTTTTAAAAAAAAGAATGGAAAATTGTGTGGGCATGATTATTTAATCATCAATAAAGAAACAGGAGATTTAAAACAAGTAAATAATAAAAAGGAATCTTCATCTTTTAGTGAAATTGGAGATATAGTAAATAATATTTTAAATGACAATAACATTCAAAATGAAAAAAAATTACAGGTTTTAAAAGCTTACGAATGTATCAACGAAGGTTTTAAAAACAAGAAAATCAACTTTTTTGTTAAGATTTTTTTTCATTCTATTGTTTCTACAAGAGAATCTGAAATTTTAAAAGCTGACAGAATGATTAAAGATGCTAATGAAAAACTCCGTCAATTCAACTCCGCTACAACGCTAAAATTTGATACTAAAAGTAAGAAAGATATTTTGCAAGACAAAAAACTTACTTTAACTAGAGAATACTTATCGAAACAGGAAATATTAAAAAACGACAAGATTGCTTTTATTGAAGTAAATAAACGACCCGGAAAGGGAAGTGAAGACATTGTTATTCCGATTGGAAAATGTGACCATCTAAGATTAACAGAAGACAATTTGGGAGAGATTGTTAAAATTGTTAATGAATCCACCTTAAATACCCCATACGCTATAGAAAAACATTCCCTGAGGTATGATAATAAAACAGAAGTTCATAGGCCTAATCACAATGGCACTCATGCAGCGCGTCAAGGCTTTGGCCTTCTGGAAGCACTAAAGAATTTAATTGCTCAGAAAGGAACAGAAGAGTACAAAGGGTATATGAAAGAATTTATAGATGATCCAGTTCAAAAGTTAAACCTCACCTTAGCAGCCTATTTCTTAAGAGCAGAAGGAACAGAAGAGTACAAAGGGTATATGAAAGAATTTATAGATGATCCAGTTCAAAAGTTAAACCTCACCTTAGCAGCCTATTTCTTAAGAGCAGGACGTGTGGACGAAAGTTCCGAGGCACGTGCAAAGGGAGGCTTGCCATCTGATCAGCTTCATGAGCGATCCGCTCTCATTTATGAAGCGTATGCTAAACAATTGGGTATAGAAACAAAGCTGATTGAGTGGAAAAAAAAATTAATCACGAACGCGACTAAACCATCCAACATTTTCGGAGAAGATATCAAAAAAGATAAAAAATTAATTTTTGCTTGTCAATTATTAACGACTGTTCATGAGCTAGATCTTGTCCGCTGTCATACTCAGGACCAGGTTAAATCAAAAATGGGAAAGACTGAAAATCGCTTGAATATGTTTTTAGGAAAATCAAGCGGAAATGAGGAAAATACAATTAGATTATATGCATTCGCAAAAGAATTATGCGATGCCACAGGATGTCCCAGGCTCAAAGATGAAGTAAGCAATAACAACACTCCAAGAAATGAAAAATTATTTGCCGATTGCAGCACTCAGGGGGACGTTTGCATGGCAAATGTTAAAAAGGTTGCTATTCCTGAGTGGAAAGAAGGGAGCGGGTCTCTAAACTCGATATGATGGGTTTAATCGTTTAGAGACCCCTTATTCGTGATGTCATCTCTGTTAGAGAGGGCTTCAATTCCCGGAAGTTGGCCGAATTCGATATATTCCAGTGAAGCCCCTCCTCCTGTCGAAACATGGCTCATGGAGTGGGTCAGCCCTACATGTTCTAAAGCAGCAGCTGAGTCACCTCCTCCTACAATTGTTATTGCCGAACTGCTAATATCTGCTAATATCTGGGCAATCGCGTTCGTTCCACGATCAAAAGGAGGACATTCAAAAACCCCCAAAGGTCCATTCCAAAAGAGGGTCGCAGCCTGTCTAATTTCTTGACCATAACGTTGAATTGTTTCAGGACCGATGTCCACTCCTTCAAATCCGTCCGGAATTCCCTCCTCTACCTTGACAATTCTTGCTTCTCCCTCGGCACTGATTTGACGGGCAACAACGATATCGTTGGGAAGCAAAACGCGACAGCGCGATTGGACGCTGACGTCCATCAATTCTCGCGCCACTCCCAAGAAATCATTTTCTACCAACGATCGACCTATAGGGATATTTTCTGCTTTAAAGAACGTGTAGGCCATGGCCCCCCCGATCAATAACACGTCCGCCTTCTGCATCAGAGCTTCAATGACTTTAAACTTGGTCGAAATTTTTGCTCCCCCTAAAATCGCACAGAAAGGAGGCTTTGGAGTGAGCAGGGTCGCTCCCAAATACGAGACCTCTTTTTGCATCAAAAACCCCATGGCTGCCTTCCCTTGAAAAAATGACGCAATCACCGTTGTCGATGCATGGGCTCGGTGTGCAGAACCGAAGGCGTCATTAATGTATACATCGCCTAACTCAGCTAAGCCGCTGACAAAGGTGGGCTCTTCTTGGGGCTTTTCCTCCCCTTGATGGAAACGCAAATTCTCTAACAGTAAAACTTCTCCAGATCGAAGCTGATGCGCCATTTTTGTGATTTCTGGACCATGGGCATCAGGAGCCATCTTAACGGGACGTTTTAGGAGCTCCGCCAAGCGTTTAGCACAGGGAGCCAAGGAAAGTTGAGGATCGCGCGTTCCTTTCGGGCGTCCCAAGTGGCTCATCAAAATGGCCGCTCCCCCATGATCAAGCACATACTTGATGGTGGGTAGCGAGGCACGGAGGCGCGCATCGTCTGTGATGCGTCCTTTTTCCATAGGAACATTAAAGTCCACCCGGATAAGTGCCTTCTTATTTTCCAACGTTAGGTCTTGGAGACAGAGCTTTTTCGTCATAAATCGCCTTGCACTGGATGAAAGAGCACGCTAACACTTCTGATCAAAAAAGGTCAATACTCTCTATACGACTTTCCGATCGCGAGCCATGCGTGAGATTTTGTTCCATGCTCCGCTCAGTCCCATGGCACTCCGCATCTCTTTGAGGGTTTCTTGCGAGATATCATTCATTCGTTCCGTTCCCTCATAAATGATCTCCTCAATTAGCCCTTTTTCGTTTTCAAAGCCTTTGCGCCGCTCGCGCAGCGGATGGAGAAATTCGTTGAGAGCCATGGCGAGCTTTTCCTTGACTTCAACATCTCCCACCTTTCCCTCTCGGTAGCGCGCTTTGAGCTCTTCTACCTCCTGTCGCTGAGGATTGAAAATGTCGTGATAAACAAAGACAGGATTTCCTTCGACACTTCCCGGCGTATGAGCATGCACTCGGTTGGGGTCTGTGTACATTCCCTTGATCTTCTTCTCCACGGTTTTCACATCATCGGAAAGAAAAATCGCATTGTGAGCCGACTTGCTCATTTTTCCTTTCCCATCCGTTCCGATTAGAGTTGGGGTTTCACTCAACATTGTTTCGGGTAACGGAAAAACTTCGCCGTAGTATTGATTAAAACGACGAGCAATATCGCGTGCAAGTTCAATATGAGCTTCATTGTCCTTCCCCACGGGGACCAAGTGAGCGCGGGGCATCAAAATATCTGCCGTTTGCAAAACAGGATAACCCATCAATCCAAAGGGAACGCTATCATTGTCCAAGTGAGCATGGTGTGCCATTTCTTTGATGCTGGGCAACCCCATGAGCCGATTCACTGAAATCAACATTTCAAAGATAAGGTTCATTTCGTAAACAGCAGGGACTGCTGATTGCAAGTAAATGACCGATTTTTTTGGATCAATGCCACAAGCCAAATAATCAAGAACCATCTGACGCGCATAATCTCTCAAGCCGAGGATGTCTTCTTTTCGTGGCTTTGTGGTCAACGAATGGAGGTCAGCAATGAAAAAATAGCACTCATACTTTTCCTGCAAGGCAACCCGATTTTTGATCGATCCCACCCAGTGACCTAAATGAAGATACCCTGTGGGACGATCTCCCGAGACGATCCGTTTTTTTTCTATCATGATTTAGCCACTGTTAAATATCCTGTTTTATAAGCCATTTCAAATCCAATGACGACAAGAGAAATGGCAAAAGCGACTCCCAATCCCCAGCGACCGCCAGGAGTGCGAAATTCTCCTGTTCGATGCTGCACATAGCGTCCTCTCCAGACCATGAGAATCGGGAATAATCCTAAGAGGGTGACAACGCCAAAGGCTCCCGCATACTCAAGTGCCTCTAAAAAAGCTCTTGGATTAGTTAGCGTCATGACTAAGGGAGGAGTAAAACTCAATAGATAAAGAACGAGACGTCCTTTTTGTGTCTTTTGAATGTTGAGTCCATCTGCTAAAAAATCGCGTAAACTCAAAGAAACGCCCAAAAACGAAGTTACAATGGCAAAAAGGGAAAATAGACGAGCCAGTAGGCTAAGCTCTCCTTTTCCCAAATAGATCGCCAGCACAGTCGCTCCGTCAAGCCCCTTTCGATACCCTTCTGCAAGTCCTAGAGATCCTTGTAAAGGAAGAATCCCCAATGTCAGCGCCTCCCAACTGATGTAGACAACCAAAGGGATCAAGCTTCCGATCATCAAGGCGAGCTTTAACTGTTTGAGATCGCGCTGAAAATAGTCGGTTAGCGTAGGAATGATGATGTGAAAACCAAATGAGGTTGAGACCACAGAAAGAGGAATCCAAAGGGCATGCCAATCAACGTGCATCAAAGACGCTTGGTGGACATGAGGCCTCAAAAGGACAACCATTGCAAGGTAAGAGAGGACAAGACCCAACATGAGAAAGCGATTCACATAATCCACTGCACGAGCTCCTTGATATACAAAAAAACCGAAAATGAGCAGGAGGGGAAAGGGAGTGATCCAAGAAGAAAACTGCTGATCCGTCAACATCTCGAGGAGTTCGATCACAATGGGCCCCCCTCCGGCGAGGTAAGCCGTTGTCAATGTATAAAGTAAGAAAAGGTAAATGAGCCAACTGAGGATCTCTCCCCCTCTTCCCAAAGTTCTTTTTGCCATTGTGACAACATTGGTGTGCTCTTTCATCCATAAATTTACTTCCAAGAGAAGAAAGGCTGTAAAGGTCATGTACACCCAGTAGAGAATGAAAAGAGCGACGGAGGGGTAGAAGCCAGCGAAGCCAGTGACAAGGGGAAGTGCAAGCATTCCTGCCCCAATGGTGGTCCCTGAGATTAATAAAATGCCTCCAATGAGGCGATAAGTCCGATGCATAGAATTGACGGCGCGAAAGGAAGCGCTACTCCTAGAGGGGTAGCGAAAGGGTAACAAAAAAGCTTTTTTTATTCGATAATAAAAAATATCTCCAGTCAGCCACAAGGCGCACATTAACGATCGTCCTTATTTCTATGACTTTGCTCTAAAATTTATTTTTCGAGCTCTTCTTTTATTATTTTCTTACAGCAAAATTTCTGTATTCATATCAATACGATTTATTTAAACTTTTTTTAATGGAAATCGCTCGACTATTTCTGAAAACCCTTGACAGGATTTTAATGCAAAATTTTTTAAAAATTAACAATTTATTTTTACCATCCTGCCGGTGATTAAACTAGCCATCAAGGAATAGTCTAAGTTTACTTTATTGAGATACTCTGATGAAAGAGGGGTATCTGAACTGTTAGACTATTGCGATCCTAAATCATTAAGAGGGTTATCTTATGTCTACCAACCAAATCGCTTCAAATTATTGCGCTAATCCTTATTACTCTGCTCCGCCACAAGAGGTGAGATCGTCTAATGACGCTCATTCACTTACACCGGAAACAAAAAAAGTCCATATTTTGAATAAATTTGAAAGGCAACAACTTTTAAAAGCACGACAGGCCTATGAGCACATCGCGTTTAAAGAACCAGAAAATTCTGGAAATAAAATTAATCTCTTAAAAAACCATATCGCTGAGTTGAGGAGCCATTGTGGCTGGTTCCAACAGCTCCGGCTAGAATCGAAAGAAACAATCAATTACATGGAAAAAAAGTGTCATTTAACAGAGACAGAACTTTTAGAAAAAAAGACACAACTTCTCGAAATGGAAAAGAAACTCGAGGCAAATGCAACGCAATTGAAGACCCAACTCCTTGAAAAAGAGACTCAACTTAAAAAAAAGGAGACGCTACTGCAAAAAAGTGAGAGGCAGCTTGAAGAAAGAAACATGGAACTTGGAGAACACAAAATACTCCTAAATCAATATAAAAGAAAGTTAGATCAAGCATTTGACATGCAACAAGGTGATCGCAATACAAAGAGAAAATTGGACAAGCTCATCACAAAAACCGAGAAGCAATGTAGACAGATTTTTCTTTTAGAAAAATTGAATGCATCGTTGCGAAAACAATTGGAAGAAATGCGCAGCATGAAGCGTTCTAAAAGGGAGCCAGATCTTCGAGAAGAACTGAAGAGGAAGAACGATTTAAAGACGCGAGAAGATGCGATCATTAAACGAGAAGAGGCGATGGATTCCTTAGAAGAAGAAAGACTACAATTACATAAAAAAATAGATAGTTTAAATTCAGAAAAAGAATTTTTACACATTAATTTAAATAAATTAAAATTAGAAAATGAAAGACTCTTTGAAGCAATAGATTTAAATTCATTAATTCATAAATTTAATTATTAATTTAAAGGATATAAATTTTAAAAAGTAATATATATTTCTGATGAAATAGTTAAACAAAAAATTTTTGTCTAAATTCAATTCATTCAGAATTCACTTCATTCAGATACCCCAACTGACGAGGGGCATCTGAAGTGTTGCGCGATCGCTTTCTGCGTTTGAAGAAAAAAAAATCTTTGTATAATTTTAATACAGGGTTTTTACAAAATTAATATCTTATTTTTATCATTTATGAGATTAGCAATAAGAGTTAAAGATACAAAAATTTATAAGATGCTTAAACCTACTCACTGTTTTTTTATATACTAGGTGCAAGGAGTCTCACTGCTCTGATCCCAAATCATTTATCTCATTCAAATAAGAGGTTTCCCTATGTCTCCCATGGTCATTTCTTCAGGCTTTTCCCCTGATCCTTATCTCACCGCTCCGCAAAATAACGCTCCAGATACAGTAAAGACTAAAAAATTTAAAATCTTATCTGACCAAGAAAAGAGCTTCCTTTTAGAAAAGCGAAATATATATGAACTTTTGCAATCCAAATCTAAAAGCCCTGAAAATGAAGTTAAGATCCTAGAAACCTATCTTGTGGAATTGAGAAGCTGTTATCAGTGGCATAAAGATGATCGGTTAAGATGCAAATTAACAATAAATAACATGCAAAAAAAGCTCGATTCACAAGAGACGCAACTGAAAGAACAAGAAAGTCAGCTCCAAGAAAATGAAAGGCAACTGAAAGAGAAGGAGGCTCTGTTTCAGGAAAATGAGACTCGACTCAGAGAAAAAGGAATTTTACTTGAAGAAAGTGAGAAAAAGAATCGTGAACTTAAAAGAAAACTTGAAGAAGCGTTTAGTGAACTTCAATCGAATACTGATCACTCAAAGAAAAAATGGAACGATCAAAGAGTCATTCAGAGGCAAACCCAAACCATTGCTGATTTGAAAGACAGTCTTGCCTCGTTTCGAAAAAAATTGAAAATAAGATGTGATGAGATAAGGGATAAAGACCGAGAATTGAAGTTACAATATGATAAGATAAAACGTAAAGCTCAAGAAGAGCAGCGCTTTTTTCAAGAGGAATGCACGATGGAAAAGTGTTTAGAAGAACGGGAGAAGAGGATCGCTATATTAGAGGAAAACAGAAAACAATTATATAAAAAATTTGATGCTAAAGAATCAGAAAATAAAGAATTGCACACAAAACTAGAGAGCTTGAGATTAGAAAATGAAATGTTGACATCAAGAAATCAAATTTTAGTCGATTCAATAGATTTAAACGCGACTCCTTGCAAGGAGCTGGTTTAAATCGCAACGAATTGCAGCGTAACCACCCAAAGAGCAAACATCATTATCAATACCAATAACGGCTTACCCCCGGGAAGGAGCGTTGGCTTTCCGAGTATATAACGCCCTTTCCATGCCATGAGAGTGGGAAAAATTCCAAATAAAATCGCAGCTCCAACCCCACCCGCTGTTTTTAGTGCGATCAGAAAAATGGTGGGGTATTTCAATGCGCACAAAAAGGGGGGTAATAAGACAAGGAAGCTTAAGAGGGCTTTTCCTTTAGCCGTTTTTTCGATGTTCAACCCATCGGCTAAAAAGTCCACAAGACTGAGGGCTACACCTAGAAAAGAAGTCATAATGGCAAAAAAAGCAAAGGTCTGTGCAATATCAACAATCCAAGAGGCTCCTACAGCTGTCTTTAGCGCTTCCGTGGCGATTTCTCCCTGGTCTAAAGCTTCTTTAAAATCATGAAGGGGAACAATTCCCAAAACAATCCATTCCCAGATCAGGTAAATCGCAAGAGGAAGAGCGCTTCCTAGGATGATCGCTACCTTTAATCGCCTCACATTTGAATGAAAATAAGTTGTCAAGCTCGGGATGAGATTGTGAAAACCAAAAGAGATGATCACTGCTGGAATCACCATCGTTATCGCACTCCAATCATGGTGCTGCAAAAGCTCCGGTTGCACATGTGAGTGGCCAAGTGCAACCAAAGCCCCATAAGAAAGCATGAGCCCCAGCATGAGAAAACGATTAAACCAATCGACGGCTCCCGTTCCCGAATAGAGTAGTACGCCAAAAATTAAACAAGAAAATCCTCCCCCAACAGCTTGATGCCACATCTGACCCGTTGTTGCTCCCATGAAATCGGAAATGAGAGATCCACTACTCGCGATATAGGCAACCATTAGGCAGTAGAACAGAGAGAGAAAGAGCAGGGAGGCAATTCCTTTTCCTACTTGTCCCAACGTTCGTTCTGCCATCGTCATGATACTTAGCTCCCCTCCATACCAGAGGTTCACTTCGAGTAACAATAAGCCGGTGCTGGTCATGAAAAGCCAACATATCAAAAAGATGAGAACAGAGGGTTGAAAACCTGCTTGTCCACTCAACACAGGTAAACCAAGCATGCCAGCTCCAATACAGCATCCTGCGACGAGCAAAATGCCCCCTAGGACGCTCCCCTTAGGAATGGGATGCAGGTTCATAGAATTAACGGCCTCCACGACTTCAGTCGTAGGAGCCGACCCTATTCTTGTATTTTTTAGATTTTTTTTGACAAAAATCACAAATTGACAGCGCAAAGGCCCCTCCCTTCAGGGGTAAGAGAAAACGCTGCTCCCGTTGAAATATGTGCACCTATACTTTCTTGCGTATCGACTACAACTATTTCTACAGCAAGCCGCGAAGTCTTTAGCTTCGGAAACGCTTCACAGGGCGTTTTGATATTAAAGTTTCCCGTGTCTTGCACCGCGACGCGTCCCGAATTTTTGATTGTCTCTCGCCTATCCTTTAAATGAGCAGCCCATACAACCTAGTGATTTGAATAGGTATTGTGATGCGATGCAGAAGGCTTAAATCGATCGATTGAAATAGGGTAGAGAGCGCTTAAAAATCGCCATCTGAACGATTTTTTGGCGGCCTCTTCTATCAATGTTTGAATCTTCAGAGGAGAAGAGCGGCTGAATTGTCTGATTTCGCTATCGCGCAAGCGGTAGAGGAGATGTCTTGCTTCATCGGGAGAAGAATAAAGCGCTGCAAGGTGTCCCAAGCAGCGTGTCAACACTTGCCACCGATAGGTAACTCGTCCAAGAGCAAAAGCAATCAATAAAAAGGGAAGGAGTTCTGTCCACCAGGCAATAGAAACCCTTTCGGGAAAAAATAATAGAGCTAAATGAGTCAATATCAGCAAAGCCAAAAGAGAAACAAAAAAAAGGCTTTCTCCCGATGATTGCACAATGGGTCCCAACCAGCGACGCCAACGAGAGGAAGAGGATTGATAAGCGAGAATTTCCTCAAATTGAGGCTCGTGATAAAGCATCCGTCCAACATGGGCCAATTCGTGCGCAATGAGTTCGCGGCGTTGGTAGATTCTCAAAAAGCTCGAGGAGTGGCGAAAGGGAAGCCGCAGCTGTAAAAAGGCAGCAGTGGGGGTTTGAGCATCTCGTTGAAAAATCCACGCACACCCCGCATGCCAAGGGAACATCTGATCATTGCTAAAGAAAAGGGGAACCCAGTGAGGCTGAATGCCATACAATTTTTGCGTCAATGGGAGGGCTTCGTTTAAGATCTCTTGCGATGGTGGATCAGTGGCTCCAAATGGAAAATCCTCTTTTTGAAGAAGCTCCTGTTCCAGATTAAGGCAAAAGACTATGCGTTCCTGAAAGAGCGATTCTTTTTCGTAAGGGCCAGGAATAAAGCCTTCACCATTCCATTGTCGCCATTGGCGTAAGAGTTCTTTATCTGCTTGGCTTTCCTGCATTTTTATAAGCTTTGCGAGTAATCTTCCACATACTAGGATTTGGTGAGGAAAAAGTCAAATCATTTGCAACAATACCAGCAATTCCCGCCCGTCGCACATAAAAACCAAAGAGAAAGTGGGTCGGCTCTAAAGCTCTCTCAATGCACTTAAAAGTATTTATATTCAATACAAACTTAAAACAACAACATGACAACAGCTTTCAAGGGATCTCAACGCATTTGCAATTAAGACGTATCAGCGACAAGTGCTCTTAAGTCATACCTCTGGAGCTCTTTCGCAAAAGAGTATTCTCAAACAAGTGTATAAGCAAGAATAAGGAATAGCTTTCTAAGAGGGTATTTGAAAATATTCAAGTAACCCTCCTCTCAGCATGTTTTTTACTGTTTTCAAGGCTTTCAAACCTATTAAACATCATTGACAATATGGGTAAGTCTATCCAAGCCTCTGTCGTTTCAGGTCGTCTTTCGAAATCTTTGCTCATGCGACGATTTCTACTTATCCAAGCAAAGGTTCTTTCGACAATCCATCTCCAAGGAAGAATCTCAAAACC
>Ga0116230_10007007_pt1 | contig 11141 bp, 9 predicted proteins | sample S1TSphfallax_3_FD_88678 | JGI IMG/M metagenome (GOLD analysis project Ga0116230, IMG submission 88678) | Host-associated microbial communities from peat moss isolated from Minnesota, USA - S1T2_Fd - Sphagnum fallax MG | ecosystem: Host-associated > Plants > Peat moss > Unclassified | place: USA...
AGCGTACCATCAGAACCGAGGCCACACCATCGTGGAAAAAGGTGATACGGGTATGCTCGATACCGATCCGGCATATCCGATCGTCCAGTCGATCGTTCGAGTCGTCCCAGCGTCACGTTGGTCCTTCGTCCAAATCGGCGAAGACGGCGAATTTGGGCCTGTTCTCGCGTCCTCCGCCAGCGCCGCCGACGCGACGAGCCTGCAACGTGAATTTCGCCGGCAACGGCGCGTGGCACCGAACGGCCCGCGCATCACGCCGACACTGGACGCCGTTGGAATGAACGGAACCGGCGTCACCCTGATTTTTGCGGACGCGCGCGCCGACTTCGGGATCTTGATGCTCGCGCGCGAGAGCGACCTCGGGCTCTTCACCTCGACCGAAGTCGCGATGCTGACGTTCGCCCTCCATTCCGTCTCCGAGCGATTCGCCGTTCTCCGCCAGCCCATCGGAACCGCGGAATACCGCGGTGTGGCGTCCCCGTTGGAACCGCCGCCGACGGCCTGGTACGTGCTCGATCGAGAATTTGCGATCGTCCTTGCATGGCAGTCCGAAGAAGAACGCATGCTCGCGCTGAGCGGTTTGCAGACGCGGCTTGCGGAGCGGCTGCCCGCGGTGCTCGAAGAGAGCGTCCGTGAACTCACGATGGCATGGGACCGCGAGTCTTCGCCGTCGGCGGGATCAGCCCGGCCGGTGCCCTTTCTCATCGTACGGACACAGCCGATGTCGGGCCCGGCGGGCCTCTTCATCGGCGTGCGCATCGATCGTTTTCAAGCCCCGAACTCCCTCAGCGAAGCAGCGGCGCGGTTCCATATCACGCCGCGCGAGCTGCAAGTCCTCGCGCTGATGCTCGACGGCCGTCACCTCGATGAGATCGGCCGCCTTCTGAGCATCACGTCGTCGACCGTGCAAGACCACATCAAGAACATGGTCACGAAAACCGGTAGCCGCAATCGCAGCGAGCTGATCGCGCACGTGCTCGGGTGGGAAGTGACCGCGGGCGAGGCGTCCGCCTAGGGCGAAGGACATCGCCGTGAACGACGACGCCGACGCTCCCTCATCCGCGGGTTGGGATGCAAAACTCTTGCCGCTCCTGACCGACGACTGGCAAAGCGCCGATGCGCTCGCCGCGCGTCTCAAAGCGCCGCAATTCACCGTTTTGGCGCGCTTGAAAGATTTGATGCGCCGCAACCTGATCGAACGGCGCCTCGTGAAGAAGCCGGGGCCGGCGCCCAAACGACCCGATGGGAAGCGCGTCCAGCCAATGCAGGCCGAGTTCCGGCGGCTGCAGCTCTAGGCGCACCTCGCGCACCGTGCCGGTATCCACGTCGTAGCCGACGCATCGATAACAAAAGAAGGCGCCCCTCGCGGAGCGCCTTCTCGTCTGCGCGGTTGCCGCTAGCGCGGCGGATGTCCGCCTTGTTGTTCGCGTTGCGGCGCAGCAGCGCGTTGCGGAGCGGCCGCGCGTTGCGGGGCAGCCATGCGTTGCGGGGCAGCCGCGCGTTGCGGAGCGGCACGTTGTACCGTCATGTTACGCGGCGCGACACGCGTTTGCGTCTGCGCACGGGCGACCGGAGCCGCATGCGTCGCCGGCGCGGCGTAGTGGTGCGCAACCGGCGCCGTGTGCGTCGTCGCCGTACGTGCCGTCGCGGTGTGCGTGGTCATCGTGCGAGCCGTCGCGGTGTGCGTGGTCGCCGTATGCGCCATGGCGCCACGGTTCGCGGCGGTCGCGGTGCGTGCCGTGGTGGTGTGGGCGGTGCGGGCAGCCGTCGTGCTGGCGCGAGCGCCGGCCGGGCGATTCGCCGCACTATACGGGCGCGCCACGGCGACCGTTGCCGGACGGCCATGATTCACGCTCGAGAAGTTCGCGCGGTTCTGCGCCGCGTACGTTTGGTGCTGCGTCTGCACGCTCGTCGGACCGCTGCGGCGCTCGCGCGCGGCCGCGAGTTGATTCGACGTCGGGCGCGCGTTGATGCCGCCGCGGCCGCCGTTGTAACTCGTGTGATTCCAGTGATTGTTCACGACGGAACGGTTCACGTAGGTGTTGTGGATGCCGCCGCCGACATGCGTGATCGCCGTGTTATAGAGGAAGCGGTTGTGATCCCAACGGCCGCCGGCGTAGCCGTTGCCGTAGTAGCCGTAGCCGTAGTTCACGCCGCCGTAGTAACCGACGGACGGCCCCCAATAGCCGGCGTTAAAAACGAACGCGGCGCCGTTCCATGCCCAATAGCCGGGCGTCCAATAGAGACCGGCGGACGGTGCGGGAACCCAGGTGCCGGGCACCCAGTAATAGCCGCCGTCGTTCGCGTCGTAGGCCCAGTAGCCGGGCGACCAAAGGTAATTCGGATCGGGCGCGGGAGGTTGAACGTAATACGGAATGGCCGGCGGCCCGACATTGACCGAAACGCCGAACGAGACTTCAGCGCGCGCCGGAAGCGGGCTCGCGAAGACGATCGAAAAGAGCGAGAACAGGACCAGCAGGCTCAGGAAGCGTGTGGTCCGGATGCGTGTCGTCGCTTGAGATGAGTGGTGCATGTGGCGACTCCAGACGGATGAATGCGCAAGAAATGAGCCGCACGCGCGGGCGGCGGCTCGCTAGTTCTTACCCGTCCGAAGGCCGGTCAACCGGCGATCGCGATCACCGTCCGATCGTAAGCACCCAGCTCCCGGTGTTCACGAACGGCATCCCGCCGACGAGGATCGAACGCGTCTGGGCGATCGTCACGCGATCGAGATGCGTGCCGCTGTAATGGCCCTCGACGTGCACGCTCACGTTCTGTGCCGAACCGCCGCGCGGGCCGCCCTCCTCACCCCCGCCGCCGCGCCGCGCCCGGCCGCCGCCGAATCCGCCGTAGCCGCCCCCGCCGCCCGGGAACCGCATTCCGCCGCCGGAGCCGCCGCCGCGATCGGGCGACGGCGAGGCCGGCGCCACCGTCGTTTGACCGTCGCCGGTGAAATCGAAACCGCCGGGCGTCACCGCGGCCGGGACGATCGAAACCATGGCGGTCGCCGTCCCGGGGGGCGCGAGCGGCAACGACGCGGCCCAGGCGCCGCGCGCTGACGGATCCGCGTTGCGGGTCGCGGCGAGGGCGAAATTCACGCCCTGGAGCAGCCCTGACACATCCGCGTCGGCCGCCGCCGCGCTCGGACTCTCGGCAAGCGCGAGCGATCCGTCTTTGGTAAGCGAGAGCACGGAGACGTTCGGTGCCCCGCCGGGCTGCGGCCGCTCGATGACGAGCGTCGCCGGCCCGCGGCGGACGAGGTCGAAATCGGTCGCGGTCGCGAGCGGTCCGTTCGCGCCTTGGACCGTTTGAACGAGATGGATGTGGACGCGCCCGCCCGGCGCGGCCGGCAGCAGCGATGGCGGCGGGGGCGCAGCGACGGCAGGCAGTGCGGTCGCGGCGATCACGGCCGCAACGAGGAACAGCGGTCGGTTCATGGCCGAGAGTATCGCCGCAGATCCTAAGGCGAGCCTGGTAGCCGTTTGCACAAAGGCCCCTCCGGTACGCGGTGTCGAGAAACGCAACGATGCAGGCGTCGATCTCTCCCGGTATTCCCGTGCATTCCGATCCGATCGAAGCGGTGTTGCCGCCGGCCCAGATGGCGGCGATCGGCCTGCAGCACGTGCTCGTCATGTACTCGGGCGCGATCGCCGTGCCGCTGATCGTCGGCAGCGCCCTGCACTTGCCCAAAGATCAACTCGCGGCGCTCGTTGCGGCCGATCTCTTCGCCTGCGGAATCGCGACGCTGCTGCAATGCATCGGCGTCGGCGGCGTCGGGATCCGGCTGCCGGTCGTGATGGGCGTGACGTTCGCGAGCGTCGGTCCGATCTTGGCGCTCGCCGATGCGCACGTCGGCTTGCCGGCCATCTACGGCGCGGTGATGGTCTCCGGCGTGTTCGGCATCGCGATCGCGCCCGCGTTCAGCCGCCTCCTCCGGTTCTTTCCGCCGCTCGTGACCGGCACGGTGATCGCAACGATCGGCATCACGCTCTTGCAAGTCGGCATCGACTGGGCCGGCGGCGGTGTGGGATCGCCGCAGTTCGGCGCGCCGGTGAACCTCGGCCTCGCCGCACTCGTGCTCGCGACGATTCTCGTGATCGGACGGTTTGCGCGCGGTTTCGTGGCAAACGTGGCCGTGCTGCTCGGGCTCATCATCGGCTTCGCCGTCGCCACCCTGCTCGGGCGCGTCGATTTCGCCGGCGTGGCGAACGCCCCGGTGCTCGATATCGTCCGGCCGTTTCGTTTCGGCTTGCCGCAGTTTGATTTGCCCGCGATCGTCTCGCTGTGCATCGTGATGATCGTGACGATGGTCGAATCGACCGGGATGTTCTTGGCGCTGGGCGAGCTGTGCGGACGGCCGGTCGATGAACGCGCGCTCGTGCGCGGCCTGCGCGCCGACGGCGCCGGCGCGATCATCGGCGGGATCTTCAATCCGTTTTCCTACACGTCGTTCTCGCAGAACGTTGGACTCGTCGGCATGACGGGCGTCCGCAGTCGCTGGGCCGTCGCGGTGAGCGGCGCGATCCTCATCGCGCTCGGCCTCGCGCCGAAACTCGCAACCATCGTCGCGTCGGTGCCGCAGCCCGTGCTCGGCGGGGCCGGGATCGCGATGTTCGGCATGGTCGCCGCAAGCGGGATCCGGATCCTTGCCGATGCGCGCCTCGGCGAACGGCAGAATCTCTTGATCGTCGCGGTGAGCATCGGCATCGGCATGATCCCGCTGGCGGCGCCCGCGATGCTCGATCACGTTCCGGGCTGGGCTGCACCGTTCGCGCGCAGCGGGATCACGCTCGCGGCGATCGTCGCGGTCGGCCTCAACGCGCTCTTCAACGGCACCGCCGCTCCACGTTCGCGCGCATGAACGAGGTGCGCACGGTGCGCGTCTTTGCACCCGATGAAGCGGCGGCGCTCGTACTGCTTCTTTCGCTTGCGGGACCGTGGCAGCCCGCGCCGATCAACCGCGGGAACGTCGTCGAGCGCGACGTGCGCGATGCGGAGGTGCTCGCACCCGACGCGCAACCCGCGCTGCTCGAGCGCGTTCGGGTCGCGCTCGTCACGGCACTCGGCGAGATCGCTGCGGAGCTCGCCCCGGGAACGGATCTGCGCGAAGTGCAGCTCGTGCGCTATCGCCCCGGCGGGCGCTACGTCGACCACCGCGACTCGCCGTCTCCCGGCGCGACGTCGCGCGCGCTCTCCATCGTGTGCTACCTCAACGACGACCTCACCGGCGGCGCAACGGTCTTCTCCGAGCACGGACGCACGGTGCGGCCGCAGAGCGGACTCGCGATCGTCTTCGCGCCGGACCTCTTGCACCGCGCCGATCCCGTCACGAGCGGAACGAAGTATGCCATCACCGCTTGGTATCATGGCGGCTGAGGCGATGCAAGCGAAGCGCGTCCTGATCGCCGTGGTGCTTGCACTGACGGCGTGCAGCGGCGCCGGAACGCATCCACCGGAGCGCGCCACGCGGTTGACGATCGGACAGGGTCGCGAATTCAATTCGCTGATGGCGCTCGGCAACAACGGCTTCACGACGGAGGAGCTCGTCGGCCTGACCGGATCGTGGCTCGTGACGCTCGATCCGCACGGGTATGCGCCCGATGCGGCGACCGCGGTTCCAACGCGCGCCAACGGCGGCATCTCGCGCGACGGGCGAACCGTCACCTACCATCTTCGGCACGGGATGCGCTGGCAAGACGGCGTTCCGCTGACGGCGCGCGACGTGCTCTTCACGCAGAAGGTCATGATGGATCCGCACACGCTCGCGCCCTACCGCGACGGCTTCGATAACGTGCGCGCGATCTCGGCGCCCGATCCCGAGACCGTCGTCGTGAAACTCGCGCACCCGGACCGGCTCTTCGTGATGAATTGGCTCGGACCGGAAGCGCCGACCGCCATCCTCCCCGAGCACGTGCTCGCACACGAACCCGATCTCCAGAAATCGGCGTTCGCCGCGCTGCCGCTCGCATCCGGGCCGTACCGCATCGTGCGTTGGCAGCACGGCGACCGGGCGACGTTCGAAGCGAATCCGATGTGGTACGGCGCCCCGCCGCCGATAAAGACGATCGTCGTGCGGTTCATCCCCGAGGGGACGACCCGCCTGACCGAACTCCGCACGCACGAAATCGACGCCGAGCTCGACACGTCCGCACAGACCGCGGCGCAAGCGCGCGCGATCACGGGCGTTCGCGTGACGACCGATCCCGCGCCGGAGTTCGAACACATCGTCTTCAACCTGCACGCGCCGATCGTCTCGGAACGTGCCGTGCGACGCGCGATCGCCCAGGCGATCGACACGCAATCGATCGCGCGCACGATCTCGCACGGGCTGCTCACCGGCCGCGACGGCGCGCGCGGGCTCTACCTCTGGACGTACGATCCGCATGCCGGCTATCCGGTGTACGACCCGCGTGCCGCCGCGGCGCGTCTCGACGCTGCCGGTTGGCACCTCGCCAGCGACGGGATTCGGCGCGACGCGAACGGCCGGCGGCTCGCGTTCCCGATTGCGATCCGGGCCGATCGCGCCGATGATGCGACCGCCGCGGTGGACGTGCAGAACGAGCTGCGAGCGATCGGCATCGATCTCACGATCAAGACGTACAGCGCGCCGCTCTTCACCGCCAACGACAGTTTCATCCGCACCGGCAAATTCACGGCCGAACTCACCACGTACTTTGCCAACATTGAACCCGATCCGTCGATCTTCTTCGCCTGCGCCGACCGGGGGTTGAACGGATTCAACGAAAGCGGCTACTGCGATCCCGCCACGGACGCCCTGATCGCGGCATCGACGCGCACGACGGACCGGCACCGCATCGCGGACCTCCTCGCACAGGTCCAACGCCGAATCAACGCCGAGATGCCCGCGATCTTCATCTGGCAATCGGTCGACACGAACGTGATCCCCGCCACGCTGCGCAATTTTGCCGACATGCTCGGCACGCCGTTCGCGAACGCCGGAACCTGGTCGCTCCGCTGACGCGAGAAATGAAGCGTTTCGCGCAAGACGGTTTGGCCGCGCTCATTTCGGCGATCGTCGCGATCACCTACAGTCTATCGTACGGTGCGCTGATCTTCTCGGGACCGCTGGGCGGCGAACTTTCGCAGGGGATCACACTGATGCTCGTCACGGCGGCGGTCTCGGCGATCGTCGTCGCGGCCGGAAGTTCGTTCCGCTTCGCGATCGGCGGACCCGACTCGAACGTGACCGCCGTCTTCACCGCGATCGCCGCGAGCATCGGCGCCGCGCTCCCGAGCGATCCTGCGCTCGGCGCGCGCGAGGTCGTGCTGATCTTGATGATCACCGGCATCACCGGCGGTGCCGCGCTCGTTGCGCTCGGCCACTACCGGCTGGGCCGGTGGATCCGGTACATCCCGTATCCGATCGTCGCGGGCTTTCTCGCCGCCACCGGATGGCTGCTCTTGAACGGTTCGCTACGCGTGATCGCCGACGTCTCGTTTCCGATGCGGCTCGCGCCCGCGTTCACCGCGAGCGGCGCCGTGCGACTGCTGGTGGGCGCCCTTTTCGCCGTCGTCCTCTACGTAACGCGCCGCGCGCGCAATCCGCTCGTGCTGCCCGCGCTCTTGATCGGCGGTGCAGCACTGCTCGATCTCGTGTTCCTCGCCACCGGCACGTTGCCGAACGCCCGTGGCGCAGGCTGGTTCGTCCAGGCGTTCGGCGCGCCGCACCTCACGAGCGTCCTTGATCCCGCGGCGTACGCCGGCATTTCGTGGCCGCTCCTGCGCGAGAGCATCCCGGCGATCGCGACGGCGATTACCGTCGCGGTGATCGCGTTGCTCTTCAACGCGGCGGGGGTTGAAACCCAAACCGAGATCGATGCGGACCTCGATCGCGAACTGCGTGCCAGCGGCTTGGCCTCGATGCTCTCGGCCGTCTGCGGCGGGTTCGTCGGACTGCTCTCATCGAGTCGCACGCTCCTCAACGTGCGCGCGGGCGCGCAGACGCGAGCCGCGGGGATCGCCGTCGGCCTGCTGTGCGCGGCCGCGCTCGCCGGGGGCTCCCCGCTCATCGCACTCATGCCGCGTCCGGTGCTGGGCGGCTTGCTGCTCTCACTCGGCTACGGCTTGCTGCGGGACTGGCTCGTCGTCGCGTGGCGGCGCCTTTCGCGACTCGAGTTCGTGCTGGTGCTGGCCATCATCGTCATCACCGGCCTCTCGAGCTTCGTCAACGCGCTGATCTTGGGGCTGCTCTTCTCGTGCGTGACCTTCGCGATTCGCTACGGCCGGTTTCGCGCGATCCGCCATGCGCTCAGCGCGCACCACAAACGCAGCCGCGTCGAGCGCGGCGGCGCCGAGCACGATGCGCTCGAGGCACACGGCGGCGAGATCCGGATGCTCGTGCTGCAAGGCTACATCTTCTTCGGCACCGCGAACGCCGTGCTCGATCAAGCGCGAACGTATCTCGATCCGGCGAGCCCCGAGCACGCGCGTTACCTGATCCTCGATTTCGCCGCCGTCTCGGGGATCGATAGCTCGGCGGGCAACTCGTTTGCGAAACTCGCCACGCTCGGGCAGCGTGCCGGCACGCGCGTCGTCTTCTGTTCGCTGAGCGAACCGGTCTACGACTTGCTCGTGCGCGGCGGCGTGACGGATTCCGCCGACGACCGGATCTTCCCCGATCTCGATCGTGCGCTCGAACGGTGCGAAGACGATCTGCTCGCGAGCCTCGCGGGAATCGAGCGCGAAACCGTGCCCGCGTGGCTAGCACGCGAACTCGACGGTAGCGCACGGGCCGCAGCCCTGCTCGCGTATTTCGAAACGGTCACGATCGCCGCCGGCGCGCCGCTCTTCCGGCGCGGCGATCCGTCGGACTCGCTCTACATCGTCGCGTCGGGACGGTTGCGCGTGAGCCTGAATGGGACGGGGCGGGACCATCGCTTGCGCGAGATGACGCCGGGGAGTTTCGTCGGCGAGATGGGACTCTTCACGCACGAGCCGCGATCGGCCGACGTGATCGCCGAGACGGATGCGGAACTGTACCGGCTCTCGCGCGCCGCGCTCGATCGCATGTACGCGCACGATCCGGCGCTTGCGAACGCGTTCGGTGCACTCCTGTTCCGCCTGCAAGCGCAACGGCTCCGCTTCGCGAGCGGCGAGATCGCGGCGCTCGAAGCCTAGTTAGTGCGCGACCTTCGCAAAGAAGACCGCGCGCGTCGCCTTGTAGTGGTTCATCGTACGGAACATCACCGGCAACATCCGTAGCGCCGCCATCCGATCGCCGGTCGACCGGATCTTACCCTGCGCGGCCGCGACCGTCACGTTGAGCTCGCCGCTATACATGCGATCCAACGTTTGCGATGACAGATGAATTTCGACCGTCGGCGCGGGTGCGTTCGGGTCGTCGACGTAATAGGCGAAGCTCTTGCCTGGCCGCGACGGTTCGCGCGCATCGAGCACGAATCGCGCGGGCGGGTCGCTCACGTTATACGCGATCACGATCCCGCTGCCGCTGAAGCCGCGCAGCTCGGTCTTCGAGACGCTCTCCATGAACGCGGTGAACAACTCGCGGAGTTGTTGAGAACTACTGAAGGTGGACATGGTGCCTGCCTCCTCGATGCATCCCGCACCCGCGTGACGCTCACCCACTGTTCTCGCCCGAGGCCGGGGGGCACCTGGATGCCCCCTCGGGGCCTACACGCCGGCCTTCGAGCCGGATTGCGCCAGGACGCGATCGATCACGTCAGTGAGGGTCTCGACCGAGATGTTCTCCTCGAACGCGAAGCCGTTGATGAAGAGGGCCGGCGTGCCGGGGATGCCGCTATCTTGCGCGGATTGCATGTCGCGCTCGATCCGCTTCGTGTAGGTTTTCCGGTCGATCGCGCGTTCCACGCTCGTCGGATCGACGCCGGCGGCGCGGGCGTATTCGCTCAGGTCGCCGTCGGTGAGCGCTTCCTGATGACGGTAGAGCTGATCGAACATCTCCCAGAATTTTCCGGCTTCGCCGGCCGCTTCGGCCGCTTCCGCAGCGGCGGGCGCGTGCGGATGCATCGGCAGCGGACAGTGCCGGAAGACGAGCGCGACGCGCGAGCCATATTTCTCGCGAATCTCTTCGAGCACGTCGTAGGCGTCGCCGCAATACGGACATTCGAAATCGCCGAACTCGGTGATCACGACCGGCGCGTCGAGCGATCCGCGAACGTGATCGGAGGCGCTTGGTTGGAGGATGAGATCGGTACCTGCTTGTGCCATGATCCCTGGGTTCTTCCCCGTTCGGTCCGCGACGTACCGCGGGCGCTACGCACGCGGGCGGCGAGGGCTTCGTCCACGGCAGGGCGCACAAGAGGCCATGCATCTCCGCACCGTTCTGTCACCGGCGCTGATCGCGCTTGCCCTCGGCGCCGCGGTGTTTTCCGCAAGCGCGCAAGAACGCCCGCATACCGAAAGCCGGCGGCCGCCGCACCGCGCGGCCGCGCCGCATCCCGCCCCGGAACCGACCCCGAATCCGGGACTGCAGTACCGCTCGATCGGCCCGGCGATCTCCGGCGGCCGCGTCGCCGCCGTTACCGGCAGCGACCGCGATGCGCAGCTCTATTATTTCGGCGCCGCGGGCGGCGGGGTGTGGAAATCCGTCAACGGCGGCGTGTCGTGGACGAGCGTGTGGAAGGGGCCGTCGCTCGGCGCGATCGGCGCGCTCGCGCTCGATCCGCGCGACGACCGCAGCGTATGGGCGGGAACGGGCGAAACGAATCCGCGCAACGACGTTTCGTGGGGCGACGGTCTCTGGCACTCGCGTGACGGCGGGAAAACCTGGCAGCGCGCCGGCTTGCGCGCAAGCTCGCAGATCGCGCGCATCAGCGTCGATCCGACCGAAGCGAACGACGTCGTCGTTGCGGCGCTTGGCGATCCGTGGAAAGACTCGCCGGAGCGCGGCATCTTCCGCACGACCGACGGCGGGAAGACGTGGCAGAAGACGCTCTACGTAGATGCCACGACCGGTGCCGCGGATCTGGTGCGCGACCCGCGTGACACGCGCGTGCTCTACGCATCGATGTGGCACTTCCGGCGCGAACCGTGGTACTTCACGAGCGGCGGCGGACGCGGCGATGGCCTCTACAAATCGACCGACGACGGCGCAACCTGGCATCAGATCACCGGTGGCGGTTTCCCGGCCGGACCGCTCG
>Ga0116230_10007014_pt1 | contig 11133 bp, 9 predicted proteins | sample S1TSphfallax_3_FD_88678 | JGI IMG/M metagenome (GOLD analysis project Ga0116230, IMG submission 88678) | Host-associated microbial communities from peat moss isolated from Minnesota, USA - S1T2_Fd - Sphagnum fallax MG | ecosystem: Host-associated > Plants > Peat moss > Unclassified | place: USA...
CTAATAATCCTCCCTCAGGTCATACGGCCGAGATTCTTCGCAAATGGCTAGTTCAGGCTGTCAACAAAGCTAATGAGGCCATTTTTGACGAAAGAGAATCGAGTACTCTCGTTAAAGGCATGGGTACAACGGTAGTTGTAGGTGTGCAAGGCGATGACAATAAGCTAGAAATTGCTCACGTCGGTGATTCCCGAGCCTATCTGCTACGCGAAGACAAGGCAGTCTTACTGACAAATGACCATTCAGTCGTCCAGGAAATGGTCAGAGCAGGACGCTTGACAGAAGCACAGGCCAGAACCAATCCTTATAAAAACTTAATCACCCGGTGCTTAGGGCACGAAAAGAAAGTTGAGATCGATCAGATTCCTGTCGAACTAAAGCCAAAAGATTGGGTAGTTTTATGCTCAGACGGGTTATCAACAGTTTTATTAGACGATCAAATTAGTGAAATTGTCAGCAAAACGGCTGAGCCCAAACTAGTTTGTGAAGAGCTGGTCCAGCAAACCATCGATGGTGGGGCGCCGGATAATGTAACGGTTGTAGTAGTGCATTACCTGGGATCGGACAACGGATCTAAGTGATAGGGATGACGGCGCGCAGTATTGAACGATGCCCGATATGTAACTCCCTGCTTAGTGCTTCTGGCCGATGCTTAAGCTGTGATCAACCGAAAGATTTAAAACAACGAAAAGAAGCAGTTTTATCAGCCGCTTCAAAAGACGATAAACAAACTAAAGAAAACGCACCGACAGAAGGCCAGGTTCTATCGCTTCGCAGACCAAAAAAAGCCCCGCATCCAGCTTTTTTATTCAATCAACTTACTGCCGAGCGTTATGTTATTTCCGAATCGCTTACCAGAATTGGGCGCGATCGCAGCAATAATATTTCATTAAGCGACGACCCTTACATTTCTCGCCATCATGCCTGGATTTTACAAAATCAAAGCGGCTATTGGGTTGAAGATTTGGGCAGCACCAACACTACTTTATTGAACGGTGAACCTGTAACACAAAGAACCCAAATCATTGCCGGTGATAGACTTACGTTCGGCAAAACTGAATTGAAATTTTTTGCTGAAAAATAAATGTCAAAACGCATTATTCTCGCCTCTCAATCCCCTCGGCGTAAGCAGCTATTAGATCAGCTCGGATTGGAATATGAGATCATATCAAGCAATATAGAAGAAATTGTACCGCCCTTCATCAACGGTCAAAACAGCCCATCGCAAATTGTCACTGAACTTGCTCGCCAAAAAGCTTTTGCAGTTGGTGAGCGCCTACAAAAAAATAATAAAATCAGCGAAGAGCTAATTATTATTGGCGCGGACACCATCGTTATCATGAATAAAAAAGTTTATGGAAAACCAAATTCCCCTAGCGAGGCAAAAACAATCCTTCAAGAACTTTGCGGCAAAATTCACCAGGTATATACCGGGGTAGCCATCTTGAGCTTTAACTTGGCAAAATCTTCCATTCAATGCTTGACAGAGGCCGAAAATTCACTTGTCAGTTTTCGTAACTATAGCGAGTCGGAAATAAATGCTTATATAGCCACAGGGGAACCCATGGATAAAGCTGGCGCTTACGCGTTACAGGGGGCAGGAGCATGTTTAGTTGCTAAAATAGAAGGCTGTTACACTAATGTCATCGGTCTACCTATGCCCATACTGGTAAAGATGCTTCGATCAGTTGGGGTAGAGGTCTTGGGCGAAGGATGATAGTATAAATTTCCCATGTATTTGAAAAAACAATTTTTTGTTGTACTAAATTTAGTTTTTGTGCTCACGCTAGACACTTGCGTTTGGGCGGCAACAGAGACACAACAACCAAATGAGAAATCAACTTCCCAAAACACAGAAGCTGTCGAAGCAACAGAAAAAGCAGAAGAGCCTATTTCGTTTTTCTCGGTAAAGAGTTTTATGAAAAGCGACTTTGTTCGCTCCAGTGTTTGGCCTGGCATTGGTCCTTTCGATTCCGTAGCTCCAACTGAGTCTGAGAGTTCAGGAGCAGGTCAAACAATCAAACTAACCGATCCTTCCCACAACGTAATTAGTTGTGCAACTACAGCAAATGAAATAAATACTTGCGAGCTTGAGCTGCACAACAGTATCAGCGACTCTCAAGGCTTACTTAACTTGCAAATTAGTACAGACTTTTTATTGGAAGGACTTGGGGTTAAGCCTAAACAAATTCATATTGTTAATCAAGAGCTCAGTAAAAAAAGCAATTTATTGACCGGCAACAACTACAACCCCGTATCCGTAATCATTGCTCCCCTTACAATCTCTTTTCAGAATATCGGCAAAAAAGAAGGCACTAATAGCCCATTGTTCAGAGTAGCGGTGCTCAATCAAAGCGGAAATAAAGAAAAATCAGCATCCTCTGAGTCAGCGACCAACACTGAAGAAACCAAACCAGCGGAAATTGACGCTGCCAGCTTGCCAAGCATGAGTGACAACAAATCAGAAGCTGAAAATGGAGAACCACAATCCAAAAACGGCTCGGCAAACCGAGACCGTAATTTCATTGCATCCCAGTCGACAGAGGAAGCAAATACAAAAGTCACCGCATCTGGTGCTACTACTAATAAAACCTCACAAAGTAAACCATTGAGTGCCAACGAAGCGCTAAAAAAACAATTCCTTGATCTAATCATTGATTGGCAACGTATAAAGAAAACTGCTGTGCGGCAGCGCCAAACAAACGAGCTAAGCCAAGCATTGTCCGGTAAAGCGCTTGTTCGCCAAACTGATGCCATAAAATGGCTGGCCAGCAATCACAAATATTATGAGATGCTCGCACAAGGAGCAGTCATAGAACGTTTTGAGCCCATTGTCCAAGGTAAAAAATATGCGGTCTTTGCCGAGGTGAAAGAAAAAACCAAATTTGTTGAGGACTCTACCAACAAATCACTTAAACAGTCGGACGATACCTACAAAGTCAATTACACTGTCGAAAAGATTGGTTCACACTGGTTGATTAGCGATTTTGCACTAATTAAACCAGGGACGACACCGGCTACAAATCCGAGCGCCAACAAATCAAAACACTAAACAATGTTAGCGCTTTTGCTTGCCATAGTATTATCTGCGTGTTTGCCAGCAACCGCCTGGAGCGCTAATACCAATCCTAGTGTCTATTCACTCACAACCGAATCAGGACGAACAGTCAGCCCCAAATCAGTCCAGCGTATCGGCAATGATCTTTATTTTCTTGGACCAGATTGTTTATGGTGGTGTGCGGGATCTAAAACAACCACGGAAGGCATAGGCTCTCTAATTTTAAAAAAAATAGAGCCCCCCGCTGAAAACGAATTGTCTATTCCATGGCACGAGTTTAACGAATTTACTTATCTGCCCGACAAAAAAGCACTGGTAATTTTAGACAAATCCGGTGATCTTTTCGAATATCTATTAGCCGAACCAGCAAATAAACACTGGCAAGTATTAAGGGCAAATATCAATAAGCTTGGCCAACCTGACCCCGATTACGTTTCTCTTTGCACAATGAATAACAGTATTTTGTTGCTTGACCCAGAACGCAATCAAATCTGGCAATTGGACACCGGTCATGCTGCCAAATTGCGAGGGCTTCTTCCAGGCGTTTTATCTTGGAAATTGAAGGCTGGCGATATTAATATAACCGACGCGATAGCCATAAATTATTTCAACAGACGTATTTATTTGCTGGCAAAAAACGGTGATATTCGCCAATATGGTATTAGCACTGGTGCGCCTAATTTTTTACGTAGTTTAGGTCATGTCCCTTTCAAAAAACCACCACACATGCGCCCATCTCGTTTTTATACCGCCGACAACAGCGGTCTATATGTAGTAGAAAGAGCTAATAATCGCGTATTAAAAATATCTGCCACGCGAGGTTTGGCTAATAGCCTAATTTTCCCAGCCACTTGCAACTTAAGAGGATTGGTTGTTTCCGGCAATGGTTTTTGGATTATAGGTGGTGATCAATTTATTTATAAAGGACCGACTGACGAAATTACTCTGCTTACCAAAACTAACTCTTTTAAAATTGATCCACGATTGAAAGGTCTCATATTACCGATTGCCGGTCAATCTTTGCCTGGGCATCCTGGTGTTTATCCTGGTGCTAGGCGTTTGTATAGATGTGGTGTTCACGAGGGCTTAGACTTTTTCAATCAGCCCGGAGCTAAAATAAAAATCATAACTGGCACACCGGTCAGGGCGGCTGCCTCAGGCAAAATTACTAGAATTGATAATGTCTACAAAGACATGAATTATACTGAATACAATAAAGTCATAAAAGAATGTTGGCAAACACATCAGACTTCTGAAAAAAATGAAGATCTTTTTCGCGGTTGTCAGGTGTGGATTGATAGCAATAATGGCTTACTTATTAAGTACGCACACCTCTATAAAACCAACAATAAATTACATTTAGGAGATGAAGTCAAACAAGGAGACATCATAGGCTACGTAGGCGTCTCCGGTACTGGTGAAAATCTGCCTGGACATACACCATACCCACACTTACATTTTGAAATATGGTTAGACGGCAAATACTTAGGCTGGGGTTTAACTCCTGCTGAAACAATATCTTTATTCGAAGATATGTTTGCCAAAGGAAAAAGGTAATTACTTTTGAAAACAATTGAGAAGATTTCCAGCATGAATCCCACAATACGTTCTAAACAATGTGCAGCGACGCTGGCCAAACTAACTCCCGGTGGAGTAAACAGTGCCTTTCGTTCATTTGCTGAAGTCGGCGGACATACAATTTTTTTGAGCCATGCTAGTGGCTCAAAAGTTTTTGATATAGACGGAAACACCTATATTGATTATTTGGGAGCCTGGGGTCCGGCGGTTCTCGGGCACAGTCATCCTCAAATAATAGCTGCTTGCCAGGAAGCAATTGTGCGTGGTCCTGTTTTTGGCACACCAAACGAACTTGAAATTGAAATGGCACAATTACTTATTAACGCAGTGTCCAGCATAGATCAAATTCGTTTTGTTAATTCTGGTACTGAAGCCGTAATGAGCGCTATCCGTTTAGCTCGCGGAGCGACAGGTAGAAATAAAATAGTTATTTTCGCAGGCAGCTATCACGGACATAGTGATTCTGTTCTAGCTTCTAGAACTCCACCAGCCAGCTCTGGCATTACAGATGGCAGTGCTCAGGATACCCTTATTGTTGAATATAATGATCTTGATACTCTTGAGCAATGTCTTAAGTCTTTTCAAAATGACATAGCCGCCGTGTTAGTAGAGCCAGTAGCTGGCACTATGAGCGTAGTACCGCCACAACCAGGATATCTTCAAGGAATACGCGAACTATGCAATGCTTACGGCCCTTTATTGATATTTGATGAGGTGTTGACTGGTTTCAGACTGGCTCTCGGCGGGGCTCAAGAGTTATACGGAGTGAAAGCCGATTTAACTTGCTTCGGTAAATCATTAGGCGGCGGTATGCCCATTGGTGCTTACGGGGGTCGAAAAGACTTAATGAGCCAACTTTCACCAGACGGCAAAGTATATCAAGGTGGCACTTTTTCCGGCAATCCAGTCACTATGGCTGGCGGTATCGCCACACTAAAACTTTTATCTAATCCTCAAGTATTTGCCAATTTAGAAAAACTAAGTTCGCATTTTTTCACTAACCTACAGAAAGAGATCAATCGCTTAGGAGTGCCAGTTCAATTACAAAGGGTCGGGGCGATGTTTGCTATTGCATTTGCTCCACACCCAGTGCTCAATTACACTGATTCGCTGAAAATAAACAGTCAGCAGTATGCTAAATTTTTTCATTATTTATTAGACAGGGGAATTTATATGACTCCTTCCTCTGTTGATCAGGCTTTCGTCTCCAGCGCTCATACTTTAGAGGAAATTGATTACACTGTAGAAATCTGCTCGCAAGCTTTCAGTAAAATATTTCAATAAGCATATGACTGATTCATACCCGCACTCATCTTCATTCAAAGCTTCTGAAGATTCATTAATTTCTTACTACCCAAAAATAAATAGCCGATCTTTTCTAATTCCATTCGTTGGATTATTGATACTATCAATTTTTGTCATGATTTTTCGGGCTCACACATACTCTGAACCGCTCGAACGAGACATAACTACTCACGCAATGATTGGTCATGGCCTATTACTTGGACAATCTTTATATTCTTATTTGTGGGATCAAAAACCGCCGGCCATTTATGTCATTTATGCAATAGGCGAATTAGTTTTTGGTTTCGGCAATAACGCAATTTATGGCATAAATGTTGTTGGCACCATACTTACGTTGATTGTAATTTACTTCGCTGGAGCGAGATACTCAGGAGGACAAATTACAGGGCTAGTAGCTGGCGCATTTTGGGTTTTGTTGTCACAAAGTCTCGATCTTCAAGCCAATCAACCCAACAGTGAACTATTTATGAACTGTTGTTTGTTTGCTATTTTTGCCATCTTCATAAACAGCAATAGACTTAATAACAAAACATTGATTTTTACTGGCTTACTGGCTGCTTTGGCCACGTTATTCAAGCAAATAACTTTGCCACCGATTTGTTTATTGCTTGCCTCACGTCTTATTTTTTCCGATTCGCAGAATCGTAAAAGATATTTTGTAGAGGCAATAATTATTCTTCTGATAGTGGCATTATGTTGGTTTTTTGTAGCAACATGGTTGCTTGAAGCAAACTCGTTTACAGATTTCTACGAAGCCGTTTTTATTTATAATATTAACTATAGTCGGATTGGCAAAGGTGACATTCATCACGAATTAAAAGCGTATTGGGATTGCCTGGCACAAGGACTGCCAATAGATCGGTATGTTCAAGGATTCCTTGAGATAGCAGCCACTACTGGAATCGCTAAAATAATAAGCAGAGATCCAGCTTTCAAATTATGGTTACATTGGCTGGTTTATCTTTTTGGCACACTTATAGCTATTGCTATGGCGCATCACCCTTTTGCCCACTATTTTCAGTTACTGATACCATTTGCCGCAGTCGGCGGTGCGTGGAGTCTGAATTCGCTACAAAATAGTTTTTTAATTGGCTTAAAAACCTTATTTTCCTATTACAAAAAATCTTTGACGTCGTTCTATTGCATAAGTATGCAGATATGTTTGACACTGATGTTTTTTGGTCCGGTTTTTTCTGACCGTATAAAAGAATTATGCAGTTCTCCTGATGATTGGTCATTTCGCAAATATACCAGTTGGTTCGTTGTCGACAAAATAATGGGTGAAAAGTTAAAATCTATTTTGTATTCCTTTGAAACCATATATATATTGGGCGATGCCAGCACATTGTATTTTTACAGCGGACACTTTCCGACGGTCTGCACGTTCTCTAGCCTCTACTGCAATGATTATCTTATGCGCGCAGACGTTTGCGTAAAGTGGTCGACACGCGTCATGCTGGAATTATCAAACAAACGTCCTGACATGATAGTTGTTCCGTTTAATACCGATAAGGACACATCAAGCCTTCTCAATGATAAAGAAGCTAGAGAAGCTATTATGAACAGACAAATAATCACGGCCTGGGTTAATCATAATTATTACTTCTATAAAACTGTTGAGATTGAAGATAAATATATAGGGTGGAATCGGTATTTTGCCATATTCCTCCTACCGAAAAGTCCGTTATATTCAAGACTTTGCAATCATCCTGTTCATAGCAAATTATAACTACGTGTGGACAGACTAAAACGTTGAACGCATGCTAAGTAAATCACCGAAAGTCTGAGCGATTACAGATAGTTTTCCGCCAGAAGCACCTTGCGAAAGACGCGGCAAATGTTCAATTGGTATCTCTACTATCCGAAAACCGTCCTTTTCCGCTCTAATACATAATTCGGCATCAACAAAGGCTGTCGGAGATTGCAGTTGGATATGATCAAGAATTTTTCTTTTAAAAAGCTTTATTGAATTAACATCCTTGTGTTTAATTCCATACAATATTCTCAGCATGAGATTATAGACACCGGATTGCATTTTGCGCCGCCAGGGGTCGTTGCGCTTCACTCTCAATCCAATTACAAAATCATATCTGCCTAGTCCATCTGCCATCTTTATAAGCTCTTTTGGAGCATATTGATAGTCTCCCGGTAAAGAAAAAACCAATTCTTTCTGGGCAGCATAATATAGTTCTTTGATTGTCTCTCCGTACCCTTTATTGATCGGATGATTAATCAATCTTATGCGACTATTGCTCGCAACCGCTTGTTGCAAAACTTCCCATGTTTTATCTTTGCTACCATCGTTGGCAAGAATAATTTCGTAATCAGGACAAACTTCTTCCAATAACTTGGTTGCATCTGATATCAATCGGCCTACGGTAGACTCGTCATTATATGCCGGAATAATCAATGATAGCGAATTTAATAAAGGGTGATGACTAGCCATAATGTTTATCTTTTATATTTCAATTAGCAGTCGTTACCGGTTGATTGTTTTGAACAATAGAGGATTGACTGAGTTTGATTTTTCTATCTTTAAAGAAAGACTTAACAGCATCAACGACAAGCCCGACCTGCTCATCACTAATTTCCGGATATAATGGCAGACTTAAAATACGAGCGGCTGTAAGCTCAGACACTGGTAAATTACCTTCCTTGTAGCCGAGATAACTATAGGCCTTTTGCAAATGAGCAGGAATTGGATAATGAATCAAAGTCTGAATACCCTGCTCCAATAAAAACGTTTGCAACTGATCCCGCTCTTCTACTTGAATAACATATAAGTGAAAAACATGTTCGTAATCAGGATGAGTGGCTGGTACTCGCAAAACATCTGCTAGAACAGCTAGCTCTCTGTTGTAATAAGAGGCTATTTCGCGCCGTCTAGTATTCCACTCTTTTAGATAATGCAACCGACAACTTAATATAGCAGCCTGCATTTCATCAAGGCGGCTATTTATACCAATAATGTCATGGTAATAACGCTTCGATTGACCATAATTGCGCAGCATTAACAGTTTTTCGAAATGCTCTTTGCTTTTGGTAAATACTGCACCGCCATCACCAAAAGCACCTATATTTTTGCTGGGATAAAAGCTAAAAGTACCAAAATCCCCTATAGACCCGGCGATCAATCCTTTATAGGTGGCACCTGTTGCTTGAGCCACGTCCTCAATGACAAATAGCTTGTATTTAGAACCTAATTTTAAAAGCGGATCCATATCAACCATCTGCCCGTATAAATGAACAGTAATAATCGCTTTAGTTTGCGGTGTAATCAAACTTTCAACCTTAGCAGCATCCATAACATAAGTGTGCGGATCAATATCAACAAATACTGGAGTTGCTCCGGTCATAGATATTGCCGTAATCGTTGGTACAGCAGTATGGGCAACAACGATTACTTCATCGCCTGGTCCTACTGGGCAGGCAGCTAAAGCTAAATAAATAGCTTCGGTACCAGAAGCACAACCTATTACAAAACCCTGCCCTATCGACTCTGCAAAACTTTGCTCAAACTTTTCTAATTCAGGACCGAGAATAAAATAGCCGCTATTAAGAACCCGCGAAACAGCCTGGTCAATTTCGAACTGATATTGCTTGTAATGTTTTTTGAAATCAGCGAATGGTACTTTCATAGTAATCGTAATAGTAAAAGAATTTTAGCTAAACCGAATTAAGACCCCTTTATTTCTCTCAAGAAACTCCATTTGAAAACTGGTAGACTAAGATTTCGTAGCGCCTGGTTAAAGGCTATTAATCAAATGGATTGCAAACGAATTTGCAGAGGAGCGGACAGCTGCGAGGAGCAGGTGGAAGCGAAACGGGAATAACGCGGAGAGAGCGATTGAGCGAACGGAGCGATTATAACGTGGAATTTGCTGGCAAATCTGTATTAGTTACAGGCGGTATGGGCTTTATAGGCTCAAACCTAGCCATTCGCTTAGCCGAAGCTGGCGCCAAAGTTACAGTCCTGGATGCCATGATCCCCGATTATGGCGGCAACGAATTCAATATTACCCCAGTAAACAATCTTTTAAGGGTCAATTATTGTGACATCCGGGACGAAACGGCTGTAAATTATCTGGTAAAGGAGAAGGATTTTATTTTTCACCTCGCCGGCCAAGTTTGTCATTTGATGAGTTTGTCTAATCCTTTCCCAGATATAGAAATGAATATTACCGGCACGGCCATACTTATGGAGGCCTGCCGCAAATTCAACCCTAAAGCTACGGTTGTTTATACTGGCACACGCGGACAGTACGGAGCTTCCGTGAAACTGCCTGTAAACGAGGAAGCACCGACTAATCCAAAAGGCATTTACGAAATCTCCAATTTAACGGCTGAGAAAATAATTAAAGTTTATAACGATGCTCACGGCATAAAGTCCGTGTTGCTTAGATTGACCAATATATACGGTCCACGCAGTCAAATGATGCATTCGCGCTTTGGCGTTTGCAATTGGTTTATTCGATTAGCTATGGACAATGAAAAGATAAAAGTCTTCGGCGACGGTAGCATATTACGAGATTTTTGTTATGTGGACGATTGCGTAGACGCCATACTAAAACTGGCTTTAACTCCTAAAGCCTACGGCGAAATTTTTAACGTCGGTTCAGATATTCCAGTTAACTTTATTGAACTGGCCGACACGATAGTAAAAGTAGCAAAAAAAGGCAGCTGGGAATTCGCTGAATTTTCACCAGAGCGCAAGGCTCAAGAGCCGGGTGACTCTTATTTAGATATTTCAAAAATAAAAGCATTCACTGGCTGGCAACCGACAATCTCTTTGGAAGAAGGTCTCGCTAAAACAGTTGAATATTACTCTCAACATGGTCAACATTACTGGCCTATGAAATATCTCCACGGCGAAACCATTTCGATGGCCGTGTCAACACCTTTGCCAAAGCCGATATCCAGCAAAGCAATATCCGTATAAACCCGTTAAATCCACTCCACTAAAATTCTTGCCATCCTTAATGACATTTCTTGAGCAGCTAGCTAATATCAGCGCAAAAAACAACAGCCTACTCTGTGTCGGTCTCGATCCTGATTTAGAAAAATTACCAGTCCACTTACGCTCTGAGAAAGCTCAGATTTTTGCCTTCAATCGCGAGATTATCGATTCCACTCATGACCTGGTTTGTGCTTACAAAGTACAAGTAGCTTTCTACTCTGCTTTTGCTAAGGAA
>Ga0116230_10007016_pt1 | contig 11131 bp, 9 predicted proteins | sample S1TSphfallax_3_FD_88678 | JGI IMG/M metagenome (GOLD analysis project Ga0116230, IMG submission 88678) | Host-associated microbial communities from peat moss isolated from Minnesota, USA - S1T2_Fd - Sphagnum fallax MG | ecosystem: Host-associated > Plants > Peat moss > Unclassified | place: USA...
CAAACTTTTTCATTATTTGAAACATATTAACATGCCTTAGAGAATGCATGGCCAAAACAACTACCTTAAAAAAATTCTACCAAAATTAAAATATCACAACTTACAATAGACTTTAAAACTTTAGTCGTAATATTTAAATTAAATTCTTCATCTTTAACATAGGCAATGACTTTTTTTTCTCAAATCATACTTGCCTAACAAATCAATTAACTCTTTGGTTAATGCATGCTTAGAGATATCAAATGTTTCAAAAAGCCCAATTGCAATATGTTTTGGCTACCAATTAGCTTCCAAAAAAATAATAACAAGGGCAAAAATGTCATAAACCCCTTTTGATAGTCACAAATCAAAATTTGTTATTACATAATAACAATCTGCCAAAGCATGTAAAACATAATTGTTTATTTTTTTCCACCAACTCCGGCAAAATTTCTTTTGAATTTTTTTTAAAAAAAAGGCAAACAACCCTTGGACGTAAATGCAGACAATTTTTTTTTAACCATTGGCTTTCAACAATATGCATTCACAAATGGTTTCTAATAAATTTTCCATAACCTAGTTCTACTGCACATCATCTTTCTTATAAGAATCTTTGGCAACAAAAATAAAAATAAAAAATGGTTCCATTTACATGAAGTCTATTTTTTGTAGGTTGTCTTTCGTAAGGTTATTTTAAGAAATTGTTTTTTTTTCTTCAAATATTTTTGTAATCATATAATGGTCTACATAAACATGTTTTTTTGCAGTTATTCCCTTTGCACTATTATATAATATCAAACCTTTCCTCGCTTGTGTTTTAGCATTTGATATTAAAATTGGACTAACATAACAAAGAGTGCATATCATCAATTGAAAATAGTTAACGTCCATTAGCTTATTGTCATTTACACAATAAAATGAGCAACATAATGCATTTTTTAAATCATGTCTCCACTTTCTTTTTGAAGATGCAATTTTTCAAATTTTCCTTAATTCTTTCTTCCCCTTCATCTATATTAACATTTTTTTTAATTTGCAGATTTGGTTGAAATTCATACTCTTCTTCCATTACAACATCATTCTAATATATTTCGTCATTATTATTCATTGTGTTTTTATTTTGAAATGACTATTCCATTATCAATTTACAAGCTGAAATTATGCCAAAGGCTATTAGCAAGCAAATTTACAAAGGCGTTTACAATTTATAAGAACATTTACAAAGTGCATTTGCAAAAATGAAGTGCAATGAAAGATTAAAATGCAAGTTAGAATGTTAGAGTTGAATTCAATAAAAGAACAATCCTACAACCAAAAAATGAAAAACAAAAAATCAAAAGTTGAAACAAAAAAAACAAAGCTAACTCAACAACAAAAAAAATGCAAAAATAAAACAAAACAACAAAACTTTTGAATGAAAAAGGTTACATTATTTTCCTAAAATTCACCTCATACTCCAATCTCCAAGACCTACACATGGTAGGAGGGGGTGGGGTGGAGTACATCACCTCAACAACTAGTAGCAACACAAGGTGAGGAGTGACAACCCACAACAAGCAATAGCAACACAAGGGGAGTTGAGGTGAATACTTGAAGTAACAGCACAAGGCGGAAGCAACAAACCACAATGAATAACAACACAAGGTGAGGGAGACACACCACAATGAGCAATAATAACACAAGGCAAGGGAGACAAGTCATAACAAATAACAACAATGTAAAGCAAAGAACGATGAACCACAACAAACAATAGCAACACGAGGCAATGGACCACATCAAATAACAACAACGCAAAGCAATGAACCATAACAAGCAGCATCACTACAAGATAATGAACCACAATAAACAATAGTAGCGCAAGGTGTTGGACCACAACAAATAACAATAACATAAGCCAAAAAACGACAAACCATAGCAAGCAAAAACAATGCAAGGCAATGAATGACAATAAATAGCAACAATCCAAGGTGAGCAATGATGAACCATAGTAAACAACAATAGCGCAAGGCAACAAACCACAACAAGCAACATCAACACAAGGCAACAGACCACAACAAGTAGTAGCAACATTAGGAGACAAACCACAACAAGTAGGAGCAACACAAGGCGATAGAATAAAATGAACAAGAGCAGCACTAGGCAATGAATCACATCAAGTAGGAGCAGTGCAAGGTGATGAATCACAATAAATAGCTCCAATGCAAGATGAGGAATGATGTAAGGCGAAGAGCAAAGAGTATACATCATTTGCCTCAATTGTGACCAAAATAGTTGCATCTTAGTTGCATGTGACAATACATATACAATGGAGTCAAAGGATGAAATATATTTGTTGACTTTTTTTTCCATACAATACCCTTTGTCATTTGTGACTAATTTATCACATGTAACTTGTCTTGGGCAACTAAAGGGATTTTAGTTGCAAAATGTCTTTTGCAACTAAATTTTAGTTGCAAAGATTAGTCGAAAATACATGTTTTTCTTCTAGTGTGTGTGCTCCACCTAATTACCTATATTTTAGCCTATAGGTAACCTAGTTATATAGGCTAGGGTAGGCCATTTATATACTTGATAAATCATCAATTGGTTAACTAGTTATTTACATGAAATACATTAATGAATGCGTAATTAAATAGTTAAATATTAATTATTACAAATATATTGTTGATAATATGTAATGAATTAAGTCAAATTTGTAAAGATTAATTATAATTTGGTTGTAATTATCAATCAACAATATATTACATTATAACTATCTTAATATTTTATATAATTCAAGGATTTATAATATGGTTGTAATTATTAATTATAACTAAATAACTATATATTAACTATTACTAATTTTTATTTTAAGCTAATTAACAAACATATTTACCTACCTTTTTATTTATTTACTTACTTAATTTATGTATCTTACATGGTTATTTAATAATAATGTTGAATGAATTAAAAGGCTTTAATGTTGTGTGGACATGAAAATGTTTCTCTCTTTGAAAAGTTTGTCCCATATTGTTTATCATCCTTTCGAAATGATGGGAAGCATCATAAGCATCCAAGACATAAGAAATATTTTTAAAAGGAAGGTCATTTGGGATGAGCCAATTGAAAAGGCTCAACCTTAAAGGCCAAATTCAAAATGAAATAGAATTTTCCTACCTAGGTCATCTAAATGTAGGCTTAATTTAGGTTGTGTACATTTAAGCTTAGTAAAAGTCATAGCTTAGGTTGCCTTAGCTTACTTTATGTTTCTATACCTAGTTGCTAATTATTGGCTCCTAGACCTAGGCCTAAGAATTTAAGTCGTAGGTTCCTAAACATGGGGGGCTTAAGTACCTAATTTTAGGTCTAACCTAGGTTGTTTAGGTTATATCCATGTGGCACAGCCTAGTGGCCAATGTTTAAATGTCATGTGGCATAACCTAGTGGCCAATTTTTAAATGCCATGTGGCATAGCCTAGATGGCCAATGTTTAAATGCCATGTGCCTTAACTTGGGTGGCCATTATTTAAATGCCACGTGACACGTGCCTAAGTAAAATGGTGTTTGACTAGTCAAAAAATCACTTGATTGTTATATTGACCAATCAAAATGACTAGTAAAAAATGCCAACTTAGGCTTGGTCAAAAAGTACATGGCCTAGTCACAATGGACATGTTCAAAATGACTTGTTCAAAATGATTAAGAGGTTTTTTTTAAGCATATCCAAAATGGGTCTTTTTTTTACCAAAATTTATAGTTTAAGAAATTAAGAATTTTAGTAGTGTTTGTTTAAGTGGGGACTTAATTCTTGGAATGCATAGTGGTAAATCCTAATATTCTATTACGCTTTTAATTATAATTTTTTTATTCTTGTACCTATTTAGTTTCAGTTATACAAAATTTGTATTAAAAATCCAAAGATATTCTAAGATATCCTCCACAACAACATATATTCATAGTCTAAATATCCACACAGTTATGAATTTGTCAAAATGTTGCCATAGTTTACTACTCATATTGCTATGCTATGAAAAATAGAAAAACTAAACATATCTCGTAAAAAAAACTAACTTAAGAAAATAAAATCCAAGTTCATCGTTCCTCAACTTTCTATACTTCTAAAAACTATTATAATAACTCTTTCATTCCTCCTTTGTAAGTTTTTTTAGGATAGACCTTTTTAAAGCCTCATTCCTTCTCAACTTTCCTGCCTAAAGTACCATTTGAACTCCACCTCATTAGTCTTATTTTTTCCTACCATGTATCTACTAAACATGCCTTGTCCATCATATCTTATAATAGACATCACAACACCTAGTCCCTATGTTTATCCGGCTTGATTATTATTATATAGTCTTGTCCTTAACATTACCCCCCCTAAACTTCAAAATTTTTCCTCAAAATCTTGTTAAACGTATATGAACTAAAAGACTCCAAAAACTATAGAATAAACCATTCCTCATCCATGTTTACTTTGTAATTGTTTACTTTGTAATTGTACTACGTGATTCTACAAATTATTAATCCTTCATGACATGAATTTCTTCAATTTGTGGAGTTTACTACAATTGCTTGTGTTGTTGTAATTTTGTAATGGTCTATGTATGGCCATTATATCCCTCCTCCTATAAAGTTATTACTATTACAATTGTTGTAATAAATGAGGTAGTTAGAGAAACTTCTGCAGTTGTAACATAGTTTGGCAACTTATGTGTGAACATATGCCTGTTGTGCTTTTGTTTCTGTTGAAACTTCTTTTGAAACATGCCCTTCAACTTGTGTTATGGTCTGTTCATCCATAGCCTCCTATGTAGTATCTCCTCCCTTCAAATCTATAGGTGAGATTGATTAAACTTCTTGATCTTCTCCACTTGGGACTTACTTCATCTTGATTAAAATTTGAAGTATTGAAGTTGTCTTCAGGAGTTACAAAAGGTGATATATATTTGAATTTTGGATATTTTTCCTTATATGCTTCAAGCCTTCTTTTGGAGCTAGCTTCGTCTGCCTTATGCTCATCAAACAAGATTTGTAAATATGTTTGGAACATATTACGAATTAAGTTCCACCAAGTGTCAACATTAGATGCTTGCAATTGTAAGGACTTTTGCTTAATCTTTATTATTATTTTTTGCATTAGTAAATTATCATACTCCTTCAATCTATGCTTTGAATAAATATGGTTCCATAGTTGTGATTGAGTTCATAACTTTGTTGACCTTGTGGCATTGTGCTACAACTTTTGGATTGATCTATTACACACAACATGTGTTCTATCCTACTCCTTCACAACTTCATCCCCCTAATGCAAAGTAATCTAAAGCTTTTCCTTGAGTTTGAAAATTTCCATCTCCTGCACATGTACATGTTATTGGAGACTTTTCTTGTCTCATTGCAAGGCTGTAAATCTAATCTCCAGATTGTTTGTTTTTTTTCCAAGGCCCAATATTTAACATATTCTTTGTCCTAATTTTATTTTAACAAATCCCTCTTTCCTTTTATTATTTCATACAATTGCATTTGCTACTCCATAGTGGCCTTCCTATGTTTCACCATAATAAGCTCCATTTGGAATTGGTTCAATTCTTTCTCCCTAACCTAAAATGTTTTCTAGATTTGAACTTCAGTTGCATGGATGTGATGTTATAAATATTGAACCTCCTATTGTGCAATTGTAACTTTACTCTCCAACTCTTGCTTTTCTGCTTCATTTTTTTCATATGTCAATTTGAATCTTAACAACTCAATTTTGGTTTGCTCCATCTTCCTATTGTAGTTTGTGTTAAGCAAGTAGGACGATTACATGGTTTTGGATGCACAAGGCATTTAGGATAGGGATTGATCATGGAACATTATAGGTTGAATTTTGAATTTTTATTGGTTTTGAATCATGATGATGTGACTTGGGACTGCCCAAAGATGGGAGATTTGGGGAAAAAGATTTCATATTTAGACACATAGTTGGGAAGAGTAAGAATAATTATAGGTGATTTTTAGGAGAAAACCACAAATTTCGTTTTGGTATACCACAAATTTTATGTTGTTGTTTTGCTTTCATTTCAACAAACATTGAATTTTGTTGTAATTATGATTCAGTTTTTAGTATAATAGAATAACATAGACTTCTGCAATGATTTCTATATCCATATTGTTGTGTGAATTTTTAGTAGTATCAGAATATAATGAAATGAATTCTAATATTGTTTCTAGAATTTTCTACATTGTATTCAAAAGTGTTAATTTTGGTTATATGAAATAACCATGAATTTTGTGTTTTAATGAATAGTAAAGTCAAGTGCGTTTATAATCAAGGCAAAAATTGTGAATGTGTGCATATTCTAGTGCAAATTTATTGTTACAATAATGTGGAATTATTTTGTAAGAATTAAATTCACTTCTACCATTTGGCGACCATCTTGTGGAGAATTTGTTTCTCCTTTTTTATATATAAAAACAAGAAGGTTTTCTACAATTGTTGTTGTTGTACCATAGATGTGTTCAAGTGAGTGATTTTGCCTTTCAATTTAAAACTTAAAGGGCTATGTTAAAAAGTATTAAAAGTTTAAATGGTTAACACCATAAGGAGTGCAAAACGATCTACAAACTCTGAAGATGAAGAATTGTGAAGCAAGATGAATCAGATGGTGACCTAAAATTTATAGTGACAATTAGACTTGGAGGTAAATCGTCAAATCACTGAAAAACAAATAAAAGACAATCTTGAAAATGGAGACGAATATGTAGGGTGCATAAAAACCCCATATCAAAATCTAATGTTGGATATACAAGTTCTACGAATAGAAGAAAGACTTGTAGGGCACATCTCATTTCTAGCACAAAAAGTGGTACGGTGTGAGATATGGATTGGGAGTTTTCAAAAAAGGCATAATTACAAACAATGATTTCCATGGAGAAAGATGCAATCAATTACTCGTCCAAATGAGTGGGTGCGATATACTTTTCAATTGCAATTTATGGTTTAAAGTTGTAAATATTAAGATAAAACAAGCACTTCTGTAATATTTGATCAACTATATAAAATCTCAAGTCTAATGTCAATGACTAGCTAAGGAAAGGATATTACAAAAGGTATATAACCCATGTTTGTGTATCAATTTGCATCTCCAGATTAATATGAACTAGTGGAAAATTAAAATGTGGAAGAAAACACTAATATCAATGTGCTTGAGGAGACCAAGGAAAATTACCTAGAATCATCTAAATATGCAAAGGCATAGGTGAATGTGTTGGATGAAGTACCATAGTCATACTCACATTAAAGAAATCCAGAATTGGATCAAATAAGGTACATAGCTAAAACACATGATCATGAATATTTGGATTCGAAGGTAATCTAATTATTTTTAAGAGTTTGTGCATTCTATGAAGAAGAAAGACATGCAATTATGGATTGTCCTTTTGTGCCTTTCCACATCATAGCAGGTATGGTTAGACATGTGGAATTACAAAATTTGACAAGAGTATTAATGGATCAACCACAAAAACATGAACCAAGAATTCTTGTGGTCCATAATAGATTGAGAGGCATGGAGTTGGGAAGCCAATTAGAACCATAAAGTTGATAGATTCATCCATCCATTCATTCTAGGAACATAAAACCAAAGGTGTATTCACATCCACATTCTGCACCATAGAGGATACTAATGGGTAACCACAAAATGGAACATTATTGACCTCAAGTCAACATAGCTTCACTAAGAATGTTAGAAGCAGTAGTTGTTGAAACTCAAAGACAACTTATTGGAGTAGGGGTTATTCAATCACTTAATGCAATTATAACAACCATAGGAGTGGAAATGGTTATTATGCCCACAGATGTTGTCGAAAGGGGAAGGGTTATTGGATTTGCAACAAATTTAGGTTGTGGATTGGGTGGATTCTTAATGAAAGGGAATTTGAATAAAAGTTCAAAATTACCAATTAAAAACATTAGAATTGTTGGGACACCAAAAATGGTGTTAACTAATCCAATAATGACTACTCGTGTACACAAAACCACAAACCAACCATTGATGAACTCCATAATTGCTAGAAGGTACAAAAGTATAAATGTTAAAAATCCAAAAGGAGGGTATGAATACCATTTTTCATAACTCAAGAAATTGATGACCACAAAAATAGCCATTTTGTGAAGCCAAATAAGGTAGCTCCTAAATATCTTGATTTCAAAATAGATGTTAACCCAGATTTGTAAAAGTGAAATTTAATTCTTGCAAAATTATTCCACATTACTGCAACAACATATTTGCATTTCACATGCATACATTTACTAGTTCTACCTTGATTATCAACACACTTAACATTACCATTCATTAAAACACCGAATTCATGGTTATTTCATATAACCTGAATTTGCATTTCAGAATACATTATAAAAACTCTAAGAACAAGATTATAATTCATTTCATCATATTTTAATACTACAAAAAATTCACACAAAAATATGAACATAAAATTCATGACAAAAGTATGTGCTTATTTATATTACTAAAAACATGAATCAAAATTAGAACAAAATCCCATGTTTTGTTGAAATGAAATCAAAACAACAAATAAAATTTGTGGTATATCAAAACAAAATATGTGGGTTTTCTACTACAAAGTACCTATAACTCTTCTCATTTTTCCCAAAACTGTGTTTTGGAATCATCCTCCTCTTCCCCATATCTTCCTTCTTTGGGTAATCCCAAGTCATATCATCATGATTCAAAACCAACAAGAATTCAAAATTCAAAACTATAATGTTCCATGAACAATGCGTATCCTAAATGTTTCGTTCATCCAAATCATCCTACCCCCTTAACATATATGTTCATGTTAGAATGTTCAATTTTGTAGTGAAAGCAAATGCAAAAACTTCTGAAGAATATATCATCAATGTGTTTAACTATACACTAAAAGATATGGCATCGGCCTAATGCCACAATTACATGTTAAAAAAAAATTATTGTATTTTTTTAGAGCTTACACATGCATTTTGAAAATGTCATTGGAAGATTCATAATGACAAGTAAATATACATGGAACTAAAGAACATGAAGTAGGAGGAGACTAAGAGGGTTGAGGTTTACTATGAGTGGATTCAGAAGTCGGTTCATGGTTTACAAGTAATGTGAAGAATTCTTCCACACCTTCCACATGAAAATATGCACTCACAAAACCCACTTGGGGGTGGAACTACGATGTAATTGTATTTTAACAAGTTAAGGTGGTTCAATGAAATGCAAAGGAGTTCATTAAGAATTTAATGCGTTGTGTCCATTTGAAAGGTACCAAGACATTGTGGGAGAATCAAACTCACCATGATAGAAGGTGAAGGAGCCCTACGTTGATGTTTAATCCAAGTTCATGCTTGATGGTTGACCCCCTTTGTTCCATCCGTTATAATATTTTTATACAACTTCCTAATCTAACATGCATTAGAAATTCAAAAAGCTAATCTTTTAAGGAGAAATGGTACAAAATTTTATAAGTTTTTAGTTTTTAAATCAAGAGTTATGCCTAAAACTAAAACTATTTTGACTAGACTAAAAAAAAAACAGACAATTTCAACCCCCTCTACTTCCAGCAAGTGTAGCTCCCTTGCAGCAAAACCGATGAAATTAAAATTTTGGGAAAACCTTCTACAACTCTTAAACTGAAACAGAATCAAGTTTGAGAAAAATCTAACGGTGGATCTGAGAGCAACAACTATTTTAATTAAGAATCCAAGGGTTTTGTCATGGAAATCCTTCCATGAACTATACTACAACTACTTGCTACACATAATTTCCCTTCATGGTTTTTGTTTGCACACATTTTTTTCCCATGAACAACATTTTTCCACACATAAAAACTAAAAATTTCTCACACGCTCATTCTCTTCCTTCTCCTTCCAAAAAACACATACAAGATACCATTTTCCTTGGTAAGCCTCCTATCACCCCTCCTTGAGCTTGTTCTCCTTGTCCAATTGAAGGTTGGAAATCTTTCCCTCTAATCAATGGCCTCCTTTTCCTTCATGAACCAATGAGAATCGAGAATGATTTTTCTCTCCTATGGGATTTAGGATGAAAATTCCTAGGCCCAATGAAACATTAAGAAGATTCCTTTCACCAATCAAATAGGATAATAATCCTCATGACAAATGGAATTGGAGGACTCATCCTTTTCCCTATCTTGGACATCTTGATGGGGCTCTTGAGCTCCATCATTGTCAATTTCATCCATTTTACTTTAATCATCCTACTTCTTCATCTTAATTATTCTAAATGACTAACTATTAAAATAATTTACCGGTGGTAATAAGTAAACATCCTTGAATTCCCATTTGATTAAATCAACTCAATGGTAGTAGTAACCCCTTCATGCACCAATGATTCTATTAATATTCCCTAATTATTTTTTACCGTGTACTAATTAACTATGTAATACATAATAAATTAAAATGAAATTAGGAATTATAAAGATTCCCATGTACTTCTAGATCCACTGTCGATACTAAGGCTTCACGATTTCGTTAGAACAAGGATGTCCAAGTCTTCACGGAGTTTCGCCGTCATTACCATGCTTCACACCTACCCTAATTTTTTGAATAAAAGGAACGACCCCTTTGAACACAAGTACCAAATTGGTTTGGCTACCTTTCGGATTTTATTGATGTAAATGAAAATTTAGTTATGGCGGATGATGTTGCTATGCCCTTGGATTCTCCCGTTATAACCGTAGAAAAGGAAGAATTCGAAGAAACGCCGCTTGACGAGAATGTTTTTCAACGATCGCGCGAAAAAGAACCATCCAAAAGAATGGTGCACACTCGAGTCGATCATTTGGCATGGGATCGTCGATTATCTCCTAACCCACATGCCGTAGCAATTTATTTAAATTTTGTTCCTGCTCGTGGAGTCGTGCCAGAAAGGTTCAAAGAATGTCAATGTGAAGATGACAATGTTCGTCTTCATTGTCGAACTTGGGTTCCCGGTTGACGCACTCCCAAGTCACGGGGTGAAACCCACTTGAGGGTTTCACAAAGTCAAGTTGCGGAAAGTTAAGACTTGGAGGCACGCTCCCGGCTTCCAATTCTAGAAAGGGGTAGAGGGTCGAGTTGGGAGCCCAGGGATTAAACTAGGAAGAAGATTTAGTAGATCAAGCATGAATCTGCATCAAAACAAAC
>Ga0116230_10007017_pt1 | contig 11130 bp, 5 predicted proteins | sample S1TSphfallax_3_FD_88678 | JGI IMG/M metagenome (GOLD analysis project Ga0116230, IMG submission 88678) | Host-associated microbial communities from peat moss isolated from Minnesota, USA - S1T2_Fd - Sphagnum fallax MG | ecosystem: Host-associated > Plants > Peat moss > Unclassified | place: USA...
GGGCTGAGTCCTGACTCCTGACACAAGGGGATTAGGTGCAACTAGTCCTCACACTCGTATCAGGAGTGAATGCAGGTGGACTGTTGGGAGTATTGTCAGGATTTTCTTTTTTCCACTTGCCTCCAAAACAAAGGGCCAGAGTGAACCAGCACCCACCAGTGCACCAGTTGGCCGTTCTGTCCGTACGGTGAGCTGCGTTTTCTCATCCGGCTGTTGACTCTGCGTTAACAGCCAGAGTGAACCAGCAGCCACCAATGTCGCAGTTGGCCCGTTCTGTCGACTGGATGGGCTTCATCACAGTCCATTTCTTTTACGGTCCATTTCTTTTTCTTTTTGCTACTGACCACTGAATTTAGGTTGGTTTTTTAAAAAAATAATTTTGATCGTTTAACCCCTGGGCCTGACCTCACACATAGCTACCTTACTCACCTTCCTACCTTCATAAGTATTGCACCAACCTTTGTACCTTATTTATTATTTTGTACTAACATAGCTACCTTAATAACCAATTATCCTATTTACCTAGTTACTATGTTAACTACCTACCCTACTAACCTAGCTACCTTACATACACAACGACCCTATTAACATAAGTACTTTACAAACCTAGTCACCTTGATAAAGTAAGTTGTTTCTTATGTACAAACTTGTTTATCTTTCTAATTACCTTGTTAGTGTAATTTTTTTCCTACATACTATCTATCTTGGTAACCTATCTACCTTGTTATTTAAATTTCCTTTCTATTTATTAACCTACCTACTAACCCAACTACCTACCTATATACCTATTTACCTACCTATGCACCCACCTTCATACTTATCCAATATGCTTACCTACATATCTACGCTTTTTACATAACCAAATACCTAATTAACTACCTACTCACTTTTTCCAACCCCACCCCCCACCCCATCCTACCTATCAATTTATTAAGGTTTGCCCTAATTCATGGATGATGAACACAAGTCCCTGTATGTAAGTATTATAAACAATATATAGTGAAAATAATGTCATAATTGCAACCATTTTGGTTTAGTTAATGCATATTTTACTAAATTTTGTTTACTTAATTTATTATGGAATGGACATTACAATACACCTTTTCATCTAATTATTATAAGTATGTACTATTGGATTATGGTTTAAGTTTAGGGTTGGAACACATAAATTAATTGATAAGTTTTTCACAAATGTATAGTAATTAACCTAAACTAGGTTAAATTTAGGGGGAAATTTTTAAGGTTTACACATATGTGAAATAATACAATTTCATTCAATATCTTCTTCAAAGATAGTGGAAAAAATTAGGTTGAAAATATCACACAAAGGTAAGAGACTTTTTCTTTTTTTTGGTTTTGTCCGAAATTTATTTGATTATTTTTGAAGATTAAAGTATTTTCTTTCAATCAATAAATATTTATAATTAAAAGCTTTTAAATTTTTTTGTTTTGCATTATATAATTTGTATAGTTTATATAGATTTTTGGGTTTAGGGCATATATCATTAGGATATTTTTTTGTTAGGGTTTATATAGTTAGGGTTGTAATAGGGCTTATGGAAAAATATCATTTAGATTTTTAAGGTTATGTCTTATGATTTAATGTATAGGAATCTAATTCATATATTTCAAGACTTAAGGTTCATACTCTAAACTTTGCTCCTTGTATTGGTTTTTGATCTTATCACTTATTTAGATCTATGCCATAATTATGAAACTCCTTTGTTTCAATATGTTCCATAGTTGTTAAAGTTCAATATTTTTTAACCCACTTTTGTACGAATTATGATCTTTTAAGGTTACATTTTCAACTGGCATTACAAACTTTGGTGGAACGTTGTCATCTTTTATTCCTAAGATATGTATTTATCTCTTGTTATTTCTTTTGTTTTGTGTTTATATTTTCATAATTCAACTTCTTTTCATTTCCTAATTATTGGATATCGAATGGGCGTCAAGTTTCATTAAGTATACAACTATAAATAAAGGTTTTATACCTTTACTCGAATATTTCATATTCAATATCTCTTTATAGTTTGATATTTTCACACCCAAATGCGAATAATGCATTTATTCCCCACAACCAACGTGGGTTTTATGGCCTAAAACAAGTATTGCATTTTGCACCTCTCAAACAATGTGCATTAATGATCATTATGTGGGTATTGCCACATGGGGTTTTCAAACATTGTGGGTTTAAGGTACAATCCATGTATTACATATGTGAACATTTTCAATGATGGAAAGTTTAATAGCTCAATGTGGGTATTGATAAAGTTTATTTTTGTATATGGGTTCATAATGCAAGTATTGTATGTGATGTACATTGGAATAGTAGGTATTTTATATCATGATGTGGGTATTATAATGGGAATTCCAAATCACAACATCAATTTTAAGGGAACCATGTAAGTATTACATTTTGGGTTTTTGTTCAATGATGAATGTTTAAAGAATTATAAATTCTCTTGGTGCAAGACTTTACCCTATGTCCTTCAATCATGGGAAGGGTTCCAAAGTCCCATTCCATTCATGTCCAAAACCCCACCAAGTCCCTTTTTCAAACAAGGACTTGGTGTGGAGGTCTGGGATATGCCATGGAAGGTAAAATAAATTGACCATTCAATTTTCTTATGTTCCATATGCTCGCATCCCGGAATTCTTGGAAGGTGAACGAGGGGATACGAACACCCTTGTGGAATGGAATGTTTACAAAAACTTTCCAAGCCAAACAAATGTCAAGCAACCAACTATCAAAAACCACTTTGGGCATACGTGGTAAACATTTATGGCATTAACCTTTTTAATTTTTTTAATTCATATACCAAAGATGTAATCATTTACTTGTTGAAAGTTTTTTGGTCTAGGTATAAGTGTGGATATGGACCAGAGGACTATCAGGAAAATTCAACCCACATTTGATCTATTGAATGAAGATGTTTAACATCATTTTCAATCAAATGTTTATACACATGGCTCAATGTGGCTAAGATCACGATTTATCATAAAACCCATACACGAACTGATGGGTCATTTGCACATGGTGAACATGACCCGGAATCCATTTCTTGTATGTCTCATTGTGCTCCACGCATGTCACAAGCATTGAAGGACCACATATGGGCCCAATTAAACTTCGGTTACACGACCAAACAAATATATGACAAGCATAAAGTAATTTGGTGGGAACATGTGAATGCAAGTCAAAACATGACACAAGATGATTTCATTTAACTTCGAGACATTGCATATTTGGTTTAGAAACATAAAAAAGGGAGTTGGCATTTACACATTAACCCTGCAATTTTAATTTAGTCTTGGGCTTTCCAACATTTGAAGGATGTGTTCTTTTTTCAAGATGTTGGTGAAATCAATAAGACTCAAGTCCCATTCACCATAGGTATTAAAACACCAACTCAATGTGAGTCCATGTTATCATATGGTCACAATGGTGCCATTTCTATGGATGCCACTTTGGCACAAATGACATGAAATTCCATCTATTCACCTTGATGGGGTTTGATGATCATTGCACGGGTGTCCTTTTAACGTTGATCAATACAAATAGGTAAACAATTAAAGATTTGATTGAATGGTTGAAACCATTAAAAAATAAAATGTTATCACACATGCCACATTACAAACCATCATGTTTTCTCGTTGATGATGCAGGCATTATTGAAGGCATTACGGTTAATTTTATAGCTAGTACCTAATTTGTGTTTATTTCCTTGGATGTTTTCTAATATCTTTCATAAATTTCTTGATTACTTCAAATGCATTTTATGTTGTATTGACCCCATCCACTCATGATGATTTTATTGCATATGTGTCCTTATTAGGGTTGTATGGGGTATGGACAAGGTTCCCATCTACCTTTGTTGTTGGCATGTTCTCAAAACATGGTGCTTATGTGGTATTGAAAAAATCAAAGATGTGGAGGTGCGGGGTTGAATCCTACAAGACCTTCATGATGTGATGTACATGTCCATCAATCATCGGAAAACAATTGATCACTTCAAAAAGCGTGGGAAGGTTGCTATGAAAGAAAGCTTTCACAAACATAGGTCTTGTGATGTGTGAACAAATTACTTATAGACTTATTACCATCAATTTGGTAAGTGATAATATTTATCATGGTTTAGTATTCAAAATTCTTTTATAATAATGTTATTCATCCTTGTGCATTATGTTTATGTTTGCAGAATTATGGATGGTGGGTGTTCGAAGAATGCCCCATTCCAACCAAGACACCTTAGTGAACATTGAATCATATCATGGTGCATTGAAACATTGGTTTGTTCTTGACACAAAAGGCTTTAAAAGGCGTAGGATTGATTGGTTGGTGTGGTGATTAACAACAACCATTGCACACCATTACATGCACACATTGGAAATGAAAAAAAGGAGTTTCATAAAAAACAAGGTTATGGAGGCCATTATTACAAGAAGTGTGGAAAAGGCATCCCTTATTCCACCCACTCATGTGTACCAACCCATGTGCTCCATCACATTGAAAGTGATGGAGCTTAGGGCATATGGAGCCAACACCTTTCCAATGTCACTTATGTGGTGAAATTCCCATTCATCAAAATATTTTATTGCACATGTGAATGGGCATTGCAAAGGAACATGTGTAAACACCAAATTGTGGACATTCTCACATGCACAGACATTTCTCAAGAAGATATCATTCATTACTGTGGAACATGGTATGGATCACATCGTGCAGGGTTTGGTCACATGTGACCAAACCCACGACATATTCCAAATGATGTGGAATCCAATGATGATGACAAAGATGAGCATTTTGAAAGTGATGATGGGATCATGGAATTTGATGGGCTCAAGAGCATGGAACAAAGCAATACCCTATAATGTAAAGAAAGCAATGTGACACTTTATGAACATGCCACCTCAAACATGAAAGTATTGGCATGTAATATTTGTAACATACACCTCACAAAGGTAAATGTAGTTTTACACCCAGGATTGGTGTTACACCATGTAGAAGATGGATTGGGAAATAGTGTCAAATGGTTCAAAGATTGGCATGGAACAATGTTCGATCACACAAATGTACATACTAAACAATGTCATGAATAAATGTCTCAATTATTAATCAAGATTGTTGCCATTGGCACTAAGTAATTTGTTTTAGAATCGATTTTATATGGAGGAAACCATAGCCTCTCTTTGAACATCATGTATTCTACACAAACATGAAGTCTAATATGCTACAAAGGTTATTATTGTTTCCAAGTAATAAGCACAAAAAATTTGAAATGCCAAAACACAAAGATAATGATAATATTAATGTTAAATGCAAGTATTATAACTAGGCCCCAAAATCCCAATTGGTAGAGGTAAGTAAAAGTGCAAGTATTGAAATTAAGCCCCAAAATTCTAATTGGTAAAGGTAAATACGAATGTAGGTATTGTAACGAAACCCCAAAACTCCAATTGGTAAAAGTAAATGTAAATGCGGATATTGCAAGTTTAAATGAAAAATCAACCCTAAATGCAATACCCACATGCATGGTCACTTAAAAATAACCTAACCGATCTAGATGGTTTGGATACCTTTAAATGAAGACCTAGCCCTAAACACAATACTGACATGCAAGGTCACTTTGAAACAACCCAACCTTGTATGCAATATTCACATTCAAGGTCACTCAGAAATAATGCATGTGGGGTTTAAGGTTTTTTAAATGAAGATCCTACCCTAAATGCAATACCCGCATGTAGCGTCATTCCAAAATAATTAGATAATTTCAAAATAGTATGTTAACAAAGGTGTGTGTAGAGGTTGGGGTTGTTGATTAAGAGTTCCATGATTCTTACTTTTTTTCATTGAAATTGAAAATAAATTGTATTGTTTGTGGAACAAATAGTACAATGACAATTATGATCAAGTTTATCTTAGTGCAAGAATTTTTCATGGAAAAGTTGAACTTGTAATCTATAACATGGAATAATTATTTTAAATAGTGATTTCAATAACTTTTTAAAACAAAAATATAATTAAATTAATAAATCAAATATCAAATTAATCAATTTTATTTTAAAATCCAACTTTTATTATCCAAATAAATAAAGTTATACCAAATGATTAGTTAATTATTTTAGATAAATAAATGATTATCTAATTATTGATAATTAATCATTTAAATTATCTGAAATACTTCTCTATTAATTATTTGATTGTATGACAAAATTTGTTGATAATTCATTAATTATCTAAAATAGATTTTTAATCATTCATTGAATTGGGGAGAAATTTCTAAGGTTTAGACATATGTGAAACAATATAATTTCATTATATATTTTTTTCAAAGAGATTAGGAAAATTAGGTTGGAGAGATCACACAAAGGTAAGAAACAAATTTTATGTGAAGACCCAACCCTAAATGCAATACAAAGTTTGTCGAGATCAAAAAGTTAAAAATTCATATTTTTTAATGATTCACATAATAATAAAAATGATTTCTCCCATATATTAATCCTATGTGTGATTGAAAATTTATTTTTTAAATTTCTGATATATAGTAAATAATTTCTTGGTTAAAATAATCATATAATGGGTCAAAGATATTATATTTTATACATACATAACGCAAGTCCTCATGTAAACTTTATTTTTTATGATGTATAATATTGGTTTAAATATTTGTCCAAATATATTGTTGTTTATAACATATCAAATAACACATTATATATAAATAATGATATTATGGAATTATATTGTTGATTCATTTCAATACATATAATATTTTCATATTTATTTTAAATAATATAAAATAATATATGTTAACCCATGGTTACATATATTTTTTAAAAATTAAATGAATTTTTTTGAATGCAAATTAAAAAATTCCAAAATATTAGTGGTTAAATATGAAAATGTTCATAAGCTTTTGGAAGCCATGCCAAAGTTTGTGTGGATTTGGAAGCTTTGTGAGAACCAAGTTGTTATGTAATGTTTTCGACACCTTCAAGAGTTGAAACATGATTCAATTGTCCAAGAAACATACTAGTGTTAAAAAACACAACTAAGAATCCATAACCTTGACAAATTACTAGCTTCAACAAAAGTTCATCGCAAGGTTATCATATTGATTAAAGTGTCGACATTGACCAAGTTAGACAACCTAGCCTAACATAAGTAATAGGTTAGTAGGCTACTTATTAAAAACCTAACTAACTACCTAGTAGGCTACTTATGTAATATAGGCCTATTATGTAGTTTACTCATCAATGTAAACTACATAATATTTTAGATGGTATAAGTAGGTATTTAAGGTGGTTGAGTTTACTAGGTAAACCTATTAATTATGTATGTAGTTTATTAGCCTAGGCCACGTAAGCCTAATAAACATTTATGACAATTTAATGTCTATTCTTTTTTATATTATAACATATTAAATTTGAACTTAAAAAATTATTAAAAAGAAAGCACATTTTTTCATACAATTGTTACAAGTATATACTATTGGAATATGATTCAAGTTTAAAATTTGGGACATATAGATTAATTAACAGTTTTTTTACACATCTATAATAATTAAAATAAATTTAAGGTGCAATTTTGGGGGAATTTTATATGCAAAAAAATGCAATATATATTTATATATAAATTTTTAAGAAAATGAAAAAAATCAGCTTGGAGATATTAGCAAATGGTAAGAGACATACCTTTTTTGTGTTTTGTTACAAATTTTATTTAATTATTTAAAAAATTAATGCCAAATTTTTAGTTGGTGAAAATAAGTAGGTGTGTGGATATTGCAAAATTATATGAAACTTTAACCCTAAATGTAATAGACATATTCATGTTCATTTCGAAATAACTCATAGGTGATTTAAGTAAAACCTTAAGGGAAAGTCGAGCCTTAAATGCAATACCCACATGTAGGGTTGTTTCAAAATACCCAATATGTAATTTGGGTGGCACCTTTGAATGAAAACCTAGGCCTAGATGCAATACCTACATGTAAGTCCATTTTGAAATAATCCATAGGTGATTGAAGCAAACCTTATGTGAAAACCCAACCCTAAATGTAATACATGCATGTAAAGTCATTTCAAAATAACTAATAAGTGATTTGGGTACCCAAAATATGTCTTTTTTTAATACCTAAATTAATTATTATTCTAAATTGGTTTTATGACAATTAATTTTCATGAATAATCATCTAAAATAATGATTTGAATAATTTATCAACTTAAAAGAATTCAATTAAGATAATAAATTAAATATCAAATTAAGAATTTTATTTTTAGATTTATATTTTAATTAACTGAATTATTAAGGTTCAACCAAATAATTAGTTAATTAATATTAATAAATAAATAATTTTAAAAATATGATAATCAATCATTTACGTTATCTAAAAGAATTTTTTAGTAATTTTTTAATTATGACATTTTTTGTTGATATTTAGACTATATTATTATGTTATGTGAATCCCCTAAATATTGCATTGGAGACCTATATGCAAGTATTGCTAAAAATGCCTAAAATCATCAAATATTTATGGACATACATGTAGGTATTATAATGAATGTAAAAAAATCAACGACTATTATGGACCTATATGCAGGTATTGCAATGAATGTAAAAAAATTAGTGACTATTATAGGACCTATATGTGGATATTGCATATTTGAAAATGGCCTTATGGAATTTAAAATAGAAAATGATGTAAATATTGCATGTTCAAAATGTGGGTATTGTTTTAAAAATCTTTTGGTGATGTGAGTCCTATTACATTAAATGTAGGTATTGCACAATGTTCATTTTGATTTTTGTAAACCTTAGACAAATTAAAAATTACCTATTCATATGGGCCTATTTAAGTTTTGATTCTTACATGTAAAGTAATTAGAAGATTATGAAAAAGACGACATATATGATTTTAACAAAACACAAAACCATATACCCATTAAACAAATGTGACTAGAAGAAAATATTATATTAATAAAAGATGTACAAAAATGGGTGGATTAAAAAATGTTAAGGAACCCAATGAAAAAAAAAAGTTTTCTATAATATATCAAAGGACCAAAGTTCAAAAATTAAGTAGTCCAAAAAATGAAAGGGTTGAAAAAACCTAATTAACTATATAAAGTGAAAACCCTAAACCATATCATTATTTATAATCCCATGTTTAGTTTGGTAAGTAGCTGCTATATTTGCAACCCTTGCTACATGATGAATAATGTATAAATGGCGGTGTTGCATCTCAACTTGAACTGCATTTGCAACAAATTCCTCCTTTGTTGTGCCTTGAACCCTATAAACATCCAAAAACCATCAAATTAAACCCTAACACACCTTGGATGAAAACTAAATTATAAAAAATAATAAACATTGATTATTATTTTTTCTTACCTTCCATGAATCATTTTAGATTCATGGAAATCTAATACATTTGTCAACTTTTGTGTCTAATTAGCTATAATGGATGCAAAGATGCGAATGTTCATTTTAGGATGGTCTTGATGGCAAGGACCTTTTTTAGAAGTTGAAGGCCTCACAAGTTTGGCCTTTCTGCCACCAAACCATGCACTTCTTTCAAATGTTTGGTCAATAACCATTTGACACAATATGCAATAATGAAAATGCTAACTTTACACTTTCATTTCGACTCAACCTTCATCCATTCTTTGTCCTTCCAAACCATATTAAGTGGACAAGGGGGTGCTGGTGGCCGAAAGGCCTAGTCGGTTTCAAATTTCGGACTTAAAGCAAAAAAATATTTTTTAAAAAATCATTACTTTGTAAAAAAACAATCCTAACCCTAAAACATTACACATAAAAAATTCAAAAAATAAAATGCACGTATTACAAAACATAAAATCACATAATCAAATACAACTCCTACAAATTCTAATTGTTTTCAAGTATTGTAATAAAAAAATTCGATAAAAAAAATCCCACATCTCATCAAATGATGGAAGGTGCAGATATAATTAAACTTTTAAAAAATTATACAATTTTTTTAAATTGCATTTAATTTGATGTATGTAAATTCTAAAACAATCTAACCCACCATTTCTTGATCGAAATTCTTAATATGTATTAGGAGTGATCTCATCATTTGAATTATAGATTCTCACCATTGTTAATTTTAAGCCACATAGATTGCTTAATTCATCAATTTTCAATTTTGATGAAACAACATTTTGCTCCTTAGGTCTCAATTTTAATTAAGCAACATTTTACTTCTCAAGCCTCGGTTGTAATGGATCAACATTATGCTTCCCAATTGTTAATTATAATGATGTAACATTTTGTTGTTAAGCTTCCAAATCACCACCACCTTTCTTTAGTCTCCTTCCTCTAGCCTTTACAAACTTCAACATTAAAAAAAACCACCATTTCATTGTTAATTGTCAATTATAATGAACTAAACCAAAAGGACCAAAGAAAAAAAAAAGAAAAAAAGGAAACGATAGCTTGTTGCCATCACCTTTTTCACAGCATCACCACCATTGAAAAAGGCGATGGCATTACTACTGTCACATTCTTTGTACCAAAACCACCGAAAAAGGCGACGGACATTGAAAAAGGTGATGGAAGTTATCATCATTTTCTTCTTTTTCTCAAACACAGAGAAAAAGGTGATGGCAGCAAGTTGCTATCAACTTTTTTGTTGCAACACCACCACAGATGAAGGCAATGGCAACAAGCTCCCACTTCAAGTTCTCCCAAGTTTTGACAATGGAGTGAGGGCAAAATGAGGTGAGGTACGTAGGTAGGAGGGAAAAACTTTGGGGCGGAGAAAAGGTTGAAAAAACCAAAAACCTTAGGCAAGGGAGGATGTTTTTGGTTCATCCCCAAAACAACTTGAACGGCCTCATCCTAAACCGGTGCACTAGTGGCTATTGGTTTACTTCAGTGTATGTTAACCAACATTGTTCCACTGTCCCTCAACCTTTTTTGGTTGCCAACCTTTCACTCTTTTTTTTGGTATGTTTTTTCTCAATCATGACCTCCTCCCATGTAATTGATCTACTGACCTAGCTATCCTACTTACCTACATTTGGTGCTAGTAACTACCAACCAACTTCTTAACTATTTTTTCTCTTTTTGGTTAAACATTTATCCATTGACAAAGTAAA
>Ga0116230_10007018_pt1 | contig 11130 bp, 4 predicted proteins | sample S1TSphfallax_3_FD_88678 | JGI IMG/M metagenome (GOLD analysis project Ga0116230, IMG submission 88678) | Host-associated microbial communities from peat moss isolated from Minnesota, USA - S1T2_Fd - Sphagnum fallax MG | ecosystem: Host-associated > Plants > Peat moss > Unclassified | place: USA...
CAAGAACACCCCAATGCGAGGTGTTTTGGGTCCTGCTGTCGAGCTCTGAACATTCGGGAGTCCCGGAGGACTCCAAATCCCCAACTTTTCCAAGTGTTGGGCTTCACCCCCACACTTGGCCAAAGTGGGGTTGCGACATCTATGATGTATGTTGATGCTTTAAAAAACTCTTTTAATGTGATTTTAAATGTTTTATTGACATTCTTAATTACTTTGTCGATTGTTCCTCCATGTTCCATCAATGGTTTTCAAAAATTTACAAATATTTTATGACATTCCATTGCTGCATACGAAAGCTTTATTAAACTCTAAACATTAACCTTGGGCCCTTCTCCTTTAAGTCTTTAAAGACAAAAACCTTAAGTAAAGCCTTATTTGTGTTTTAGTATCCAAATCCCAATGAATCCAATGAAACCAACTAGGTCTCCCAATTGAGATCCCAAAATCAGGTCTTAGATCTTGTGTTTTGGTTCGTTGTCAACTACAACCAGTTGTTGGTGAACAAATTAGGAATGACAAAAGATTTGGGCAAAAATGTGGGTTTGCTAGTGGGTTGTTTTTTGTTTTGATGCACAAAAAGGTGTTTGGGTTGTTGAACTACATTTTGCATACCAATTTAGGCGAGGCTAGGTTGTTAACCCTACTTAATGAACCATGGAGATTCACAACTTTTCTCTTTTTACCATGGTGGAAGAATACAAAAATAGGGCACCATTAAATGAAGGCTTCACTAAAAGGATTCATGTCCTATGCAATCATTTTTTAAACAACTATGAACCATATTTGCAATTATCTAGCTTATGTGGTAATGTGTGTAGTTACAATCTAGTGGTTATTACAACTAATGGATTAATGAGATGAATGTTGAACATGATGTGGGCATGTATTCAATTTTATAAACTTTCAAGCTAAAGATGTAAAGTTGTTAAAATGATTAACCAACAATAATTACTATGACATTATGATATTACATATGATATTAAAAGGATTTGGTATTTTTTGTAACTACCTATTAAACAAATTATAATATTATTTAAGATCTATGATGTGGAAAATTAATGTCCATCACTTTATATTTAACAATTGCAATTTTGCCACATCATGTAAATATGTAATTAAATATTGTGAATTATACCAAAAATGTTAAATCAGTTTAATTATTAAAAATTTAAATAAATACATGTATATATATAATATTAAAATGAAATAAAATTTAAAACATTAAATTTGAATATTGAATACAAAATATTTATTTAAATGAATTATAATTATGTAATTAAAATGTGAAATTCATTTATTATGAACTTACATAATTAAATAATGATATGAATATGCATAAGGTTTGAAATATACATGTTTATATTTATGCAATGAAATAATATATCACAAGTTGAAGTATTGATTATATGGTTAAGGATTTGGTTTGTGACCATGGAAATAAGTGTTCAATTCCTTCTAGTGACATTTTAAACTTGATCCTAAATGATTACAATATGATGACATGGTGTCGTAAATGAATGTAACATGATTACATGTGTCTTAAATGACTATAAAATGATTAGAAACTTTTATTTATCCATGTGGACATTGCACATAGTTGTTTTGAACATGAATTGACACGTCATTTTGAGTTGGTTAAACAAGTTGTCCGGGACAACTTTAATGACCATAGTCATTTAATCCACAAGGATTATAAATCTAATTGTTGTTTTAAAAAAATATTCTACAAGTGTTTGGCGTTGTTGAAGCTTCAAGATTGTGCAAATTTTCCCATATTTTGCTTTCGCATTCTTACTTTATGTTTTTATTGTGTACCAACCATGCACTTCTTGTCCATTTACAAGCTCTGCATAGCAATAGTAGTAATAGCAACAACGATGGAGGTTCATTGCTTTCTGCTCCTACTAAATCTACTCCTCTTGAGGTTTCTTCAACGGTTTATTGCAACAATCTAAAGGAGGTTGCTACTATCTGCTTTCATTTGCCATTCATCACGTTACTACCCTACACAACATTACACATTATTATCCTCCCCATTTTTATCATCATTAAAGCCAAACCCACCATGGCAAGCAACCTAATGCTTGCCTAGTTCGCTAAGGATTTGGAATTGTATTTAGTTGTAATTTGTTTTTAACTCAGTAGTAAGGCCTTGAACTCAACCTTGATCATAACCCTATTGTTGCTATTATCTTTAGCACCGAAAACCAAAATTCATAACCAAGCTCAGAGGTTTTGGGCAATGGTGCCAATCACCCGTTGTAATGGCAATTGGGCAAGTTGAAACAAAAGCTCCATGCTTTGGTGATGGTGAACCTAATTTCACACGCCCACACCAAGGCCAAAAATCAACCAAAGTGTGATTACCGTATGTTATAAGCATAATATCCACCCGTTGCAAATTTATAGAAATTGTTATGTACTAGTAATCTGACCATTCACCGCATCTTTTTGTTAAAAAACCCTGTCCTCGTCACCAAGTATTATGATATGTCCTTGCTACTTCTTTTTATCTTTGTTCTTTTCAAAATAACCTTATTTAGTGGGTGTCTTTTTCTTGTCTATGACCAATAAAATGTCATGTTCAAATTATTATGACATTTACAATTTTGGGGCCTTAGCCCAAAACAAAAGCTAATTGCCCTTTTCATAACAAAATATAAAATAGCCTAACTTTTGTATCATACATAAGTCACACCACCACCCACATGTGCTTTAAGCTTTTGCCAATAACAAGGCTTGTGTTATTTGTAAATATTACAAGCCCTCTCCCTTAAAACAACTACATCTCCTTTCTTAACCTAATAATATTGCACATAAATTTTTTTATTGTTCAAATAGCATATACGATAAGAGGGTATTATATTACAATATAGGATGATTTATAAAATTTCTTGTTGAAGTCTTCAGCCCACAAGCTTGAAGTCTAACCAATCATGAATTTTGCATGAATGTATTTCTTTTAGCCTAGTTTGTTTTATTGTATAGCAGACTAGTCTTTGCTCCATATTATTTTATATAATGATTATATGTCATAAAGTAAAAGATTTCATCATCACCGGTTTGAATTTCTAGCAATGGGAAGGGCAGAGGCAAAAGCTGGCTTACTAAAAGGCCAGCTCGTCTTTATAATCGAATATTTAACTTCTTTTCAGAAGTTACCAGGTTATTTTCTAAGTGCATTCCCCTATTTATCAAGGTGTGGTTGTCAATATTTTAGCTACACTCCCTCTTTAGAAAATTTAGAGCATCTAATCTTTGTTAGGTACAGTCTGATAGTTGACCCTGGATGATCAGCAGTGCTCCCTACGTCACAAATTTTAAGAGAGCCCCTCTCCACCACCCCCCACCCCCTAGCTGATGATAGAAGCGAAGTTGGACTACTAATTTAGCCACTGGACAATGTCACTGCCCCAGTTGCCAACCCCCTGCTGCACCACCTGGAAACAAAATTTGGGGATATGTTTTTACAGAACTTAATTTAGCAACCTCAAAAACACGTTATTGAATTTGTAGGCACTTCAAACACGTTAAGAAGCATCAATGGTCTTGAAAAACGTTAACGAATCAGACACTTTAAAGAAGCAACTTTGAAGAACCTCAAACACGTTAAAGGAACCAGTCTTACTTTTAAGAATTTTTGTCTGTAGCCAAAGTGGCTATCATCCATAGGAGGATGTAGAAAAAGTGGTGATCACTCCAAGGAAGATTTAACCAAATCTGTATAGAAATAAAATATGAAGTAAAAATTGTTTAATCATCCTTCTATATTTTGGCTACACGCTGAAAATCTGGCGAATTTTACTAATTTTTCCTCTCACAAATTCCGACAATTGAAAACCTCCGCAATCGCTTAATTTTCGAATTCTTAATTTTTCATATTTCTTTTAACGAACTTTCGCCATTAGAATAAATACACGTTAAAAAAATGAATGTAGGAAGGACGAAACACAATAAAGTTATCGGTATAGTCTCGCAGCTAGGGGGCAAGTTCCGCCAGTTTGATCCTGATAGGGCGCGAAATCGGTAACCGGGGCTGAATTTTGTCCAACAAAATGAAGGGGGAGTGAAACTGGATTTTGCACTGATTTTGGTGCAAAAACTAGTTTCGTCCTCTATCTTTTCCTTTTCCCTGGGCGCCTGCACTACAGCTGCTACGTTTTCAATGCTCCGACATGAATTACTGCTATAATTACTCTCAAATCACCTGCATCTAATCCTGAGTTTTAGTATTGAATGCCTCAATGAAATTTCCTTACTTTACGGATAACAATGCGCAAGAGTCAAAAGTGGGGTTAGGGGATCAAAGAAGGGCGCAGAAGCGGGATGACTTTATCGACTTGACTAAATATAGGAGATGCGCGGGGAGAACTCAAGGGACGCTGCTCTCGTTGCGTCACTAGCAGCCAGCATTGTTGGGATCGTCGAATCACCAACATTCAGTATTTTTTGGCCTAAAGTTACCAGTACTATTGGACAGCTCTCGAAGACAAGTGTACAAGATTAATTCAGTAGCCTAGGCTATTTCAGGAAATAGCCTTCTTTTCAACAAATAAGTAATTTGAAACGTGAAATTAATAGGTACACTAGGTACAAGGAACAAAGTACCCACTTGTGTGTTTTACTTCCACATTTGTTGTTGACTTACCATGCCGTCATCAAATATAGCCTGTCACTCTTTCATCACTCTTTTATGATCTCATGTGCATACCAATGACCATATACATGATTCAACTAATTCACCTAATTCATCTGTAGACTATTGACAGGATGTTGCTAATGGGATTCTTATTATCTGATGCGCATGTTACTTGCTATACCTTCCATTTTTAAAAAATGAGAAAGATGCTACGAAATCCCCAAGGTAGAAAATTGGAGCAATTAGAGCAACAATGGCCCTAAACAAATGAGGTTTCAAGTGTTACTATGGCTATTGCTACTTCTATTTATTAGATGGGGCGCCTCCCAGGATTTTGTTTTCCCTCTTTGGGTTACAATCAGCCATTTTGATGGCCCATCACCCCCAAAAAAGAAGAGAAAGAACTAATTGAAATTTTGGAAGCTCTCCCAAATAAACTTTTCTATGTGAAGATGTAGATGGGGTGCCTCACAAGGTTTTTTCTTTCTTTCTTTGAGTTGCAACCAGCCATTTTGATGGCTCAGCACCCCCAAAAAAAAAGAGAAAAAATTAATTGAAAATTTAGAAGCTCCCCCAAATAAAAGTTTCTATGTGAAGATGTGGTGCCTCCTTCCCTTTGGATCATTTATTTATATGAGAAGTGGAAAACTTTAGGCAAACCATATGAGATAAAAGTGTGGTACAGTTGAAGCATATACTCAATTATATATAAAAAGTAGTCAACTTGCCGTTAATTATTTAGTGTTCACATGTAAGCATGAAAATAGCTTAAAATGCCATTTTATTATAATACCAAACATTGCCCTGTAATTATGCATTGAAAATACATTTGAATACATTTGTGAAATGCATGATCAAAAGCTACTTCAATTCCCCCCCCCCGCCCCAAAACTGGAAAATCACATGTTTTGACAAAGTTTAAATGGCATATTTAATATCTTTCATTTAAAAAAGTTTTGATTTGAAAATTACTTTGATTTTTACTTGTTTGGAAATGTTTTAAAAGACAATCCTTTGGAAGAAGTCTTTAAGAGCCTTCAATTTACATGTTCAAAATATGACCTTATCTTTAAAAGTTCTTTTTCCCCAAAAAGCACATGTTTTGAAAATCTTGACAAATGGTTTCATTTTTATGAACTTTATTGATACATACCTATCATAACAAAGATTTACAAGCCCCCTGCCCTCCCAATGGGAAGGTGATGGTAAATCCTTTATCTCGAGAAGGGGAATTTGTTTCATTGGTGATTTAAATGGTTGGACAAAAAAATGAAACCAATACGGATTAGTTAGAAAGAGAAAAATATTATTTTTCCTTTTGAAGGTGTCAAGGATCCAACCTCAAACATTTCTCTAGGTGAAATTTTTTAAGGGCTCTTGTTCAAGATGAAAAGGATAAGTTAATATTAACAAAGTATTTTTTTCTTATATTTTGATCCCCATCAATATTAATGAATCAAAAAAATTGAATATTTTACAATATAATAATTTAAACTATCAAATTTCTAAATTCTATCAATATTGATCCCTGAATTTATATTTCAAATATGATAAAATAGAACTAGAACCCTAAACCCTAAACAGAAAAAAAATGTTATGATAAAATTTTGGTACAACTTAAAAGATTTGAACCTTAATATCCAATTTAAGAACACATTATTCCTAACCATTAATCAAGCACACTTTCTTTTATGTAAATGAGAACTATATTCTCTTTGATCCATTTTTCAAAGGGAAAGTTTTGACAATTACCTTTATGATGCTTAAAAAACTAAGAACATGAAATATTTAACTTTTTCCCATGGGAATAAGTTGAGGAAATCGTTTTTCAAGCAAATCACAAAGAGAATAGACATAAAAAAAAACCCACTTCATTACTTTATTAAGATCTTATAGAGGATTTGTGTATTCATTGGTTTCTTAAGTGCAATTTTATTTTTTGGGGAAATGTAAGAGGGGATCTCAAAAAAAAATCTTGTGTATCACATAATTCCCACTTAACAAGTGATACTTAATTTTACCACCTTAAAATGAACTTTGTGAACATTCACCCTTGAACCAAATGAAAGTTGGTTTTTAGGAATGAATAATACAACCAAACAGGAAGTTGCATAGACTTCAAATGTTTCTAGCATTAACAGAGTAACACCAGGGCGGGTCCTTGTGTACAAATGCACCATACAAATGCCTTTGCTATACTTGGTTATACAAATCCAAATGAGGCACCCAGGCTTGGTCAATGTGCGTCCTTTAATTCTGATGTCACTATTATTTCACATGTCTTGGAATTCCGTACCTCAAACTGACCTACCAGTCAAGTATTCTTAAATCTCACCTTGATTGGTACAGATCTCAAAGATTCATTCTAGCCCTCGTGTTGGGGCCGCGGGGCGGCGGATCCACATCGAATCCACGATTGATGCGATTGTGCAAGCTGCTGTCAAGGGCTGTCGAATCTGACCGTCTTAACGTTGGCTGAGTTGAATGCTTGAAGCCTAATTCATTAATTTGTCCACACTTAATATTACTAGAGGGTGTCTATTTATTGTTCAAGGATCTACTATACATCTGCTGATGTTATATTTGCGACTTTATGTCCAGCGCTACTTGAGCTATCTGTAGACAATTTCTCAAGTCAGCTACTGACAAAGAAATATTGAGGTACGTAGGTTCACGGAGCCCACATCTCGTGTGCTGTGACCGGTCCTGAAAGGTCTAAAACTGGAAACTGCGAGCGAAGAGAAGATTTGCAGTGCAGGGCTCGCACAAGTATAACTGTAATACAGTTTTATTGAGGCCCAAATACACCAACGATCGAGCAACTCCTGTGTGTTAGAGAGAGTACTCCTATACTGGAGAATTCACGTGATGGGTGGTTCTTCATTGAACTGTGAGTACTAGTTCTCGTTTCCTCTGCAGTACAGCCTGATGTGGTGGGAAAGCAGTAGTGCCGCAGGTGTCACACCCTACAAAGGTGATTGAGGCCCGATCACAAGAGAAACGTCAATGGTCATGGCTGCACTGGGAAGTCCAGCAGCTAAAGCAGGATGGCCACAGAAGCAGAAACAGCTCCAGAAGGTGGCAGAACATCGGAACTACTGGGTGTACGCAATCCTTTGGGAGCTCTCGGCCACACAAGGGTAAACAAAACTGTCCCAAGCGCTCTTGATCTTACTCATGACATTCTTCGGTATGGCTGAAGGATTGCATGTTTTTCAGGTTTTTAGTCATGATTTGCTGCAAAAACATCACGGTCACCAAGTTTCTGAAAGTGTAAAACAGAGATAAATGAACCGATATCACGGTCATATCGGTTTGATGTTTTTGATAAATATGAATGTTACTTTGAGTCTTGACCGCGTGAAGACAGTCGAGGTCTTGCTTCAGTAGATTCAGCAACATTGAAACTCTGGCCTGAAGAGAACGTTACTGTCCTCAGTACAAAGTTAAGCGAAAGTTTTTCATACTTAACGACGATCAGTGCAGCTAGCTCTTTGTCCCATCGTTGTCCAGTAATATAGATTTATGATCGGCATACCTTGTTGAGGAATCTAGTAATATTATATTTGAGTTTGGACGGATCTGCTGCTCATCGAGCTCATCTAAAGCGAGGAGAATTATGTCACTAGGTTAGGATTAAGTCCAGATCGCTAGGCAACACACGTACATAGATAATCGAAGTTTTCTATCTGTTGTTTTTGAGAACTAGAATGTCATAGAAAAAATATCATGCCTCTAGTCCAAAGTCTCAACTTCTTCGCCTCTAAGGTCCTTCCTTAACTAAGTGAGCCCGAAGAGGCTTGTGTACTGACATCCACAACTGGAATTCGCGGTGACATATTCCAGAGAGGTGGTATGGGGCGATAGTTATTACAAGGGAGAGCTGCAGATGTTCGGGCGCACGGATCAAGCGCATGGAAACGAGAGAAGGCAGACGTTGCGGGATCTGTGCACTAGTGCAGCGTCGTCGAAGCAGTGGCCGGTGCTAGCCAACAACAATAGCGGGTTGTCTGATACGGAGTGGTTCTACGTCATCTCATCGACTTGCACGTTTGCTCCAGGCGACTACGGGTACCAAAGCTTTTCCATTTCATCACATTGTGTTTACTTACGTTTTGAGAAAGCTAACAACTTTGTAATCAAACTTGCCGAAAAGTGGTCAGCAAGGCAAAGGCTTCAAACTGTGATGTGGCCAAGCATCTGCATGACGTCCTTAGACATATATACAATAAACTTTTTTGGCGTTCCTGCAGTGAAAAGAGTAGAAACTTCTGACGAATCAAAGCCGAATTAACAAAACATAGGGAAGGGAAAATCATGGGACCAATATTTCAATGTTTTATTCTAGTTTTAGCATTGTCCAACAGAGGGACCGTTGTATTTTCCCATTGTCGAACAAACCATTTCATGTTTGCATGAGGAAATTCAAGTTCTTCTCGATGGTCCCTGCACGGAATCCTAAAAACTTTCTTGTGATATGCCTTGTCGTCCGTGGACCAAGATTGATATCTGTACTGGGCTAGGTGTAGGTAGCTTTTGTTGGGCCTCAGAGGAGTTAAACGCGACGAAGTCATAGGGGAAAACCCTGACTCAAGGGTTTTGTTTCCTGAGGTTCGTAGCAGTGATTTTTTTTCTGGCGAAAAATCGCCTGATGGCGAATTTGTTTTCTCGAAATGGAATATTCTGTCGAAAATTCCCTGTTTTTCGAAAAAAACAATCGCCAGAAAGCTACAGGATTGGGGAGGGTTTCGCCACATTGTTGGCTACTGGCTACAGTTCCCAGAGATTCTTGAAGTAGGGTACCGGGCTGGTTAGCAGTCCAGTTCTGGGACAACTAGTCTCGCGCAGCCAGCAGTAGAGGTCCAGAATCCTTTGAGAACTCTGGCACGTTCAGGACCTTCCTGGAACTCGCATCCTTCAAAATTTGGTAATAGACTCTGAATCGGTCTGTAGTCCCCTTTCGAGCAAGTCCAATCTCTTTCACGCGCTAGTGACTACTACAAAAACGCAAAATATAGAGGCACCTTGCTAATTTTAAGCGCTTGCAAGAAACGAATAGTATCTAAGGATGTGTGAAGTAAATGGAAAATCTAATACTAAGACTGGACCTATCTCCGAACCGGTTTCGGGTGTCCAGCCAGATTTGGGTTTGGATCTGGATCAGGGTCTAAAAATTGGACCCAGCGGGTCTACAATATGGACCTAGATCTGGCCAAGGACAAGACCCAGTAAATTTACATGAACTGTGACCCAACCAAGAACCAAACCCAGCAAGTCAGAAGGATTTGTTTTATAGGGTCATACCTAGGGTTAGGAATAGACATTTAGGTTTTAATGTCTTAGGTTCAAGAGTTTTAAGATTTGAAGTTTTAAGGTCTCAGGTCCTAGCCTTGAGCTTTAATATAGAAGGGCATCTCCAATGGGAACATTAAAATGGCCTTTACACAAATATGTCATGAAGTTTCTTATGCTATTCCTATGTTAGATAGAGACCCAAAAAAGGCCCAGTGAGTTGAGACGAGTGTTGGCTAATTGGTAGCTACAAGGCCACATGTTGAACTCCCTATTGTTGTTCTTGGGAACCCATTGGGGAATATTTTGAAACCTTTAAAAACCCATTGGGAAGTTAAAAGAAACTTGATGGAACACGATGGGAACTTCATGGGAACACAAAAATCTAAAAAATTCAAAGCCACTTAGAAATAGAACCATCTTAAAAAATAAGCCTAAACTAACCCTAGGTCCTAAAGTTGAAACTAAAAGTTCTTATAAGGGTTGGACCCAATGGACCCAAAACCATTGGTCAAAAAAATTTAACCAGGTTTCAGACTTAATGGGTTTTAATTTTTAAAAATATTCTCTATACTTGGAACTAGTCCTGGCCTAAAGCTAGAACTAGAGGCTCTTATAAAGGCTGGACCTATTGGACCCTAAACCATTGGTCAAAAAAAATTGACCAAGCCTCAGACCTATTGGATTTTTATTTTTGAAAATATTCTGTTTCATTTTTTAAAAAAGAACTCTAAACCTAGACTCAATAGTTCCTATTAAAAACTAAGAACCAACCGACCCTACTCCAAACGAAACTTTGTTCCCCACTTTATTTTAGAAAACACTAAAACCGAAGATTTTGCAGATTAGAAGATTCACTCTTCCAATTGTACCAAAAGTTTCATCAATTTGTTTAAAAATCAAAAGTTCTCTGGTTACTTTGGAAACCCGAAACTGGATAACATTGATCATGACCCAGAGTGGGGAAACCGACAAAATCGAAACCCCTTGCATTAGGGCTTTCACATTGTGTTCAAAAGCCTACAGTAAAGCACTCCAAGGAATTTCCATTTATACTTGGATGCACCTTCCCACGCAGAAGCTGCGTTTGCCAATCAGCAGTGCTGATCACATCCACACCTTCTGCCATTTAAAAACAAAAGAATATGTTGGGTTTTACAATAGGGAAGGCCTACTCCCACAGGACTTTTCTAATTATC
>Ga0116230_10007019_pt1 | contig 11126 bp, 6 predicted proteins | sample S1TSphfallax_3_FD_88678 | JGI IMG/M metagenome (GOLD analysis project Ga0116230, IMG submission 88678) | Host-associated microbial communities from peat moss isolated from Minnesota, USA - S1T2_Fd - Sphagnum fallax MG | ecosystem: Host-associated > Plants > Peat moss > Unclassified | place: USA...
AAACGCGAACTTTTATCGACAAGACCCACCAAATATTTGGTCACTAATTTTTTTGACTCATCACTGAAGGAAAACTTCGATAGAAAAAACTGAAGATCCGGACTTGATTCACAGGTTGATTTCCAAAGGTCGGCATAGTCGGATTGATTCCAGTGCCCCTGGCCAATGGGCGGCTGCGGAATGGAGCGGTAATCCTGGAGCACCGGGCCGTCTTCAATTATCCGTACTTGCGAGCTTCGAGGTGGATCGAAATCTCCTACTGGCGGCTCTTTGGCAAGCTTGTCTTCTAAATTAATGCCGGTCTCAGCCAATGCTGTGAGCGGCATCGAAATGACGACAGTAAGAGCAAGAAGCAAGGCAATCCAAAAGCTGTTCAACTTATTTTCACCACGAATTGTCCCGATGTCCAATACTTTAGATCATGCTTCATATGCCAATTTTCGTCCAGAGCCTCTAAAACAAAGCAATATTAATGATTTACCAGGATCGATGTCTTTCTTCCTGTAGCCCGATACTTGCTCTGGATCGCCCAAGCATCCCAGACAGCCTTAAGAACCTATCAAAAGCAGCCATCCATGCGATTGTCGAATACTGCGAAACGCATAAAGACCTTCTTGAAATGGAAGGCGCGGAAGAGCTGAGGCTTTTGCACGAAAAAGGAAGAGCGATTGCCCCTCCGTCTGCTCGTTGATGAGTGTATTTAAGCAAAATTGTTTGTAGGCAAGCTATTGCAGCTGGACATGATGTGCAGACTTTGCTGCAAGCCGGGTTGATTGGCGTTCAAGACAATGCAGTTTTTGCATCAGCCGTTGCAGATGATCGCACTGTCCTTACTATTAATTGTGCCGATTTTATTGCGTTTTTTGATTCTCTCAATTAACAGGGAGTTCAGCATCCCGGCGTGCTTCTGGTTTATCTTCAAAACAATCCTAAGCGCGATCCGAGCTATGAACGAATAGTCTAAGCAATAGAAACCTGGAAGGAACAGAGGTAACACTATTGAACACCTACCGTTCACTGAACCAATACGACTAGTGACAGCTCAGATGGTCGAGGAGCCACGAGAATGCATGACCTCGCGGAGCAACCAAGCTGATTAATTTCTGCGCCACTAAAAAGCATCTGAGGCTACAATAGAGTTGGAAGCACTAATTGATCAAGCCATCGAAAGAACGCTTTAGTACCGCCGGCGGTGAGCAAAAGAGAAAAAACCGCAACGACCCATAATCGGCGTTCCCCTTTTAGGATGTTCACGAACACGCCAGGCAGAGACCAAATTATATGTACAAACGAAGTCTAGGCATCTTTCTAACCTTGTTGCTTTCGTATGCAGGCCTTTCATATTGGCAAAACAAGAGTGATTCAGATCGGCTAGAAACCTTCCGCAACAAACTTGAGATACAAGGAAAGTATAAAGAACTCGGCAGGGCAGTTTTCGCTCGCAAAAATGTCGCAGCTGGTATTCTAATTACAGACGATTTTGTCGAGGAGCGGGAGTTGCCAATCAATCAAATACCTGGGCAGGCTGCCTGTCACACCTCAGATGTAGTTGGCCGAAAGGCTCGATTTAGTATAGGAAAAGAGACCATTGTTAGTAACTATAATCTAGACCCGTATCCTGCCTACCTTCCAGTGATGGCGGTGCAGGCTAAAAAGTTGATTAGAAGAGGCACTCCAATTGATGATGAAGCGGTCGAGCTTGTGCAAAGTAGCAGCGAAAAATTGACCGCTGCGAATTTTGAGAAGATTTCAGATGTTTTGGGAAGGGTTGCAAAACGCGATATCGTTTCTGGACAAATACTGGACCGAGACCAGATTATCCCGAGAGGTTTCGAGATTGACGCAAATAGGTAGATCGTACTGATATGTTGGTCAGCGCGCCCAGATTTATACCTAGCAGCGTCCGCCGCTTGCAATGGCCTTAGTAAATCAGTCGAGGCCCTCGAATATGACTCTTGAGCACCTTCTTCCACTTTTCGAAAATAATTTCCGTGAGCCCAGCAACAATCACTTTTCTTGCAATCGCTACAGAATTTCGGACGCGCTTGCTTTTCTAAAAGCCCGTTCTCTTTTCGTTCTAAAATTCGTCCAAGCGACCTCCGCCTTTCCACACCATAATCATCGAAGTTCGCTCTTTTATTCAAAGTGATTGAAAGAATCAATAAAAAACAAAACGGGCAGCTAGATATTCTCGTAAATGATGCCTGGGGCGGAGATCCTCTTGTGCAATTTGGAGTCAAATTTTGGCAGCATGATCTTGAGAATGGATTGTTGCTTCTGCGCCAGGCGATTCACTCACATATCATTACGAGCTGGCACGTAATACCTTTAATAGTGAAGCGAAAAAGCGGATTGATTATCGAAGTAACAGACGGAATCGGTGAGCGCTATCGGGGCTCGCTTTTCTACGATATCGCTAAATCTTCAGTCAACCGATTCGCTCTTGCGCAAGCTGAGGAATATAGAGAATTCAATATCGCGGCCATCGCTTTTTCCCGGTTATCTTCGATCAGAGGCGATGCTCGACTACTTCAAAGTGAGCGAGTATTGTTGGCGTGATGCAATTACTCAAGATGAACACTTTGCTGTGTCAGAAACACCGTTTTGTGTGGCGCGCGCTCTGCGCCCACTTGCCTGCGATCCAAACATCATGTCGAAAACAGGACAAGCTCTGGCAACTTGGAATTTCGCACTAACATTCCATCCCCAATTTGATAAGAGCGTATGTGCCCCAATCGGGCTGAGAGCCATCCAGATCTGTGAAGCTATATTCTTTAAACAACTCATTAACGCGCCGGAAATGAAGCATTTCTACTGTTCGTAGACGATGTCAGTAAAATTGTCCTTTAGCTGTTGCAGCGATATAGTGCTTTCGCCGTCGCCCTTGTTTCCACCGACACCATAGGTGTCGCGTATCAACACCGTGCCGTCTCCTCGACCGTCGGGGGAGAAGGCCAGCACCGCAAAGCCATGATTGAGAGCAAAACCATCTTTTGTGGTGCCGGATTGCAAGGTGCTGCCGGTGCCCAGAGTGACGATTTTTTGCTGACCACTGTTGAAAGAGTTTTGCAAAATATTTAGCAAGTCTGCTTTGCTGGTGTAGAGGAGAAATTTTTCCTGGGCGACGTGGCCAGTTAAAATTTCAATTGCATTCTTAAGAGGTGCTCTTTTGTCGAGCACATCCTCCGGTAACGATTGTTTTTTTTGCAATTGTGAGTCTGCATCAATTTGCGTCTGTCCGTAGGCTTTTTCCAATAGTGCCGGCCAATAGCCAAAGACATTTGCGCCGTCCAAAATACCCTGCTCTGCAGCGGTTGGTGCTGTCACGTCCACAGCTTTTGCTGCCCCGGGAAATTTCACATGAAAGGTGCCATCGGCGTTGACGCTTATCATTTTGCTCACGTCACCCGGACGTTGTTGCGCAAGGGAATCCAGGGGTGCATTGAAGCTGCAGTCATTAGCAAATCCCTGCTGTACTGCCGAGCTATTGATGCTTTTCTGTGGATCAAGTCGATCGGCGTACAGATCCTGAGATAAACTGGGACTTTTGGCTACATTTGCTCTGTCCATCATGCGCTCAAATGAGTCTGTAAAATGGAATGTTTTGTCGTGCAGCAGAAAATTGTCCACGTACAGCGAAAGTTGATCTGCTGTCAATTTCCCGTTTGGCGAGACTTCGCTAAATTTGGAGTCGAGCAGCTGAAGCATGTTTTTGTCAGTTAGACGCGTATCTGACATGGCACTTCTAAGATCGTCGCTGGTTATAAAACCTTTGGTATCGCGATCTAATTGATTGAAATGCGCTCTGGTCCAGTCATCGAGAGAAATAAGCGTGGAAGCCTCTTTCTCGGAACTATATAGCGTTTTGTAGAGAGCTTGTACGCTCTGTGCCGATATGCTCTGTCCATCGCCTCCTGCTAATCTAGATATTTCAGAAAACTCTCCGTATAGTCCCGCTATTGCCTGAGCTTGTGCACCGTGAAACAGTGGGTTGACTAAGGCGTCTGCAAGTTGATGGTGCGTCACGATACCATCATGATTTGGACTTATTTGATTGAGAAGCGGTTTGGCCACGCTTTCAATGTCGTACCAGGCCAAAGCCGGCGCAGTTTCGGTCACTTGGACTCCGGAGTTTGGTTTGCTATCCCCGCTACCGGTGGTGGCGTGTAAGACTACAGATTGCTCGGGTTTGTCTATCATAAAAATTCTTTGGTTACCCTTTACAGAATGGTGGCAAGGTCTATCTATTCTCAGCACAAAAGTTTCCCTTTATATCTCAGGCCCGCCAGAGGCGTCTAAAGGAAACCTTGAGTGCTTTTCTCTCTGGTCGTTTGCCGTTGTGGGCGGACCGCCACTTCCTCCTACGTTAGCCAAATTGCTGGTGAGCGATGACGTATCGTAGCCCGCTTGTGCACCTTCTGCGACATTAGCCGCTAGCTTAGCCCAGTTGCCCACTGAAGCGGCCTGCACTTCTGGTAAGAACATGGCAGCATCCGAGGCTAGTGATGAGCTAATGGTTCCGTCGTTGGCTTTTTCGGCTCCTGCTTCTCCCGGGGCTCCTGTGTCTGAGGTCGCTGGTTCCGGTGCTTCCGCTGCTTCCGGTGCTTCCGCTACTCGCTGCGTCGCTTCTCCGTTTCTCGCTACGCCCGGGGAGGCTTCACCCGCTCCCGCTACCCCCTGCTCGGCGGCCTGCAATGAGGGTTCCGTGCTTGCGCGTATCGCGCCGACATCTCCGGCCAGAGCCTCACTCGATGCCTTACCGGTTTCTGCGGCCGCTTCTCTAAGGCTTTTAATTTTGCTTATACCAAAGCCAGTGCCCATTCCGGCTAAGTCGAGGGCGGCCCCCCCGCTAGCATTAGCCAAGGCGTGAAAGCCTTGGTTGAGCTCTGTAGGAGACTTCTGACTGGACTTAAAAATATTTGAAATTTGATCCCAATCTCGTTTAACGGCAGAAGCAGCATTAGAGACATCAAGCCCGGTAAAAGCGCCTCCTGCAGCGGCCATACCCATCGCCACGGGCCCGGTGCCACCTGAGGCGAGCGCTAGACCTACTCCGACTGCAGCGCCCTCTGCAGCCTGCCAGGGATTGGCCTTGACACGTTCGTAAGTGGACTCGACGGCATTACCTATGGCGCTGCCCGCGGTTTTGGAAGCGCCTATTGGGTCATTATAAAGCGCTTTTGCCCCAGCTCCTGCCCCATCCCAAACCGTTTGTACCAACTGCCCTAAGGATTTTAAGGCGCCGTATCCGGCCGCTCCAGCGGCTAATACCCCCCCCAACTCTAAATCGCCTGTGGTCTGGTCTCCCAATCCACCGGCTGCTAACCCTCCCCACACTGCAGCGCTTGTGGCCTGGTCTCCCAATCCACCAGCTGCAGCTGCTGAACTCTCCGTGGATTTAGCTGTATCACCCGCGGCCTTTCCAGCTCCACTGGTAGGGTTCGTATCAGGAGAAGAGGTGGCACTTTCAGAAACAGGCTCGCCGGGTTGGCTGGGCTGGCCGCCTCCGCTGTCGCCGAAGTCTATGGTCGGCGTGCCAAACATTTTGTGAACCTCTTGGTCGCTCGGGCCCGCCTTGCTCAATGTACCTCCGTTTGCGTAGAACTCTGACGAACCTCCTAGCCCTGCAGGGGGCTGATCACCGCCGGCTGCAATAGTTGAACGCTCTGTGGATTTAACTGTATCACCAGCGGCCTGTCCTGCTCCGAGTGTGGGGGACTTATCAGGCGAGGAGGTAGCACTTCGAGCACCTTGGTCGCCGGATTGGCCGCCTCCGCTGTTGCCGAAGTCTATGGTCGGCGTGCCAAACATTTTGTTCACCTCTTGATCGCTTGGGCCCGCCTTGCTCAAAGTGCCGCCGTTTTGGAAGAAGTCTGTAACCTCTTTCTGCGCGGGGGTGGGCTGATCACTGCCAGCTGCAATTGTTGAACGCTCTGTGAATTCAGAGGGTTTTATAATTTCGCTCATAATTCTTCTCCAAGAAAATCAAGCAATGGCGCAGCCACGAGCGCGTCGGGCGCTGTGATAGGGCAACTGCTCTTTGGTAATTAAAAAACGTGGAACTATTTGAGTGGGCACGTCCCCACTTGCGGCCTTTAGGGTTATTAAGCTTCCTGCTGTATTAGCCCGTCGACAGTTTGTCCGTACGGAGTGAGACTGCCATCTGGATTTGTCAAATGATTGATATCAGAAAAACCAGTCGCAGCTCCGTCATACAACCAAGCTACCGCGCCGTTGCCGGAAGTATAAGCTGCATTCAAGCTGGCTAAATCTGCAGCGTTCGGTGTTTGTGTCGACGACTCAGAAAGACCAGTTTCTCCGACGTAGACAGGCACTTGACCGCCATTTGCCTCCGTTACGGTCGAATCGATTGTCTGCTGAAATTGTTGAATAGTGCCGGAATTGGTTGCATACTGATGATAGTCAATAGCGTAATTGCTGTCTCCATCATATGTGGACGGAGAAGATTGCATTGGGCCAGCCCAGTTACCACCGTCCGCTTCGAAAGCTACAACATTATTTGCACCAGTCGCTCGGATTGCGTTGTAAGCGGCTTGTTGCTCGGCGACTATGGGCTGTACATCAGCTCCTCCATCTGGTCCAGTCACTTCATTCAGCGTCTGATACATGACGTTGTTGTTACCGAGATTGTCCTGGGCTATCTGTCCAAACCACGACGCTTCGCTGCCGGTATTAGCGACGTTATCCGCCGTGCTAGCGTCAGATTGGTGATTATCTACGATGACGCCCATGCCCGCAGCATTGAAGGCCTGAATCGCTTGATCTATGTCGGCTACCGATTCTCCTCCGTTTACAGAGCTTCCCTGGCTAAATGCGCCTCCATCAGGGCTTGTTGCCAGTCTCACCACATTGGCGTCCGGGAAGCTAGCCTTGATGTTGGCGGCCGCTTGCGCCGCTCCCACCTGTTGCACATATTGACCTGTAACGGCGACACCGTCTAAGGCTTGGCCATTGTAAGTTAACGTGCCGCTCGATGTTTGAAAACCTGCTCCTGAACCGCTGGCGGTGGCATTTGTTGTATTTGCAGCAGCATTAGTCGAGGCATTGCCTGCCTGGGCAGAAGGTTGAGTTGTGTCGCTGCTAGAAGTAGCTTCGGTATTGTTAGACGATACATTCAAAGCTGATGGCATATCGGACTGCAATACATTTTGCAGCGCACTGGCATCAGCAGTACTCAGTCCAGCCTGCGATTGAGCTTGACTCATAATTTGGGCATCGTTGGCAGGATTAGTGTAACTCTGCCTGATATACTGCTCAAGGCTAGCGTCGCCTTGAGACGACAGTTGCGCCGCAGAGTCCGTCAGGGTTTGTGCCATGGTCGGGTCGGAAGATTGCAGAGATGCTATCAACGGATCAGCGCTTGTGGCTGCCGGATTAGTTGTAGCTGTCGAAATGTTGTCGCTGCCTCCCGAGGTACTGGTGCTAGCCGATACGTTGTCACTTCCTCCCGAGGTACTGGTGCTAGCCGATACGTTGTCGCTGCCTCCCGAGGTACTGGTGCTAGCCGATACGTTGTCGCTTCCTCCCGAGTTAGTGATGTTAGTCGAAATGTTGTCGCTGCCTCCCGAGGTACTGGTGCTAGCCGATACGTTGTCGCTGCCTCCCGAGGTACTGGTGCTAGCCGATACGTTGTCGCTGGCTCCCGAGGTACTGGTGCTAGCCAATACGTTGTCGCTGGCTCCCGAGGTACTGGTGCTAGCCGATACGTTGTCGCTGGCTCCGGTACCACTGCCACCAGAACCCGCAGGGGTGGCAGCAGTATCGCCAGAAGGAGCCGGCTGCCCAGAGCCAAAATCTTGAGCGAGCATAGAACTAATTTGGTTTATTGATTGCTGCAGCTGAGTTAACTCAGTCTGCAACTGTTGCTCAAATGAGCTTTCATTTGCCCCTGCTGCACTACCAATTTGATTGCCAGCTCCAGCCGATGCCCCGGTTTGATCTGAGGCACCTGTCGAATCTCCGGCTCCACTATCCGATGCCGGTGCCGAGTTTGCTATACTGTCCCCTCCAGCATAGCTGTGCGACCCTCCCATGCCCGCATCCATACCACTAGCTGTGCCACCATAAGTGGTTGATTGATCATTTCTTTCACTACCTCCATGCCATTGACCTTCATGACGAGGGCCGTATGGATTGCTGAATGACATTTGTCCGTCGGAAACCACTGAATTTTGATTTGCAGATCCATTAAAAAGACTGTGAACATCCGTTGGGTTTGCCATGTTGACCGAAGAGCTAAAGAGATTTTCTGAGCCTTGAGTCGCCAAAAATTTGTCATTGGCTTGCACTGAATCGAGATTGTTCATGACTATACTCCAGTAATATGATTAGTAAGGTTGTGCGAAGGCCTTATGTCGAGAGGCTCTCGACATACTAATTGAGTTAATTGGTGGCTCGTAATAAGGGGGACCTAAAAGCAGGTCGGGTTCAAGATGTTTGAAGAATAATGGATCACAGTGTCCGCATTGTGTCCGACCGAAAGGAAAATTTCAACTTATCTCGCCGCTCGAGTTGCCATAATTCAGTCAGGAGCTAGGAAGCAACCTTTTTCACGTCGCCAACAAAGCGATAACCGACACGTCTATTATTTTCAATAATTGAAAATTCTTCATTGCTTTCGTCATCAAGCTTTTGCCGCAGACGTTTCACCGCCGAGCGAATAGCATTGTCGGTAGCTTCTGTGTCTGAGGTCCAGACTCGGGCAAGAAGAACTTCCTTGCTAAAAAATTGCTTCGGGTGACGCATAAAAAACTCTAATAGCGAAAAATCAATCGGCAAAAGATGCAATTCCTGACCGCCCTTGCTTACCGTATGATTGAAAAGATCCAGCTCTATGTCGCGACATTTTAAAACCGGAGTGTAAGTATTTGTGGTACGCCTGACCAAAGCATTGAGGCGCGAAGAAAGCTCTCTCAAGCTAAAAGGCTTGGTCAAATAATCATCGGCGCCACAATCAAGTCCCGTTAATTTGTCATCCATAGATGTGTGACCGGTGAGCATAATAATGGGCGTATTATTGTCTGATGACCGCAGTCTAGAACAGATTTCCATGCCGTTTATATCAGGCAAATCAAGGTCCAGCACAATTGCATCAAAACCGCTCACAGCCAGCATACCAAGAGCCGAAGTACCGTCGGCAGCAGTCTCGACAGTGTGGTTTAGCCTGGTCAGGAAACCGGCAATTACTACTGTCAGATCAATGTCATCATCAACGACTAAAAACTTCGCCACTTTTCTTAGATGTCCTTTTGATAGCCAAGATTTACTATACAGCTGAAATCAATCTGTTGCATAGGCCAAAGTATCGCCATGCCGCCACCGCAGCAGATATAATTAAGGTGATGAGTATAGCGACAAATTTTAGAATATTCGATTGTTTCAGCTTGAAAGTCGAAAAACACAATAGTGCGGATATAGGTCGTATGTGATACCACTCTTAAAACATTCTGCACTGAACTTTTCACCTGGCTTTAAAACTCATATAAATTAAACTTTTTGCCAGCGAACTAACTATGAGACACACTCCTAAGAACTTTCATTTCCGTTGTCATTGTAGGTAGTCATAGTGCCGGTTGCAGGATTTGGTATCGCATATGCGGTAATGCTGGCTATATTGTAATTAGGGTCGGTCCCCAGGCCTCCATCGCCACCCCAACTGCCTCCCATAGCCAGGTTGGCCTCCATGTACATGTCCTGATTAGGAGTGGAGCCTGCGTCCGAATACTGAGCAACCTGCTGGCCATCTACATAATATGAAATACTTCCTGGGTTGCTGCCATTTGCTGGATCAACCACAGATTCATAGGTATTGTAGGTGTTTGTTAAATTGACAGGATTGCCGTTTGCATCCTTGACCTGAACCCATTGTCCGTTAGATCCTTCGCTGGTAGGACTATGCGTGTCCACGTGAAGCCAGCCGTTAGCAGGAGTATAGTCACCAGAATTATTTTGGCCGTTACCGAGCGCCTCCAGTGTATCTATTTCCGGCGGCCAACCCAGATTAGAAGGTAGTTGCCAAAACGCCGGCCAACTCTCGCCTCCTGCAGGAAGCTCAGCAACAACGTCTGTCACGCCGCCATTGGAGTTAAATTGGTTTGTAGCAATCGCTCCTGAATTATATGAATTTGCCCCAGTTTGCGTAGCGGAAAGGTCGAGCACTCCGTTAGAATCAACCGTCACATTAGGATTGGCAGCCGTACCAGGAGTGGCGGTATTGTAGGTCTCTTGCTCACCATTACTAGGCAGGCTGAGGTCACCATGGCGATCTGTCAGCTGAAATTGACTTAAGCCCCCGTCAGCAAAATCACTATTAAATGTCTCAACCGCACCTGCAGGCAGGTAGATAGCTGCGTTGTTTTGCGCACCATCAATTGTCGCTGCACCCTGACTGTACACACCGGAGTCAGAAGCTGAAGTCGGACCATAGTTACCGTTAATAAAATTCGTTGCGACGCCAGTCACCTCCGGTGATGCACCAACTGCCTGACTGGCAGAATTCGCAGCGTCACCCGATGTGCCAGCACCAGTAAGAGAAGAGACAGTAGTGGTCTCAGCAGCAGTCGAGGCACCCGAGACTGCTACTCCGCTATCGTTCGGCGGCGCAACACTGGACTGGTTTGAATTGGCAGCTATGGAACTTGCTGCGCCAGCAGCCGAAGCATCGCCGGCCTGGGCGGAAGATTGAGTTGTGTCGCCGCCGGAAGCGGCATTGGCGTTATTTGGCGACACAGTCAAAGCTGAGGGAATATCAGATTGCAAAACATTTTGCAGCGCAGTGGCATCCGTGGAGCTAAGGCCAGCCTGTGATTGAGCTTGACTCATAAGTTGGGCATCGTTGGCAGGATTAGTGTAATTTTGGCTGACGTACTGCTCAAGGCTAGCGTCGCCGTTCGGCGATAGTAGTGCTGCTGAATCAGTAAGCGCCTGCGCCATGGTCGGGTCGGAAGACTGCAGAGATGCTATCAACGGATCAGCGTTTGTGGCTGCCAGAGAATTAGTAGCCGTCGTTGTATTGTCGCTCGCTCCATTGCTGGCAGTGTTAGTGGATACGTTTTCGCTCGCTCCATTGCTGGCAGTGTTAGTGGATACGTTTTCGCTCGCTCCAT
>Ga0116230_10007021_pt1 | contig 11125 bp, 11 predicted proteins | sample S1TSphfallax_3_FD_88678 | JGI IMG/M metagenome (GOLD analysis project Ga0116230, IMG submission 88678) | Host-associated microbial communities from peat moss isolated from Minnesota, USA - S1T2_Fd - Sphagnum fallax MG | ecosystem: Host-associated > Plants > Peat moss > Unclassified | place...
ACGCGACCGACCGCTACATGGCCGCCTTCATGGCCGACAAGGTCGGCTGCATGTTTGATGCGCGGATTTCCGGAGTGACGCGCTTCGGACTCTTCGTTACTTTGACTGAGACTGGTGCGAGCGGAATGATTCCGCTCGCGGGCCTGCCCGATGACTTCTGGATGTACGACGAACCGACGCAAAGCCTGAGCGGACGGCGCAGCCGGGTTGTGTTTCACCTGGCGCAGACCGTGACTGTGCGCCTCTCGGAGGCGCGCCCTGTGACAGGCGGCCTGCTGTTCCAGATGGCCATGCCCGGTGCCCGCCACGCCGAAGCCGCTGGCGGTCCGCGCCGTGGTACCCGCCAATCCCGCATGCGATCACCGTGAACCGCGGCACTTTTTTAGCGATCCTTTTCCTGAGCCTGCCCCTGCGGGCAGAAGCGCAGACCAATTGGAACCAGGGCCTGGCCGGCAGCGTCTATGCCAGCGCCTTCGCCTTCATGGCTCCGCGAACGCTCGACGCCATCCCGATGGGCGAACTGACGCTCTGGGGTCTGCGCGGGCTCACCGCGCTCGATCCGTCGGTCGGCCCGGCAATGGACCAGAAATCCATCTCCCTCATCGACCGCGAGCAGGTTGTGATGTCAATCACACAGCCCCGGCCCGATGACGCGGCCGGCTGGGGCGCCGTCGCCGCCCAGCTCTGCGGGCGCGCGGCGCAGCTTTCACCCGCGGTGGCGCAGGCCGGAACGGATGGCATTGTCACCAGCTTCTTCGATGAGTTGTTCAATCATCTTGATCCCTACTCGCGCTATGTCCCGCCGGCGGGCGGCGAGACGAGCACGGCGGCGGGCTACCCTGGCCTGACGATTGCCATCGTCCACCATCACGCGGTGGTGGGCGCGATCGATCCTGGCGGATCGGCGGCGGAAGCGGGCCTCGCAGTGGGTGAGCGCGTCTTCGCGATCGACGGCGTGTCGACAGTCGGCGAGGATGCCTATTCGCTGAACGCGGCCTTGTCGGGGCCGCCGGGCTCCGAGGTCACGCTCGACGTTCTGCTGCGGCACAAGCATCCGCAGACCCTGTCACTGACGCGGATAGCCCTCTCACCACCGACGGTCTTCACCGCCCGGCAGGGGCCGATGCTGGTGATCCAGATCGCGGGCTTTGAACAGGGCACCGCCGACGCCTTCCGGCAGGTGCTGACCGATGCGCTCGCTACCAGCCCGATGCCGCAGGGCATCGTGCTCGACCTGCGCGGCGATCGCGGCGGGTTGCTCAATCAAGCTGTGGCGGTGGCCGGCAACCTGATCAGCGCCGGCCTTCAAGGCGGGGGCGTGATCGGCAGGGCCGTCGGGCGGGACCCCGAGGCCGACCAGATCTGGCGGGCATCGAACGGTGATCTCGCCCCGGGCGAGCCCTTGGTGGTGCTGGTGGACGGCCGGACCGCGAGCGCGGCCGAGGTGTTGGCCGCGGCCCTGGCGGATGACGGGAGAGGCGTGGTCGTCGGCAGCGCCACCTTCGGCAAAGGGCTGGTGCAGGCGGCAACGCCTCTGCCCGATGGCGGCACGCTCCTGGTGACATGGGCGCGGCTTCTGGCGCCGCTCGGCTGGCCGCTGCAGGGCCTGGGCGTGATGCCGCAAATCTGCACGAGCGGGACGACCGACAGCGTGGAAGGCGAACTGGAGGCGCTGAGCGCCGGGCAGCAGCCGATGGGCGCCGCCGTGCGCGCGGCGCGGGCGGCCCGGCCGGGGATCACGCTCGACCAGATTCTGCAGATCAGGGAGGCTTGCCCGGCCGCCCTCGGCTCCTCGCTCGACATGCAGGCGGCACAGTTTCTGGTGACGACACCGCCCGCCTACAGCGCGGCCCTGATCGGCGGACCGTAGACGCGGTCAGCAAGCCGTTCTTTCTTGCCAAGAAGAGGCAGAAAAATCTTCATCTGCCGGGCGGCACCGAGCGCTTCGCGGGCACGGTGAAATCCAGCTTCGGCCCGACGGGCACGATGCCATGCGGGTTGATCGTCGGGTGGCTCTGAAAGTAGTGCCCCTTGATGTGCTGAAAGTTCACTGTCGCCGCGATGCCGGGCGCCTGATACAGCGCCCGCGTATAATCCCAGAGATTGGGATAGTCCGTCAGCCGGCGCAGGTTGCACTTGAAATGCGCGACATAGACGGGGTCGAACCGGACGAGGGTGGTGAAGAGGCGCCAATCGGCCTCCGTCACCCGGTCGCCGCACAGGAAGTTGCGGGTGGCGAGGCGAGCCTCCAGCCAGTCGAGACTGTCGAAGAGCGGGTGAACCGCCTCCTCATAGGCCTCCTGCGTGGTCGCGAAACCTGCCTTGTACACGCCGTTGTTGACCGTGTCGTAGATGCGGGCATTGAGCGCGTCGATTTCCGGGCGTAGGGCCTCGGGGTAGTAGTCGCCGGGGCGGGCACCCGCGCGATCGAACGCGCTGTTGAACATGCGGATGATTTCGGAACTCTCGTTGCTGACGATGGTGCCGCGCTGACGATCCCAGAGGACCGGGACGGTGACGCGGCCCGAATACTGCGGATCGGCGCGGCAGTAGATGTCGAACACGGTGGCCGCTCCGAGCGGATCGGCCACGACGCCGGGCGCGGGGTCGAAGGTCCAGCCGCGATCGAGCATGACCCAATCGACGACGGACACGGGGATGACGGTTTCGAGACCCTTGAGCGCGCGGAAGATGAGGGTGCGATGCGCCCAGGGGCAAGCGAGCGACACATAGAGGTGGTAGCGGCCCGCCTCGGCCGCGAACCCACCCTCCCCGCTGGGACCTGGCGAGCCGTCGGGGGTCAACCAGTTACGGAACTGGGCCTCCGTGCGCTGGAAGCGGCCACCATGGGCCTTGGTGTCATACCACCCGGTATGCCAGACGCCTTTTTCCGCATAACCCATGAGACGGGTGTTCCTGGACGTTTGTGGTCGTGAGGGAGCGCAGGAAAGGCCGGGATTGGGGCGAGGATAGGGCGAAGCCGGGAGTTGCACTGGGGGCAGTATGGCGATACATGACCAGCGTTCGCCGACATAGCTCAGGGGTAGAGCAACTGATTCGTAATCAGTAGGTCCTCGGTTCAATTCCGAGTGTCGGCACCACCAACCTCCCAACATCACCAGATGCGTTGAACCGGCTTTGTGCGGCCGCGCAGGCTCGATGCTCTCGGTCTCCTGTGAAAATATCGGTCATACGACGCAATCTCCGATCGCAGGGATTGTCACGGCGACGGCATCATCGCTTTTTTGGAGTTGACCACCGCGCGGACGGCTGGCTGCAATCAGGGACCCAAAACCGAGGGGCGTGCGCATGATGGACCTGGCTCTCGACATCGTCGTAGCACGGGCATACGGCGACACATTGCACAAGGCGCTGACCAACATGCGGGCGTCAACCGAAACGCACGGCGCACCGACCGCCGGCGCACTGCTCCAGGCGATCGAACACGCGCTCGACAAAGCGAATGCGGAGTCCGTGCGTGTCGGCCAAGAGTTTCTGGCCGATCGCAAACGCCAGGACGGGCCGCGTTGATGCGGCCGGTATAGATCCACATCATGCGTCAGCAGAAACGTTACTAAAGCAACGAGCCCGATTCATATGACTGACCGCGCAACAATTTGAGCGTACCACCCAAAAGAGGTAGCCTAATCAGCTGATCCTGCCAGATGATTTAAGGAAAGATTTTCGTTGCGGTATTAGTGGAATGTATGTAGCCAAGCAGGAATTGGTTATGATTTGTTGGAAAGTTGTCCTCACGTATCAAGCAGCGGGCACAATGGAAAGGAGGCGGAGACCGGCGGCAGAACAGCCTGATCAACGGCATGTTAGTCGTTATTGGATTTATGATGACGTTATACCGTCGTCCTAAAGAATTGATGACTCTCCTCTTGAAAACGCCGGAAAGCCATGCTTTAGTTTGGCCCCCTGACGAAAAAAGGCGGTGCCGAAGCACCGCCGAGTTTAGGGAGGAAACGTCCAAAATGCAGCAACACGATCAGGGACCGCCGGAGCTGCGATTTTAGGCTACACGGTTGCGCCTTCCCATGCAAGCGATTTGACGCAGCGCAGCATCACGCTTGCCCGTCATCCCTCGGCGCGTCACGGCTAGACCGCTCGCGAGCCTTTTCCCCGATCATTGCGCCCCCAGTCGCCGGCCGGCCTGATCGTAGATGTCGACAATCTCCTCGGCAATACGGACCAGCTCAAAGTCCCACCACTCCTCAAGGGTGAGGACGGGACGATCGTGCGGGGCAACCTCGTCGATCACGGCCGACCACCTTGCCGCGAGATCGGGCCACGGAAAGTGCTCAGGCCGCAACGCCCGCAGGTCTGGCGCAAAAGCCTTCCGCAGCCTCGCCTTAAGCGGCCCCGTGCCGGATGCGAGCGCCCTCGTCGCGGCATGGAGCTTGTCTCGTACGTCACGGCCGTCCTGGTCCACGAGCTTGAGCAGTCCTTAGAAGCAAGTTCGTCACCGCAGGAAAGCAGCGATGAGGCTCAGATTGGCCTCGCGATCGAACCCACGCAAGCCGTGTCCAAGGCGCGCTACTTGCTGCCGCTGCCACCGGCGCCGCCAGCGGCGCCACCGCCGGTACCACCCGCCGCTCCGCCGCCTGTGCCACCGTTGGCGCCCGCGGCACTTCCGGCCCCGCTGGCAGCCCCCGGGTTAGCGCCGGCACTCGCTCCGCCCATGCCGCTGGACCCGCCATTCATCCCGCCGGAGCCACCGCCACCGCCATTGCCGTTGGTCAAGATGCCTGGAGTCTGAGCACCGCCCGCGCCCACGCCCGTGGTGGAACCGTTCGATGCGCTCTGAGCGAAAGAAGCGGTGAACGCCGCAGGCGCAAGCACAAGCGCCGAAGCCAGGGTCAGAGTGTAAATCGGTCGCATTCTTATCATCCTCTGTGTCGAACGGGTTTTCCCCGCCCGACACAGGTGGCGCTCCGGCAGCGACGGCCCAAGCATCACGGCAGTCAAGTTTTCGAGGCTCCGTCAGGTTCTTCGCTGACGGGCCCGCAATCAGCGGCGAGAGGCATACCGAGCAGCGCATGCCCCCGCCGGCGAGCAGCCGCTCCCTGAGCGGCGCGCTCCTGCTCTCGCGATCACCGTCTCAGCGCGACCACGGGCAGGTGCTTGGCGTGCGACTCACGGAGAGCTGAACGAAGATCCCTCGAGGCAAGTCCCCGCGACGAGCAGAGCCCAAAGGTCGGGATGTCCGGCGCGCAGTGGCTCCGCGCCGCTGCGCGGAAAGAGGTTGGAGACCGCGGCGGCCTGTTCAGCCTTGACGACCTGATCCGCCGCCGGTGTCTCGACAGCCGGCTCCGTGATGCTGATCGCCGGCACCGCCGGAGTGGCAGGAGCCAGCGCCTCGTCCCTGCCGAATTTGGGCCACTGCTTGAACGGCTCGGCCTCGAACATCGGAGTGAGAGACTGACCCGAAGACGGGTCAATGCGATACATCACCCCGTTCAAGATGCCGACGTACTGAAAACTCTGCTCGCTAACAGATACGCTCATGACCATGTTCCCTTGTGCTCGCCTGATGCACAAAGGGGTATGTTTGCTACGTCTTCGGCGGCAGCCCCGTTTAGGGCTACTGCCGAAATTCACATCTAATTGATCCCGCCCAGAAACGGTTCATGCCGCAACCGGCTAGGGAGAGCTTAGGTTTTCCTTGACCCCAAGCCTTTCGGACGCTGCCGAACGCCCGAGGCGGCTGTCCTCGTCTAAACTGCATGGTCCAAGGCTCAGGAGGCGAACTCAGGCTCCTCGCGAGTCAGGAGGCGCCTCACCGCATCCAGATGCAGCCGCCCGCTCTCCGGGTCCGCCGGTCGCATCTGATCCTGCGTCTTCCGCGCGAGCTCGGGAGAGATCATCCGGAACGGACGCCCCGTGCTCATTGCCTTGACCTGAACCTCGGCCGCCCGCTCCAGGTAATAGAGATCATCCCAGGCCATCGCGATCGTCGGCGCCGTCACCATCACCCCGTGATTGCGCATGAAAACCACATCGGCGTCGCCCATCGCCGCGGCGATGCGGTCACCCTCCGCCTCGTCCAGGGCCAGCCCGTTGTACTCCTCGTCCACCGCGACTCGGCCGTAGAACTTCAGCGAGGTCTGCCCCGCCCAGATGAGCGGATCACCCTCCACCATGCTGAGCGCCGTCGAATAGGGCATATGCGTGTGGAAGGCCGCCCGGGCGCGCGGCAATTTCTTGTGCAGCCGTGCGTGGATGAAAAACGCCGTCGCCTCCGGCTGACCTTCCCCATCCACGACATTGCCCTCGAAGTCGCACACCAGGATGCTGGAGGCCGTTACCTCGCGGAACATCAGCCCGTAGGGGTTGACCAGGAACAGGTCGTCCCGCCCCGGAACCATGGCGGAGAAGTGGTTGCAGATCCCCTCCTCCAGCCCGAAGCGCGCGGCCATGCGCAGGCTCGCGGCAAGGTCGATGCGGGCCTCCCGCAGCGCGTCGCGGTCGACGTTGCCGAGCGTCACCGGCGCGGAGGAGGCGCCGGCAGAAAATTCGTGTCCCATGGAACGGTCCCGCTGTCAGGAAGACAAAATGACGAATGTCCTCCTTAACGGCTTTGGGCGCCCTCTCAATACCCAAGAACCGCCAAAGCGGCTGTTTCCCTATGGTTTTCCGGCAATGCCGCTGGCCGGCGCGGTATTCGTATCCTGCGCGGCGGCCGGCTGGGGCGGGACCGCCGGCGAATGGTAGGCCGAGGACTCGTCGTAGTTCTCGCCCGTCACCGGCTGCATCGACGCCTCCGGCTGGCGCATGCAGCCACGAATCACGGGGTCACACACCCCGTCATCGCCGATGTCGAGATCATCCGGGCCGGTGTAGTGAACCTCGGTCACGCGGTTCCCCACCAGCCGCACATTGGCGATGCAGCTGTTGCCCGGCCCACCGACGGTGATCCCGCCCAGGCTCAGCGGCAAGGTCAAGTTGAAGCCAGAACCCGCCGGCGGCGTGTAGGTATAGGTGTCGACCTCGGCATTGCTGTTGAGTTTCGTCGTCTTCGCGGGTGGCCCGGCGCAGGCCGTCAGGTCCGCCGCCGTCATTCCGATCATGCTGATCTGCGCCTCGTGCGCCTGTCTGGACGCGCCGTAACCGCAGCTGGCGAGCGAGAGGGTGGCGAGCAGCAGAGCGGTTCGTCGCATGAGGCCTCCTGGCGTTGTCGATGCTCGCGCTCATGTGCGGGCAATGCCGCCACCGGAAACCCGGCGCCCCGCCCGAAATCCGGCGTCAAGGCCTCAACAGCCCGTGAAGTGGATCCGGCGCCGCCGACCCCCATCTTGTTCATGGGCCACCTGAATAGTGGCGGCGGAGAAGTAATGTCTTCCGGCTGTCACACGCCGATGCGGGAAGCGTTGGACAAAGCTTAGGCGATCTGTATCAAGCGCTAGGCCGCGCGACTCACCCGCGGGTGGTTCGTGCCGCGACGCGCCAGACCGGAGTTGAAGGCGAGATGACGCCAGCCGCTTACGCCGCCGCCTTCAGCATCTTCGCGACGGCGCTCAACCTGATGGGCGTCGCGATCGGCTCCGTCCGCTGCCGGAAGCGCCCCCGCCCCCTCGCCGCGCCGGCTGGCTCGCCCGCGGTGACCATCATTCGCCCGCTTTGCCGCATCAACAACTATGAGCGTGAGACGCTCGCCTCCACCTTCGCGCTCGACTACCCGGAATACGAGATCCTGTTCTGCCTGGAGCGTGGAGACGATCCGGTGGCAGGGCTCGTCTACAGCCTGATGGAGAAGCACCCGCATGTGCGGGCGCAGCTGCTCATCGGCGAGGACCGGCGGAGCAGCAACCCAAAGCTCAACAACGTGCTCAAGGGCTGGGACGCGGCGCGGTATCCCTGGATCATCATGGCGGACAGCAACGTGCTGATGCCGAGCGACTACATCCAGCAACTGCTCGGACGCTGGCGGGACGATACCGGGCTGGTCTGCTCCATGCCCATCGGCGCGCGCCCCGGGAATTTCTGGGCCGAAGTGGAATGTGCCTTCCTCAACACTTTCCAGGCCCGCTGGCAGTACGTCGGCGAAGCCCTCGGCCATGGCTTCGCCCAAGGCAAGAACATGCTGTTCCACCGCGATGTCGTGGATCAGGCCGGCGGCCTGCTCAAGGCGCTGGGCGCGGAGATCGCGGAGGACGCCGCCTTCACCAAGATGGTGCGCGGCGCCGGGCTGCGCGTGCACCTCGTCGATACCCCCTTTGACCAGCCGCTCGGCGACCGGACCGCGACGGAGGTCTGGTCCCGCCAGGCCCGCTGGTCCATGCTGCGCCGCTCGACGTTTCCGCTCATGTTCCTGCCGGAACTCTTCGTGGGCGGCTTCTTCCCCATCGTCGCCGGCATCTACGCCGCGTGGCAGGACAACGTGAACGTCGCGGTGGTCGCGGCCGCGCTCGGGGCGCTCTGGTTCGGCAGCGAAGCCATCCTGGCCCGCGCGGCCGGGTGGCATTTCTCGACCCGGATGCTGCTCGCCTGCGCCGTGAGGGACTTCCTGCTCCCCGCGCTCTGGGTCGAGGCCTGGCGCCGCCAGGACTTCGTCTGGCGCGGCAACGCGATGAACGTGCAGGACGTCGTCGCAGAGGAGATGGAGTGATGATGCGCGTCGCTTGTCTTGCCCTCGGCATTCTAACGGGGGCTGCCTGCGCCCCTGCCCTGGCGCAGACCAAAATCGGCAGCGTCGATACGACCTTCCGGCTGCTCGGCGCAAACGATCGCATTGTCATCGATCGCTATGACGATCCGGACGTGCCGAACGTCTCCTGCTATGTGTCGCGCGCCGAGACCGGCGGCGTCTCGGGCAGCCTTGGCCTGGCGCAGGACCCGTCCCGCTTCTCCATTGCCTGCCGCGCGGTGGGCCCGGTGACCTTCCCCACGAACGTGCCGAAGAAGCAGCGCATCTTCACCGCGTCGCTCTCGATCCTGTTCAAGAGCCTGGAGATCTTCCGGCTGCTGGACGACGACAAGAAGGTGATCCTCTATGTCGTCATCAGCACCCGCATCAAGGAAGGCAGCCCGTACAACTCGATTACGGCTGTCCCGACGACGGGCGCCCCCTGACCCCGCCCTGCCCGCGCCGAACGCGGGCAGAGCCTGATCGCTTCAGTTCGTCATCTCTCGCGGCCGCAGCGACGGCAGGCAAACGCCAGCCTCGGTGAAGAGATAGGCCAGCTCGCCGCGCACGCCGAGCTGAACCTCGGAGTCACGCGTCACCTCGCCATGCCCATGCGTCTTCACGTTGAGCGCCGTGCCATCCGGGAGCACGACATGCGCCAGGATTTCGCCGCCGAGATGCTCGACCAACTTCGCCTGCGCCGGGAGGAAGGCCTCACCCGGGCCACCGACCGCCTCGCCGATGCCGAGGTGCTCGGGCCGCAGACCGAGGGTGAGCGTCTGGCCTTCGGTGACGCCCTCGGCAGCAACCGGCACCAGCAGCGATGCGCCGCTCGGGAGCAGAACAGTGACGCCGCCCGGGCCGGTCGCCTGCACGCTGGTGGGCATCAGGTTCATGCGTGGCGAACCGATGAAGCCGGCCACGAACAGGTTGCGCGGATAGCGGTAGAGTTCCAGCGGCGCGCCGATCTGCTCCACCTGACCTTTGTTGAGCACGGCGATGCGATCCGCCATCGTCATTGCTTCGACCTGGTCATGCGTCACGTAGATCATCGTGGCGCCGAGACGATCATGCAACCCGACAAGCTCCACTCGCATCTGCACGCGCAGCTCCGCGTCGAGATTGGAGAGGGGTTCGTCGAACAGAAACGCCTTGGGCTGCCGGACGATCGAGCGCCCGATGGCGACGCGCTGACGCTGGCCACCCGATAGCTCCTTCGGCCGGCGATCGAGCAAATGCTCGATCTGCAGCACGGCGGCCGCATCCTTCACGCGGCCCGCGATATCCGACTTCGGCACCTTCGCAACCTTGAGTCCGAAGGCGATGTTCTCGCGCACCGTCATGTGCGGATAGAGGGCGTAGGACTGGAACACCATGGAGACGCCGCGGCGCGCCGGCGGCCAGCGTGTCACATCATCGCCACCGATGGTGACGCGGCCGGCGCTCGGCTTCTCTAGCCCCGCTATGCTGCGCAGCAGCGTAGTTTTGCCGCAACCGGAGGGGCCGACGAAAACCATGAATTCGCCGTGCTGAATCTGCATCGAGATGTCATTTAAAACTGCAGTTTCCCCGAAGGTTTTATGCAGCCGTTCGATGCCAACTTCAGCCATTCCATCCCCCCGATCGGTCTCGTCGCGCAACGGTCGCGCGGTGCCGTTGACACTCGCGCGGAACCTCCACTACACGATCGTGTTACGGATAACAATTCGCCTGGCCTGGAAGCGCCCTCCCTCGCTGTCCTTCAGGAGAGCCCTTTCAGTTCAGAACACCGCCCGGATGCGAGCAACGCGACGGGCCTTTTTTGAGGAGGAATGTGCGTGAAAAGCTGGAGCCTCGCCATTGCCGCGGCGGCCGTTCTATCGGTCGGCGTGAGCAAGGCCCATGCCTGGTCGCTGTCGGAAGCGGCAGCGCCCTACAAGGGCACGTCGATCACCGTGGTCGGTCTGGACCGCCCAAGCTATGCCATCGCCCAGAAGCTGACGCCCGAGTTTGAGAAGGAAACGGGCATCAAGGTGACCTGGAACATCTTCCCGTACGAAGATGCGCTGAAGGAGGAGACACTCAACTTCATCTCCAACAGCGGACAGTTCGACGGCATCCTGTCGGACGTCGTCTGGCCGGTGAACTTCGCCGATCCGGGCTGGGTTCTGCCCCTCAGCCACTTCACCTCGGACCCCAAGCTGGCCGATCCCGACCTCGACCTGAAGGACTTCTTCCCGGTCTGGCTGGCGAGCTTCACGGTCAACGACAAGCTCTATGGCTTCCCCTTCGATTCCTACGCAGGGCTGCTCTACTACAACAAGTCAATGCTGAAGGCCGCCGGCTTCGACGGGCCGCCCAAGACCTGGGATGAGCTGGCCAATGTCTATGCGCCGAAGCTCACCGACAAGAGCAAGGGCGTGTATGGCTACGCGCTGCAATCGGCACGCGGCGAAACCCAGACGGCGGATGCCTTCGCCCGCTTCCTGTGGCCGTGGGGCGGCAAGTTCATCA
>Ga0116230_10007023_pt1 | contig 11124 bp, 10 predicted proteins | sample S1TSphfallax_3_FD_88678 | JGI IMG/M metagenome (GOLD analysis project Ga0116230, IMG submission 88678) | Host-associated microbial communities from peat moss isolated from Minnesota, USA - S1T2_Fd - Sphagnum fallax MG | ecosystem: Host-associated > Plants > Peat moss > Unclassified | place...
AACAATCGACGTCGGCGGCTCCATTTTACACATCCCCGAGGGTATAAATTACAGCTGCAGTGGCTGCGGACGCTGTTGTGACGGCGTGGCCGTGCCGATGACCGAAGAAGATTATGACCGTGTCTCGGCCATAGATTTCAGCAAAGACCTGCCGCAGTTCAACTGGAGCAAACAGTTTCGCAAACTGTCGGCCGACGAGATGAAAGGCACAAACTACACCCATGCCATCCGCCCAACAGACTCAGGACACTGTCCGTTTCTTGTCGACAAGCTCTGCCACATTCACGGCAAATACGGAGAAAAGGTCAAACCCCTTATCTGCGGTCTTTTCCCCTATTCTTTCAATAACACACCTTCGGGCATTTATTTGACAGTCAGCTTCCGCAGCAATGCTGTTCTAAGCAACTTCGGCACGCCGCTTACCGAACAGTTAGATACTTTGCAAGAAAAACTGCGTGTATATCAGACCGTTTATGACGCCAGCGGCACTATCTGGGACAGAGTAAAACTTACTACAGACAAGCCAATCAGCTGGGATGAATATCTGGCGCTTGAAAAGAAAATGATGGATGAGATTGTGAAAGAAGAAGTGCCTTTGAAGGAGCGCTTGTATGCGGCTTCAAATGTACTTTTCACCAGTTTAAATAGACCATCGGCAAAGGCAACAAGCAGCGCTATCAAACCTATGGACAAAAAATTTCTCGCTGGTTTGTTTGACCTCTATTTTCCTAACGGCAATCCCCGAAATAAAGACGTTCATTTCAACGGCATCAGATTCGCCACTAATCTGATTTTAAAGAGTCCGTCATTTAAAATCATGAATAAGAGTTACACATTCGAAAAGCTCATGTCAGTGCCCATGCCGATGGACAAGGAAGTCACTGATTTGCTTACTCGATTTATCTATTCGCGTGTTTTTGGCAAATGGTATTTTGGCGGTGGATTTGCACAGCTCAGCGTCATAGCCGGCTTTCATCACCTGGTCCTGTTACTGGCTTTAACAAGATTGCACGCAGCCGCTCTTGCAATCAGTCGCGGTGCCAATGAAATATCTATGCTGGACATCATGGCCACCATCCGGCAATTGGAAGAAAAAATCAGCGTCGCTGTTCTCGATGGTTATAGCGCAGCCCTGTGGGAACTGTTGTTATTTAGTCCACAGAGAATGCACCGCGTACTCGATATATGTTTGGCTTAAAAATCTGGTGTTGAGTTGTCTCTAGTGTCGTACGTCGAGAATAGCGCGTGAGTGAGCCTTTGCACCCACGAAAAGAAAATTTCCCTGGTGGAGATTTTACGTTTATTTCGAGAACGTCAGGCACTACTCGCACATTTTTACCTGGCGAAATCATCGACAACGTTTATCAACTCACAGCACTCCTGGGTCGTGGAGGCATGGGAATAGTATATGCCTGCCACCATAAAGCACTCGATAAAGACTACGCCATAAAGCTTTTAAATGGCGAAGACCTTAATGGAGAATACTGGACTAGATTTCAAATAGAAGCTCAGGCTCTGGCGAAGCTCAATCATCCGGCAATCGTCGGCATATACAACATGGGCAAAGCAGATGGTCAATATCCTTACTATGTTATGGATTTGCTATCAGGCGAAGCGCTAGATTCTCTCATACAAGCCAAAGGCCGTTTGCCGGTGCAACAAGCACTGGATTTTTTCATTCCAATAGCTGATGCTCTCAGCTTTGCTCATGCCCAAGGCAGCATCCACCGGGACATCAAACCCTCAAATATAATGCTGGTAAGAGACAGCCAAAACAATATCACTGCGGTTAAACTTGTCGACTTTGGTATTGCCAGGCTGTCCAAACACAGCCTGACCACGCAGAGTCAAACGGCTACAGGGCTTGTTTTTGGCACTCCATTTTATATGAGCCCCGAACAATGCCAGGGCGAACGTGTGGATGAACGATCGGATATCTATTCTCTCGGTTGTGCACTTTTTGAGACTTTGACAGGCGCTCCGCCATTTGTTGGTGAAAATTCTTTCCACACGTTTATGATGCATCAGAATACAATGCCACCCCGGCTGGCGCAAGTAGCTCCCGATAGCGATTTCAGCCAATCCCTGGAATTTGCTATCGCAAAGATGCTGGCAAAAAATGTCGCCGATCGGTATCAAACAATGGCCCAGGTCAAACATGATCTAGAGCGGATAAAAGCTGGAAAATTAGTTATGGTAAAAGGCCAGAGCACAACGATCGCTCCGACAGGAATATCTCCACTGGTACCGACAGCGGTGCCCGATAAGAAGGCGCCCGCTCACAACACTATTCTGATCGCAAGCACCGCAATTTTATTGATTTTGGCAACGGCAAGTGTAACAACCTTAGTCATTCATTCTCTAAATCAAAAGCCTCTAGTTGTGCTTAATGCTAAACATGAAAAAGATGAAAATGAGGCCTTGAGCTATCAGGGAAGCTTATTCCCCGCCGTGGAAAATGAAAAAAGGGAAGATAAAAATCTGACGAAGTCCGGAGAAAATTTGCACTCCAGCGAAAATCATAGTGCCCTGGATGAGACTACCAGCCTGTTTGCTGCACCGACTGCTGCCCTGAAAGAAGCGGGCGCCACTGACGCAGAAATAGCTAAGCTTAGAAAGTTCGATTTACTGAGCCTCGGTGCTGACGAAAAAAACTTTCACAAGCGACTCGGCCCATATATGCAAAGATTCTTCTCCTCGGGCGAAACTTTAAAAACACTGGAACCTACCCCGGTTTTTCGCTTTCCGTCTAATATATCTCTCGGAGTAATTCAATTTGATCACCAGAAACCAATGCAGGCATTTGATCGCATCGCTATACCTGAAGGTCAAACCGTCTCCTTTTTCATGCGCCATGTGACCAAAGAAGACCAGCGTGTAGTTGAATTATTTGAGCCGGATGATTTGAACACCCTGGAGATAGTAACCAATCAACCGGAAGAAATTATTTCAAAAATTTCTTCCTGGAAAAAACTTGAAAATCTATCATTCTTTAATTCACTAGAGAAATCTTTGCCTAAATTTAAACGATGGGATCAATCCGATTTGAAAGACGAGAACCTTCCCAAGCTTGAGTGTTTGAGAAAACTAAAAGGCCTGGGCGTTTGCAGTAACAATGTTACTGGTGCAAAAGTGTTGAAGATGCCGATGTTACGGAGGCTAAACTCACTTAGGGTCAAAAACATCAATGATATTGAAGCTTTACTTAGTGGCCTGCCAAAATTTCCCAATATCCAAGAACTATGGCTCGTCGATCAAGCCACGACAGATAAGCAACTAGAGCCTTTGACAAAGATGAAAAAACTGAGAACTCTTCGCATAAGGCGAAGCCATCTGACACCAGCTTCTCAAACATATTTTGAACAAATGCCTGCTCTTAAAGAACTCTGGTTAGATCGTCCCTGGACAAGCGCCGAAAAGGAGAAATTCAAGAAAGCAATCCCAGGCTGTAACTTCGAACCGGTTTTAGACGAAACCTACTGGCGTTGCATTCCGCACATTCATCCCGATTAGGGATGGATAGTTTCCCTATCTCCACCCTTAAAATCAAAGCCGGCGTGAGAAGTTTGATTCAATGTAAAAGTGCCCGTGCGCTCAACAGATTGTCGCTGCGATAAGGCTGGAAAGTGAAGTACATTTTTATGTACTGTCGCCTTGATCACCGAAGTGACCAGGAAATCAAAAGCCTTATTATTACTCGATTGCAAAATACGCACATCATTTACTTCACCACTGCGCGTGACGACATAACTTACCCGGCAGAGCATCGGTGCGCGTGTTCTAAATTGACTGGACGCCATAATATTGAATCTATAGTAAATATCCTTGGCCACATTTTTATGCCAGGCATCCCACTGCAGCTGCATGGCAGGCGAATTTTCAGACTCCAGGCTGGGAGATGCAGCCTTCAAGCTATTTGTAGCATCTACCGGAAAAGATTTTGCTGGTGAAGGAAGACGATTGCTTTGAGGCGGCGTCACCCTTGCACGATTATTTGCCGGAGTAGCACTTCGAACGATGCGCGCCGGCGAAGCATTGCTGTGCACTGCAGCACCAGAGCCGCTTGTGGCATCTACATCGCGCTCATTTGAATCAGGTCGGAAAGGCTGCGGTGCATCCGAAAATGGATCAGAATTATTAGCACGGGGCTTCGGGGCCACACTAGTGCTTTGCTCGCCCGAAGCGAAGGGATCGGCACCTTGACCACCATCATTAAATCGCGGGCGAGGATTTTGACTGGCAGCGCTTTTTTCTTTTACTTCGCCCTGCAGTGTTTCGGCCTGCACCGACAGAGCAGTCAGGTTGAAAAATGTCAGAGCGAGAAAACTGAGCAGCTGGACTTCAAAAAAGCCATTTATTTTTAGCGAAGATATCATGCAAGCATCCAGGTGATAAACACGACCCCAATCAGGCTACTTTACCGCAAATTATGTCCGACAACCAAAATAACGGACTATAAATAAAAGAGCCATCACTCCCGCAAGCATTGGTGGATCTACGGCTGACAAGTTTACTCGACAGGCAGACGATAGACTGTACACACCCATGAGCTAGCCCTCGCCTATGCTTTCCGGCCACCCCGCCGAAGGAGCGCAGCTATGTTCGAATCGGCGAATGTTGGCAAGCCAACAGCGCAAGATACCCAGATCAAAGCCGACGGGCTAGCACCCGCTGCCGACTCACCAAAGTTTTTACAGCCCTTCGGACACTGGCGCAATGTCGGTGGGCCACCGCCGCCCCAGGGACTGGACCAAATCCCGACGGCCCCCCCAGCTTCGATTTGGCAGCATTTGCCTGACGCCAGTAAGCTCCTGCCTCAAAATGATCAGAGCAAGCCGGCACAAGACACGACCAGAAGCGCACAATCTGAACTGCCAAAACCAGCGGCCGGCAATGACAATGAGCCGGAGTACGACAAAATCGGTCGGGAAGCTCTTGTCTTAGGAGCCGGTCTAGGTCGCAGCATTATTTACGGCATGGCAAGCCTGCCCTCTCGCGCTCCAGAAATTGGTGCGTCGGTGGCTATTGGTGCCACCCTTAGCACAATCAGCAAGACCGGAGGAGTTGGCGCGGCCGCCACATTAATTGTCGGAGCTTATTTCACCAGTAAGTTTTTAGTCAACGCCTTTGAAGATACCGGTCGCTGGCAAAAATTTGGCGACGCTGTTTCCGATACATGGAACAGAAACGACCACATCATGAAAAACATTCGCGATGTTTCGGACTCAGGCGGTAATTTTGTCTTTGACTCAGGTCTTTCATATGCCTCAGGATACATGGGTTATAAAAACAAAGCACTCGCCGACTTGATTTTGCAGGTTATTCGAGTACCAATGCCTGTACCGGTGCCCGGCATCCCTCCAAAGTTTCCTTTACCTCCAGCTCTCATGGGCGCTTCAGCCTACATGGCCGCAGTCCCTGCGCCGATACTTTACGGACACAGGCCTGTCCGGGACAGCACGCCAAAAGAAGAGAAGGAAGAAGATCAGCACCACTAAAAGTCCTCACATAACACTCACAAAAAGAGAGTTAAGTAGCTATCTGCCAAGCCAAACGAGCTTCCACCCCCACTAATTGGCGGACTTGTACCTGAGGCTTATGCCTTGAGTGTCCGCTGGCAGGTTTCGAGGAATAGAAAATGATATTCAAACAAAGGGCGGTCGCATTGGTCGCTCTCTGTACAGCCCTGGCGTGCGCGCCTCACAAGGAAGCCTCAGCCCGAGGCGGCGGCGGTGGACTTGGTGGTGGCGGCTATGGTGGTGGTGGCTATGGTGGAGGGGGCGGAGCAGGTTATGGTGGAGGGGGCGGGCATGCCGGTGGCTACAGTGGTAGCGCCGGCAGTAGCATTTTTGGTGGTGGCGGCGGTGGTGGCGGTCATATATTTAGCGGCAGCGCTTCTAACTCTGGTATGAGTGCAGGACATACATCTAGTCTAAATGCCGGCACTCTTTTTTCTAATCATCCATGGATCTCACATCCAGTCACTTCTTCTCCGTGGCATTATTATCTCTGGCGGGGCACCAGCTTATCAAGAAATCCGAGGGTTTCTTCAGGATATACCTCCGACCTGTCTCTTTTGAAAAAAAAGAAAAAATCAAAATTACTGGGATATTTTCACAATTTATTTAAAAGCCGACAGGACCAGACCGAGATGGCGGGGCTGCCTCCCCCTAATGTTCCATAATTATTATTGATGCATTTATAATAGACCCGAAAAAACTCGGGAGACAGCAGTGAGCACATCAGATGATCATTCGAGCGAAGCTACAACTGTGGACTGGCCTCCACTTCCATTGACAGCTTTTATTAGCGGGCGCGTAGCGACACAGCAAGATATTGACCAGGACATTGCCGCTTTTGGCTTTCCACAAAAGCTGGACGCCTCTCAGGTAGCAAAGCTAACCGGCGGAGAGGCTGCTGAAGCGATTGAGTGTGCTGGTTCAACGCCGCTTGCTATAACCATTCCCCAATATGCAATTTTAAATTTAAAGGGCGAAAAAATCCCTTGCATCCTCATCCAGGGTGAACAATCAGGCGATGCAGCAATTGTCGGATGCCGACTGATCAGGGATGACAGTCTTGCCATCGGACTGCTGGAAGACTTTGAACTTCTTGGACAGGATAAACCTGCTTGACAATAGCCATAAGCTAACATAGCTTGCATGCTTAAAAATAGCACTGACAAAAAAAGAATTTTTGCCGCCACGATTTTTTCATATTGAGTTAAGCGCAAGGGCCAATGATGTGACCGAAGAGATCCACAAACCAACGGCCCCCGAAATCCAGGTGGAGTTAGCTCGCGTACGCACCTTATTGGCTCTTGACCGCACGCTGCTGGCGTGGATCAGGACATCCTTGTCTCTAATTGCCTTCGGTTTTACACTGGCAAAGTTTGTCCACCAGCTAGTTGGTGATGGCGCACTTCACGCGATAGACGTGCACTACCCTCGTCATCTGGGTGTAGCCTTGATGATCCTCGGAATAGTAGGTCTGCTTGCCGGTGCATATGACTACTGGCAAGCCGTCAAAAGATTAAGAGGCAGCGTGGACATGCCCGGCTGGTCTACATCCTTGCTCATTGCACTTTTTATCGCCGCGATCGGTGCCTTTTTGATATTGAGTCTACTGGCCGACTTAGATTTAAAGTGACCTTGGGCGGCTGGCATCCGGGAGATTAGAATGCGAGAGAAGAAAGTGTCCTTAAAGGTTTTATTGCTCAGTCTAGTGCTCTGTGTTGCTTTGCCCGCCGCCGATATTCGTCGAGCACATGCCACCAAGCTGCAAGGAGGCATTTCAGCTGTTTGGAGTCCAGCCGAGGACGGATTTAGTTTCACAACCGGTAAGACCAAACTGATTACCGATGTTGTCGAAAATTCGCCAGCGTTTTCGGCTGGTTTACAAAAAGGAGACGTCATTTTGCGCGTTGAGCGCACCCCCCTCGAGACGGGAGTTTACTACGAGCGTCATGGCAAAAAGTTATTTGCAAAAATAAAAGCAGACCAGTATAGATTTACGGCCGAAACACCGGCGCTCGACGAAACACAAACATTGCTGACGGGGAAGGTAGAAACCCTCACCGGCGACACCAGTATTGATAATTTATTCCTGCAAAAGATGAACCCGGTCCCAGACAATCTACGAGCTGGAGTGGTTTTCGATGAGCACAATCTACCGGCATGCAAATGCGGTGGTCCTTGGTTTATCCTGCCCGACTGGGCACCCGGCATATGGGCATCGGCACCAAGCAAATCCATCGAGACCTGGCAGTACGACTATAAAAGAAAAATTCGAAACGAGAAACCAAGCGTACACGATGCCAAGTTTCTCGAGGCTAAAACAATTGGTCTGATTGCCGACCAGTCAGGAAAAGTTTGGCACCACCCCTGTGTGCCCTATCAATTCAATCAGAAAGTGGACCAGGATGTGTATTTTAACGAAATGATTTTTGCTGAGCCAGCTCCGGCAGGTCCCGACCAATTTGGCTTTCACTGGCGCTGGCTGTCGATCAAAAAGGACAAAAATAACGTCATAAGCAATATCACTCAAAATGAATCCGTGGCGATTTTTTCCAAAGGCGAAGGCAATTTAGAAAATGCTGTGCAAACAGTAAAAGCTTTTGATTTTGCCGGCAATCCAATAGAAGCACACCAGACAAGCTATCAAAAAATAAAGATCCAAGACTTCAAACCAGTCGAAAAATGGTTTGGCTACGATGTTCGCGCCATGTTCGCCGAATATATGGCAAATCACAAACAGTAAAAGCCAAGCTTACCTTTGGTGATAAGCTTGGCTTTAATTTTTTTATGCAGAGCGCCTCTTGCTCCTCAAATCGGATTGCCATTAACATCATAGGGATCTAGCGGTATTGGCTGCGTTACAGTGTCGTAGCTCGGTGGTGTGATAACGATGCTATCCCAACTACCCAAAACCGGATCCCACTGATTCAAGTTGAGGTCGGCACCGACACCTTTTTGTTCTATCGCATCGACTCTACTGAGCAATTGATTTTGAGCATAGATATCACCGCGCATTTGCAACATGTCAGCATTTAGCTCATTGCCCGCATCCACTGTATTGCCTGAATCAAGCAATCCAGCCACGTATTGTGCCTCAACCTCGATGTTGTTTTGCCAGACCCCGAAATTTGGATCTTGCTGAAAAAACCAGGGATCCCAGCCTCTATTCCAACGATTGCCGTCCTCCGAACCCCAACCGCCTGGAGGCTGAAAGGGACGGCCTGGATGAAAGCCATGTGTAGGATCGCCGGGATGTGGATCAACACGAATTGGGCCTCCATGACCTGGATCATGTCCTGGATCATGTCCTGGATCATGACCGGGCTCATGTCCTGGACCTTGCCCTGGACCTTGTCCAGGCCCACGACCATCTCCCGGTGGCTTGCCCGGGGTCTGACCGCCATGCCCGCCGTCTCCGACTGGCGGCACTCTGGGCGGTCCTTCAGGTGGTCTTTCTGGCGGCCGCGGTTGCTCCGGCGGTCTCTCCGGCGGTCTCTCCGGCGGATGAGGCTGTTCTGGTGGGTGAAAACCACCACTGCCTCCTCCAGGCATGCCGCCACCCGGACGTCCGCCTTCAGGACGAACAGCCTCCGGCTGAGGCGCTGCTGCTTGCGGAGCTTCGGCCTTGGGTTTATCTTCTTGTTTTTTTTGCTGAGCTTCTGCGATTAATATTCCACTGACGGATTCCTGAACATGGACGGGCGTAGCCCCGTCTAATACGTTGCTTTGTTCTAATCCCATTATTTAATTCCACCATTGGGGGGCGTGCGCTAATGTCAGTAAACGCCCGGAGCGGCGGTGCTACAAGGTGGATACTACGCATGAGATCGGCGCCCTGTTGAAATATATTCCGAAGCTTTGGCGGGCGAAATTAATCAAAGCACTAGCACTATAAAGATGCTTCGCAGCAATACATAAACTGAGCTAAAATGCTGGAAGCGAAAGATAATACAGCAATGATTATTAGTCGATAGAACGCGATCTCAAGGAGCGACTGATGTTAGATAAGTTGATTAAGAGCAATTTGCCTTTGCTGAAGACTATTTTTGTTGCCGGAGCAGTGGCCGGAGCAGCGGCAGCGGGTACCGTTTGTCTTGGAGTAGGCTATGTTATCGGCAATCTTTTTGCCGCTAAGTCCGGGGAAGATCTCCGCCAGGACATAAGTGACAAAGTAGGCGAGTTTGCAAACAATTTCACGGGCTCTTCCAAGTCAGAAACTTCGGTGGAGTAGAGGCGCAGGGACCAGGCTTTGCTTGCACAAAAACAATCGCTTCCAGCGCTGACCGACAGCGAAAAAATCCGCTACAGTAGACAGCTGCTCTTGCCGGAAATAGGGCTCGACGGTCAACGCAGGTTAAAAGCAGGCAGCGTTCTGATAATCGGGGCTGGAGGTTTGGGCTCTCCAACCGCGATATATCTGGCCGCAGCGGGCGTAGGCAAAATAGGTATTGTCGATTTTGACAATGTAGAGCTGTCAAATCTGCAGAGACAGATTTTGCACGATACCGCGGATGTAGGCACATCAAAGTGTCAATCAGCCAAAGAAAGACTCAATCAAGTTAATCCTGAAGTTAAAGTCGTATTGCATCAGGAGCGAGTTTCAGCTACCAATATTGAGACCTTGATAGATGGCTATGATGTTGTAATCGATGCAACAGACAACTTCACCACCCGCTATCTGGTCAATGATGCTTGCTTCATGGCAAATAAACCAAACGTCCATGGAGCGATTTATCAATTTGAAGGACAGTCGACAGTATTTTTGCCGGGAGAAGGGCCTTGCTATAGATGCCTGTTTGCCGAAGCGCCACCGTCCAACTCCATACCAAACTGCGCTGAAGGCGGTGTTTTAGGTGTTTTGGCCGGCATGGTAGGCATGGTCCAGGCAACAGAAACGATCAAGCTGTTAGTCAGCGGTCAAAGTTCGCTCGTCGGCAAGATGCTTATGTACAATGCCTTGGAGATGCGTTTTGACAAATTAGCAATAATGCGCGATAACAACTGTCGTCTTTGCGGGCAGACACCCAGTATCAAAACTATTTCCGAAGCTATTGCCAATTGCCCGGCAACCGATCAAAAAAGTGGCACTGCCAGTGGTGGCGAAGATGAAATAGAGGCGAAGGTGCTTAGTAAAAAACTGAGCAACAGCGAAAAAGTATTTTTGCTGGACGTCAGAAACGCTGAAGAATATCTTCTCTGTCACTTGCCGAAGAGTGTATTAATTCCCCTTGCCGAACTGCCGGAACGACTCCGAGAATTGAATGTCGAGGATGAGATTGTTGTCTATTGCAAATCTGGAGCACGCAGCCGGCAAGCAGTCAATTTACTCAAAACCAGAGGGTATAACAGGACCAGACATTTAAGTGGGGGCATTTTAAACTGGATCCACGAAATCGACCCGTCCATGCCTGTCTATTGAGCGCCAGACTCACAAAAACCTCACACTGCTATGATAGTTTAAAAAAGTGTCAAAAAGTGTTGTCCTTCGCCAGCGCCTGCTTTTGAGTATGGCCAGCTAATACAACCGCAAGTCACTGCAGGTGAGGCTTTTTATGAAAATAAAAGTACGTACGACTGTTCTGGCTGCACTGATAGCCGGCATTTGTGC
>Ga0116230_10007027_pt1 | contig 11122 bp, 10 predicted proteins | sample S1TSphfallax_3_FD_88678 | JGI IMG/M metagenome (GOLD analysis project Ga0116230, IMG submission 88678) | Host-associated microbial communities from peat moss isolated from Minnesota, USA - S1T2_Fd - Sphagnum fallax MG | ecosystem: Host-associated > Plants > Peat moss > Unclassified | place...
TATCGCACATGAAGAAGTCCAGTCCTCAATTTGCAACCCAATATCCATTGTTGCAAACTAAAGAGTTTCAAAAATTTGTTGGTCACCGGCCCCGGAACCCTCACAAAACTCTACTTGACTACCTGTCCGTCCGGCCTCCCCTTGGTTGTTTTTAAATCCTCGACTCTCTCTCTCTCTCAAGAAACATGGGTTCCAAGTAGCCTTTTCCTTCATGGTGAAATTTTGCCAAAAAATGAAATTCAAAAATCCAAATGATTTTTTTAAGGGTTTTCAATAGCCAGAAGTGAAGGGAAAAAAATTAGTAAAATTTGCCAGATTTTTTTGATTTGGTTTTTAGTCTATAGCCAAAAATATAGAAGGATGATTAAAGTTGTGTACTTCATATTTTGGTTTATAGCCAGATTTGGTTAAATCTTCCTAGGGATGATCACTGAATAATACAATGTTCTCAGCCTCAATTGTGTAACATGGTTAAATAATTTCAATGCAGGCAGCTATTTTTCTTGAATTTTTTTTGGGGTCATTCTTTAATAAGTGAAAAATAATTGAAGGTTTCTTTATAGTGCAAATTTGACCAATTTTGCTAAATTTTTGAGGGAAAAAATTATCAATTTTTTTAAAATCACAAAATTGGAAAAAAAAAAAAACCCCCAGAATGCAAGATGAATTAGCTGAGATTTCAATTGTCACTCACAAATTGGTTCCTAATTCAAGCCAAAATTGTAATCCCAAATTCTGGGCAGATGTGAAACTCTCTTCTCCTCCCCACCCCCCAAACCAATGGGAGCGCTAACAAAACACAAGTCTATCTCATGGCTTGCAACATTACTACTAAAAGAACACTAAAAACTCAAGGATTGAAACCCATGACCCCACGAAGGTTGAGGTGGCTGCACTATCATTAGTTCTTAATTTAGCACCTCCCTACATACCCACTTGAAAATGAATCATGGTATCAACAATAGTTATAGTGGGTGACATCAAATTTAGAAAGAAAACACAATTGTTGTGTAATTGGTAGTTGAGGAGTAAGGAGTCACACTTCCTATTAATAAAGATGCTTAGTGGAAGAGTGGAGGACATCCTATAATACTTTGCTTGTTTTGATTAGCAAACATCCTATAATTTTACATTATTATGTGATTTTAGTAAAGAAGTCCATAACTTCCTTAATGCAAATTTATTGCTTGTTTTGTGGAGGAGATGTTCACTATAATTACATTACTATGTGATTTAGTAAATGAGTCGATAACTTCCGTAATGCAAATTATTGCTTGATTAGTGGAGGAGTGGACAACTTCCCTTAAAATAATTTAGAAGAAAAACCTGGCCAGGTTTTTGTAGTCTAAGTTAGGATGATGGCACATTATGGGGTGAAATGAGCTGGTGTTTGGTTTTTCTTCGAGAGCAAGCATTTCATTTTCCAAAATGAGTTCTTCCCTTAACGTAAAGGGTGCATCCAGATACAAAAACACTAGAATATTTATATTGGAGGGTGTGTTTTTTCAAGTAGTGAAGGGAGTGTGGGGTGGGGCAAAGAAAGATGTGGATATATGAAATTATGGAGATTTGGCAGTCTTCCTGGGCCCCCCCCCTCCCTTCCCTCTAATTTCTAATTAAAGCATGGATGAAAGTGTACACACAACAAAAGCCTAACAAAGAAAAAGACAAAAGAAAACAAAAGAAAAAAAAGGAGTGTGTTTTTCTCTCCATGCTGCACACAAAAGCAAATTGGTGGGTATGTTGTGTTGTGGGTTAGGTACTGTTTTGCAACAAGGATTCCATACCCCCAAACCCATTCTTCCATCTTGTTTGCACACACAAAACATACACACACACACTCTCTCTCTCTCTCTCTCTCTCTCTCTCTCCCTCCCTCTCTCTTCTCTGCCTCCTCTTGTTCAACTCCATACTTTCCTCTAGTTGATCCATATCCAGTGCAGCTGCCTGTTCTTCCAGTTTCTCTTCTGAAGGTTTGGAGTAATTTGGGAAAATTTGGCAAACATTATTTTTGTTGTTGTTGCAATTAGTTTTGTGGGTGTCCTTCTTCTGTTGCATATAGTCTTTGAGCGTCTCTCATAGGTGAACTGGCTGTCTTTCCTGTCGTTGGTTGTTTTGTAGCTGGGTTGTTGTGATTGCTTGCAGTTTGAGTGGGCTTTGTGTGTGTGCGTGTGTGTACTTTGGTGGGCTATGTCCTGACTTGGGGCTTTTGTGTTTTTGTTTGGGTGTCCTTCCCTTTCATGCGTTTTGATGGAATTGTAGGAAAAACAAAGCTGAGTGCGTCCTAGTACTACTGGCACTATCGGGAGCTGGAATTTTGGGTTCGGGTGAAAATTTGGTTGGGTCTTTTGTTTGTGTGAAGAAAGAGAAAGTTTTGCTATTGTGGAACACTTGTCGGTGTTTGTTTGTACAATTGGGTGGAAGCTAATTTAGTAGAAGAAGCTTCGTTCTTTCTTTCTTGTCTGTTGAGAAAAAGAAGGTTAGGATCCTCTTCTTACCTCACTTTGGTTCCAAGGGCTTCTTCAACAACACACACACACAATTTCTTTTGGGATGTCTTCTTCATGTCTTCTGGTCTTGTGAGGGATTCGTGAAGGGTTATCTTGCAACCATCAAGTTTGCAAGGAAGCACCTGGAGTTTAACAAGCTTTCGGCTGCCTCCTGCCATGATGTGCAGGAGATGACAGAAGAGGCTTTTATTGCCTGGTGAGTCTCCTTTCAGAGTCAAGCCTTTTTTTTCCCCCTCCAACTGAAGCATGCTTGGTTGGGCTCTTGTCGTCTCCTGGTCAGAACTCAGGCAGGTTCCACTCATCTGGTTGAGGTTTGGATTGCCAATTCATTCAGGTTCTTCTTCTTCTTCACATGTCATGGCACGGATTTCTATCCTCTATTGATGATGAGAGACTTACATAATGAGAGAGAGACCTCTGCTTTTTCAATTCCTGAACTGTTTTGGAAGTGGATCATCATCCTCCCATGGCTGGGCTTTTTCTTTCCCCACTCCTTTCCCAATCTTCGACTTCTACTCTGTTTGCCATTTAATAGAAATGCCACTACTGTTTTATGAAATTCATGTGCATTTCAATGTTGTACAGATGGGGCTTGCATGTTGGATTTTTTGCAGCTGCTGATTCCTTCTTGCACAAATCGAACTTACACTACTGCACAATTGGTAAGTTTCTATGGGCTTTGCAGAGTGGGAACTAAGCTTTGTCTCTAAAGTTTTTGGTTAACTTAGCTGAAGGATTCTGGCCTCTCTGTACCAGGAAGTTGATCCAAGCCTTCTTCTCAGATTTGAACTATGGAAACTGTGTTTGGTTTGGACCTATCCCAGACAATTTTGAGATTTCAGATTTCATGTGTGTTTTTCATTCCTCTCTTGGTTGGGCTCCCATCATGACTTTGCAACCAGTGGAAGGATCTTGCAAATTCCCTTGCTATTTGGGAAATTTTCCAATTTGTCTGATTCTCTTGAAATTTTCTTCAGTATCTCATCAATCAACTCTGCTCACATCCCATGTTCCCATCTTCTTTGACATAAATCTCCCCTCCTTAGGTTGCATCTGTCTGGTGGTAAGAAACCTCCTGATGTCTTTGTTACTGTCATTTTGCAGGTGGGTATTGGAAGAAGTCGATATCCACAACGAGGTGTGATATTCACACATAACATTCTGTCGCTTTCATGAATGCTGCATGAAGATTTTACTTAGGGTTCTCCACTTTGTGATTCTTATGGGGCCTCTGAATTCTTTCCAATAATGTGGAAAGAAGGGTTAACTTGAATGCAGGGATCAATTAGCTGCCTTCCTTAGGGCCCCATGATTCTAAAAGCTTCTATGGAGTCTGTAGTTATGGAGGAGGAACAAAAGAAACTTTATATTTTATGATCATTTTCCCATAGTCATTTCCTGTCACTGTCCAATCTGATAGGAGCTGATTTCATTTACCCCATTTCCAGTATGAAATTCTCTTGCAAGAGAAATGGGTCTCCGATTGTTTTGCTTATGCATCCAGCTCTCAAGAGTTCTTGAATGTCTGCTACGTTGTAGTGAATCTGAGATTCAGGAAGCTGTTGATGTTTTATCTAGTTAATGCCATAGTTTGATTGCAAATGGATACTGCAGTGGGATTTGATAAGGGTTTTGAGCTCAAGATTGGTTTGTCTTTCATAGAAGCTTCAAAAGCTACTGGATAATTGGGGAATCTCATGTACACTCTTAAAATCTTGAGAGCAGGTTTTTCTGCAAGGAATGAACATGATAGGTCTCATTTATCTGAAGCATCTATGAATTGGGAATCTGATGATGAAGACATTGAAACAAGATCTGAAAGATGTGAAAGTTTCTAAATTGGTTTGATACTGGAAACCTCTGACGGAAGACCCTTTTGAATGAGTGCAGATGGAAGGTGAAAGGGAGCAAAAAGGGTGCATAATTCACAGAAGAAGGTGGTGCTAGGGTATTAGAGGAAGGCGGGTAGGAATGGGGGGGGCGTGTTCCCGGAAGCGGGAGCAGGGGGATCCAGAAAATGAGGAGGTGGAGATTCATGCAGGACCCGTGGGCAAACTGAGTCGCAGCATCAGCTTACGGTGGCCCCTAAAGCTGACAACAATGCAGAAGTCAGAGAGTTTTACGAAGCATCACAGCTCATTGTCCACACCATCTCTTTTGGAGCTATCTGTTCAAGCATTTTGCCAGGTAAAATATCCCAGGATCAATAGACACCATGCTTGCAGGTTCCAGGGAAATGTGGAGGTTTGTTTGAAGTTTTTCCCAAATAAATTGTATTGGGTCACTGCCATGGCAGGAATTTGTCTGTGTTGTCTGGTCTGAAATATGCTATGTTGCAGAACATTGGAAGGTACCGAAATTTGTCAGCAATGCCCCGTGATTTAACGCAACAGATTCTGAATGAGCTTGTCCGCCACCAGCTTTTAGCTCCACCTATTCTCCATGCATTTCTAGACTGTGCTTTGCAGGTAAATTATGATATTTGAAGCTTCTCATTCTCCTGTTTTTATTATGCATCTGAATTTTCCACAGTGGTGAGACAAGGCCTTCTCTTGCTGCAATGTGTTTGTGTAGTTTGTTGCAATGCAACAGACTATCAGTTTGAGACATGCATTTTGGGGGTGCAAGGGCAGGATGTAATGTTGGAAGAGTACCCAGGGGTGGACGATACGTGGCTGGATGTTATCGGAACACAGGGCTCATCACTTTTGGCTCTGGATATATCAGGCTCTGCGGTTACTGATGCAGGCCTTAAGGCTCTTGAAATGTGTAACAATCTGCAGACCCTGATCTTGAGTTCCTGTGACCATATTTCCGATGCTGGTCTCGTCTCCTTGACAGGCAAATCCCTTTGCCCCAGTACTCAGTTTCCCCATTTCAAGACCTAAATCTTCCAGTTCTCTCAACTTGCAGAATTGTCTCCTTAGAAGAAGCATCCCATTGTCCAGTTGAATCTGATGCACACATTTTTCATCTCTGCAAATGGATAATATTCTTTGCAAGTCAAAAAGTCTCTGAATTCTGGGTGTGTTTTCTCAGGGTTTGGGAATCTGACATCACTGAGTTTTCGAAGCAGCAACCTGATTACAGCTGATGGCATGCGCTATTTTGCACATCTTATCAACCTCAAGGACCTTGATCTGGAGTGCTGTCCCCGCATCCATGGTGGCCTTATCCACCTTAAAGGTTTGATTTTCGCCTCTCTATAATCCCTCATATTGCCAGCAACCCTGGCAACAAAATAGTTGTTACATTTGCAGAAGTCCTTACAAGATTCAAGTGCTGACCCAACTGAGGAAGAAAGACTGATCAAGCTATGCCAAGACTGATTTGCATCTTCTTTTACCACAAAAGGGTTGCTCTATGAATGTTGACTATGTGGTGAGAAGGGATTGTGAAATGGGTTTGCACAGTAAGGTAATAATCTTTTTTGCATCAAACGCTTGGGTCTATGTCAAACAGGGCTGACAAGTCTGGAGAAGTTGAATGTTGGGTGGTGCAATTCTGTCAAAAATTCAGATGTCAAGCATCTTTCTGGTATGTTTTTATCAATGCACAGCCTTCATAATTCTTGCAAATCTTAGAAGTGGGTCAGATTGGCCAAAATTGAGGAAGATAAAATTATTGTTGTAGTTGTCATTACAATTCAAACTTTGCCTTGAGGACTTTGAAAAAGATGCTAATTGTTGTTGTTGCAGGGGACTTGGTAGAGAAGAGGTCAGTTTGAAGCATTTTTGTTGTTTGATGAATTGCAGGGCTTGTAAATTTGGAGGAGTTGCAAATTTCCAGAAGCAAAGTGAATGACACAGGAATTGCAGCTTTGAAAGGTTTGCTTGCTCTCATTTGCATTTCTTTGGGGACCAGGATATCAGAAGGAAACAAAGTTGCTATGGTGTACAGCCCCATGACTTATCGAGTTGCCTGCTTTTATGGTGGTTCTGCTGCCCCAGTGGTGCTTTCACTACAAGCAAGTCATATATATATAACCTCCTGTGTGTTATCAGTGTGTGCTGACCATGTCTCATGGAAACATGGACATGGGGTCATCCTGATGTCTGTGCCTTGCAGGGTTGAAGAAGCTTCGGAGTTTGAGTATGGAAGGATGCCCTGTCACTTCTCAGTGTATGGAGACCATTGGAGGTATTGTTCAGAGACATAGAGGAACTACATTTCTGTAGGTTCTTAATCTTGATCATTGGTTGCTCTTCACTGCTTTATACAACTGGCAACTTTCTAGCAGAGCTCTTATTGGATCAAAACCATGCTGCTGTTGATGTTTTTTCTTTCTATCTTGATGTTTTGGGTTTTTGTTGCACACAGAGTTGACCATGCTGAGTGTCCTAAACATGAAGTCATGCTGCCTCCCTGACTCTGGGTGCAAAAAGCTGGAAGGTTAGTGTGGAAAGACCAGCCTTCATAATCACCACTACAACAGCAGAAGATTAGATTATCACATGCATGCTCACAGGGTCAGATTTATTCTCCCCCCTCTCTCTATGCAGGCCTAACGAACCTTCGAGTATTGAACATGGGCTACAACAATGTGACGGATGCTTCAATGGTTTTCCTCAGAGGTAGCCAACTTCCCTTCGTTTTCTGAATAGCACAGATTTTTTTGTGAAAGAGGAGAGTAAACTTTTATGTGTGTAAGGTTGCTGTGAGATTCTTAAGCATGTTGTGAACTTCTGCAAACCCCATGATGCCTGAGATAGTGAAAACACAATACTGGTGTGCTCTTCTATGAGCATCATCACAGAACAGATCCTGTGAGAAAGGTTTCTGTCTTGACAATAAAACATGGAATTCTCTTTCCTGGATTTTTTGGGTTTACAATGCAAGATTATGAATGTTTTATATATGTGGCATCTTGATGTGCAGGGCTAACCAACCTGGAGAGCTTGAATCTCGATTCATGCAAAGTTGGTGATGAGGGTGTTGAGCACCTTTCTGGTGCACCTTTTTTTCCCCTCTTGATGAACTCTCATGCTTGAATATCAGAAACTGTGATTTATGCAAGGTTGGGCTATCTAGGGCATCTTTTCATTCACTTGCTCTTGCTCTTAGTCTCTGCATGGGAGATGGGCACATGTGTATGCTGTTCGAGGTTTCTGAACAATCTTGCTTGTCAATTCTGAAGGTCTGGTAAATCTTCACACACTGGATCTTTCTGATACCGACATTGGCAACAATGGACTCCGTTTTCTTACTGGTAAATTTGGTTCATGGTTTACAGTTCAGCTCACAGGCTCTGTCACAAGGCCTGTTTACAGTCACATTGTCACAGATCATTGTCCAATGTTCCATTAGTTTGGGAAGATTTTCATTTGCACATGGTGAAGTGCTTTTATGCAGCCATAGGTTCTTCTTACATATGTCATCCTATATGTGTTTTTGACTTGGTTTTGAACATCTTAATTTCAGGTTTGGAGAAGTTGGAGAGCCTGAACCTTTCCTTCACAACAGGGGTGATGGACAGTGGGCTTCGCATGATTGCAACCATCACATCCCTCACATCACTCAATCTTGACTCTCGGCAGATAACTGATGCCGGCCTTGCCTCTCTGACAAGTATTGTACTCTCATTGCTGTCAGTCGACATGATAGACACTTGCTCTAGGTCCAAAGTATAATTGTGTTGATTGTCTTATTATGTTCTATTGGGGGTTGATCAGGTTTGACAAATCTCAAAACTTTGGATCTTTTTGGGGCAAGGATCACAGACTATGGCACAACCTGCCTCCGATGTGGGTCTTCTTCCCTTCTCAATGATTCTTCATCCCAGCTAATGCTGTTGTTTTCCCTGTGTCTGGACCAAGTTTGCTGAGGTTCCTTTGTATTCACATTCTCAACTGCTGTTGGAGGAAATCTTGTAACTCCCATTTTTTCATGCTTTATGCTACTCAGGCTTCTTAGAGCTTGTGGAAAGCCACATTATCGTGTCTAGTGTGACTTTCTTTCAAGGTCTATTTCACTCTCTGCTCTAGCTTAATGCTGCAGACATGATGGTTTCTGTTCTGTGATGAAGGAGGCCATCCCATATGGAAGGTCAATTAATGACACCCATTTTTTGGGTTGTGAACCGGAAAACAGATTTCAAGAAGCTGCAAACATTGGAGTTGTGTGGAGGGGGGATCACAGATGTAGGGGTGAAGAACATCAAGGATCTCACCTCACTCACCTCTCTTAACCTCTCCCAGAATAGCCACATCACTGACAATGCCCTGCACTATCTTTCTGGTAAGGCATGCCAGCTTGACTTTGTACAATACAGATTTGAGGGTTCAAGTTGCAGACTTCACACATACCTCCTTATTGTTCATAACAGCTTGAAAACCATATGTGAGGCTCCTACATGTATCCTATCATGATTTTCCCATCATCCACATTTTAAACATAACCCATGCTTGTCTAGGAGTGTTGTTATCTTACAGCCCATAGATATATTGCAATGTTTGTACAATCTGAAACTGCTTTGTGGAGTGGGATCTGTAGGCATGGTTGGACTGGTTTCACTAAACGTGGCAAACTCAAAGGTGACAAATGCGGGACTACAGCACTTGCGGCCCTTGACCAATTTGACATCACTGGCACTACAGGCATGCAAGGTGACACTGCCAGCAGTTGAGCGGTTGCGGGCATCTGGCCTGCCTAACTTGACCATCATCCGCCTCCATTAAATGGGCACCGTAGGCTGCCTTGTACAAAGCTTGGAGGACAGGAAAGTTCTATTTGTGCATAAACATAAGAAGGGTTGTTGGGAGGGAGAGAGAGAGATCAGTGCCAATCTAGCATCCAACCCTTCAACCACCAGTGTTATGGTTGCATTGGCTGACATAGAATACGCCTGTGAACAATCATGTATATAACATCCTCATTCAACTGCTGTTATGTTGATGTACAAACAGTACGAGCAGAGATTCACAATATACAGATCCATGCCCTGGAAGTCTATGAACAGATTTATACCCCAGTTTTTAATTGTAAGTCTCGATACGGTGCACTCTACATCCAATTGTTTGAACATAACAAGTCAGATTCTGCTTTCACAGTGATATCCTTCTCATTGCAAATCTGGCTGGCTTCACATGACCAGTTGAAATTGAATGCAACAAGTGCTGCAGACAATTACTCAGATGTCCAACACAACCCAAATTCTGGAGATAGTTCAAAATTGTTTACTATTGACCCACCATCTATCTGTCATGGCGCGCTGGTGGCTGTTGGTTCAATTGCTGGCAGAATTTACATTAGGTTCCAGTAGGCAGTCAACAATATAGGAGTACGCTTTTCCTTTTTAATTAAAATTCTTACTTTCATATTTTTTCATAGCCAAACTGGGCTAAATCATTGTATGGATGATTGCCACTAGTCTACATTATAAAATCAAGGGGAAAAAAAAAACACTGGTCACATTCAACATCAATAACAAAGGAGAATTGTCACAATCTGCTTATTCTTATCCTCCTTTGCATCATCAGCATCTACAGAAATGAGTTTTTGGTCTAGAATTTGATTTGAAAATCAAAATTGTAAGAAACAACGACCTGAAAAATTTCCATTTGATAACAAATGCAAACTAATCAGTATGATGCAATTAATGTCAAGGAGAATGATGGGGGGAAAATTATGATGCAAAAGTATGTAACATTAACATGTACCACATGATGTGCATAGCAAGCTCTCATCATGGAGGGCAATAACTTGTATTTCATACAGTAATGTTGTCTCTAGTACTAGTTTTCTTTTTCATCTAATTGGATCCAATTCGGTGTTCAGGGTTGTGACCATCAACTGCAAGTTATCCCTATTCCCTAAGCATTATGTGTTTGTGCATCCAAATGTAGCTTGCTTGATATTTGCAAATGATTGCTCATTAGATTGGAATATGCAGCAATATCGATATATTCAAGTTGTCCATAAGTCATCCTGAATTTGAGTGTTTCATCTTTGATTTGTGTATGTTTTGTATGTTTTACAAGTTTGAAATGCAATTATCAAATGATGATAGAAGTAGGAGATGATCTTTATATCCATAGATCTTATATTAGGTGTTTTGGTTGGTTCTTCAAGGTATATTCATCAACTTACTACCATTTTTTTTTGGCGAAATTTTGTTTTCTTGCAAGGAAAAAAATAAAACTTCAAGGTCCTTGTTGAAGTTGTAGTTTTTAAAAATTTAGTCAAAGTTTAATTTAACCAAGTTGTAATTTAGTTAAAGTTTGATCAAGGTTTATTCAAATTATAATTTTTGCCAAGTTATAGTTTAACCAAGATTAAGCCAAATTTTAATTTAACCAATTTTTTTGTCAAAGTTAACCAAGCTTAATCAAGTTGTAATTTAACAAAGGTTGAGCCAAGGTTTAACTTAAATCCCATGTGGCATATTTGGTTTAGGCATAAATACCATGTGGGCTTAACTTAATTGTAACTAGTGGGTACCTGTGACCTTCACACACAATGTGAAGGGGGGGAGATAGGTGAAGAGGTCTGTTCCGTGGGAAAGGTAACCAGGGAAACAAAGGGGATCCCAAGTTCTAGTGTAAATTTTTTTTTTTTTTTGTTTCCCTAATGTAAAGTCGACTAATTTTCTAGTATTTTGGAAAATTTCGCCA
>Ga0116230_10007028_pt1 | contig 11122 bp, 12 predicted proteins | sample S1TSphfallax_3_FD_88678 | JGI IMG/M metagenome (GOLD analysis project Ga0116230, IMG submission 88678) | Host-associated microbial communities from peat moss isolated from Minnesota, USA - S1T2_Fd - Sphagnum fallax MG | ecosystem: Host-associated > Plants > Peat moss > Unclassified | place...
GCGCCGGCGGGGATGGCGCATGACAAAGGATCGACGGTACGTGCATGTCGACGATTTCGTCGCGCCTTCTCGTGCTCAGCCTCGTCGCGCTGATCAGCAATATCGCGATCACCTCGGCCGGGCTGTATCAAATCCGCCAAATCAGCGTGCAAAGCGATGTCGCGAAAGCGGCGCTGCGCTTGCGCACGACGCTGGACGATCTGCTTCTCATGTACACGTGGGGTACCGCATCCGTCCGATTTCTGTACCTCAGTCAACACGATCGGGCGCGAACGCGCAGAAACATCGATACGAATTTGCGCCGCGCGGCGGCCGATCTCGCAGCGCTGCGTGCGACGAGCGATTCGATCGACGGTTTCCCGGAGCGCCTCGCAGACGCGACGCCGCAACTAACCGGCTTCGCACAAGCGATTCGGCGCCAGGAGCAACTCGCGTGGACGCGAGATCCGAGCGCCCTTGCCGCCCTCCAAGGCTTCCGGCTCGATCTGACGTTCGGGCATATCAACGGCCTGATCTCGTTCGTCGACGCGAGCGGTGAGGCGGCCGCCGCTGCCTCTGCCCGCGCATCCCGGTCAGCGACGGTTTGGATGCTTGCCTTCGGCCTCGCGGGAACGGTGATCTCGTTCGTCGTCGCAATGCTGATCGGCCGATCGACCGTCCGGCGCCTGCGTATCGTGACCGCCGGACTCGGCGTGATGGTTGAGACCTCGTTTGCCGGGCTGCGAGCGGCCTTCGCGAATCTCGCGGCCCGACGCTTGTACCGCAGCACGGTCCCGGAAACCGAACGAATTCCGGTGACCAGCCGCGACGAACTCGGCGCGCTCGCACGCAGCTTCAACACGCTCGCCGATGGATTTTCCGAGAGCGCACACGCGCTCGGCGAAACCACGGATGAGTTGGCCGCGTCGCTCGACGCCGTGGCGCGTTCCTCGGCTGCGCTCTACGAGATCGGTGATGTGGTCTGGGGTTCATCGAAAAACTCGCAGCAGGCGATTTCGCACGTGGCGATCGCAACCGAGGGCGTCGCGCACAGCGCGCGCCGGCAAGCCGATGCAGCGTCGGTCTTGCGTGGTGCCGCGGTCGAACTCACGGTCGCCGCGGAGCAGATTGCCGGCGGTGCCCAAGAACAAGCGCGTGCCGTCGTCGCGGTCGGCGGGAACGTCGCGGACTTGGATCTTCGCATCGCGCGCCTCTTCGAGCGTACCGCGAGCCTGAACGACTCGGCGCGCATCACAACCGGCGGGGCACTCCGCGCCGGCGCCGCGATCAACGAAGCAGCGAGCGCGATCGACGCCTCGTTCGAGCGCTCGCTCGAAACCGCGCAGGCGATGACGATTCTGGCCGAACGCACCGCCGCCGTCTCGAGCGTCCTCGAAGCGATCGACGAGATCGCGGACCAGACGAATCTGCTCGCGCTCAACGCAGCGATCGAAGCGGCGCGCGCCGGCGAGCACGGTCGCGGCTTCGCGGTCGTGGCCGATGAGGTCGGGAAACTCGCCGAACGCGCGGCGGCGGCAACGCGCGAGAGCAGCACCATCGTCGAAGAAATTCGGCGCGACACGATCCGCGTCACCGCAGCGATGCAGTCGTCGGCGGCGAGCCTCGAACGCGGGCGCACGCTCGGCAAGAACGCCGCCGAGGAACTCAGCGAGATGCAAGCCGCCCTTCACACAACGCAGCAGCTTGCCGACGAAGCGAGGCTCAACGGCGAGCAGATGCGCGCGATGAGCGAGGCGCTGCGGGCACGCACGGCCGACATCTCGGCGATCGTGGAAGAGAACGCGGCCGCGGCGACGCAAATGCGGTCGCGCGCGGATACGGTGCTGACCGCGACCGGCGGGATCGCGGAGGCGGCCGGCGAGCAATCCACCGCCGCCGAAGAAGTCGCCGCGGCGGCCGCCGCGCTCGCCGCGCAACTCGAGCAGATCTCGGAACTGACGGACACGGTTCGTACCGAAGCCACCGGACTCCACGAGATCGTCGCCACGTTCGACTTTGGATCCGGGCGCACGTCGCTCGCGAATCCAAAGCCGCTCGTTCCTTTGCCGACGGGAACTTAGCCGGTGCCGATTTTGCGCTGGTGGATCACAAAGCCGATGCCATCCGGATCAGAACCGAAAGCCATGTAACAGACGGGCGTCTCATCGACGTCGCTGATCGTGCCGCCCCGCGCCCGAATCGCCGCAACCGCCGCGTGCGCATCCGGGACGGCGAACATCGTGCCGGCGCCCGGCTTCACCTCGCCCTCGCCGGGTGTCCAGATGCCGAATGTCTGGCCGTCGGCGAGTTCGAATTCGACGCCCTGCGCCCCGGGATACTCGTACGTCGGCGTCAAGCCGAGGATGTCGCGGTAGAATGCTTTCGCGCGCGGGACGTCGGTGACGAGATGATAGGTGATGTCAAGGCCGGTGATCGTCGTCGCCGGCGAGGCGGTCTCTGGTGCTGCCATCGGATGGTCCTCCACAAAAAGTCGGGTGATGGATCAACCCTAGCACCAGCAATATGACACCTAGTGTCAGATTACGGCAACCGCTCCGTAGCGATCGAGCAGCAGGCGGGCGCGTTCGGCGATCGCGTCCCGCAGGGCGGACGGCTCGACGGCCTCGACCGCCGTTCCCCACGCCAGCGCCTGATGGACGGCGATCTCGAGCGAGGGCACGTGCAGGCGCACGAGCGGCGCCTCCGCATCATCGAGCAGCTCGTGACGCCAATAGCTCGTGACCTCGGCCAGGGCGCTGCGCGCGACGCGCACCTCGAAGGCAAACGGATCGAGCCGCGCGCCGCGATAGTTCGAGGACTCGCGCCAATACGTATCGAGATCGAAATCGGCGGGGCGCGCGAAACGCTCGTCGCGTTCGCGCAGTTCGCGTACCCGGTCGACCCGGAAGCTGCGATAGCCATCGGCCGTGTTCGCGACGACGTACCACACGCCGGCTTTCGAAACGAGGCCCAGCGGGTCGACGGTGCGGAGGCTGGCCATCCCTGAACGATCCTCGTAGCGTACGTCGACGCGGCGATCGTCCCAGATCGCGCGCCGCAGCAGCGCGAGTTTCTCGACCGGCGGATCTTCTTGATTCCAGCGCCGCTGGTCGATATGGATGCGCTCGCCGGTATGCCGCGCGACGCGCTGTTGGCCGTCGGAGAGGCCGCCGCGTAATTTCTCCAGCGCACGGTCGAGATTCGCGCCGAGGCCGAGATCGGCGAGGATCGAGCCGCCCGAGACGAACAGCGCGCGGATCTCGTCCTCGCCGAGCTGCACGAGCGCGCTGCGATAGCCCTCGGCGAGCACGATGCCGCCGGCGTAGCCGCGCTCGGCATGAATCGGGATTCCGGCCGCGCAGAGGGCGTCGATGTCGCGGTAGATCGTCCGCGCCGAGACTTCCATCGCCCGCGCGAGCTCGTGCGCCGTCCGCCGCGGCGCCGACTGCAACAGCAAGAGAATCGAGACGAGCCGATCAGCTTTCATGCAAGGCCTCGACGGTTGGGTTCTGCGCGCCGCCGAGAAAATACTGGAGCAGGTCGTCGGCCGCGCGTTCGTTGCGGGCCGCTGCGTCGCGCGCGAACGGGATGACCGGAACGCGAACGTAGCGCTCGATCACGGCGCACGCCTCCGCGAGCGAAACCGGCGCATCCGGGCTTTCGCTCACCGCGATCGCGCGCACGTCGATGTCGCGCGCGGCGAGGCTCTCGCACGCGGTGAACGTGTGCGAGAGCGAACCGAGATACGTCGCCGCGACGAGCACGGCCGGGATGTTCGCCGCTTCGATCACATCGCCGACGGTGTCGGTGCCGTCCAAGGGGACGAGCACGCCGCCGATCCCCTCCACGATCACGACCGCCTCGGGTGCGCTCGCGACGGCGTGGCGCACGAAGGCAATCACGCCGTCGACGTCGATCGTCCGCCCTTCGCGCGCGGCGGCGATATCGGGCGAGATCGGATCGCGGAAGATCCAGGGCGCGATCGCGGCGATGTGGGCGGCATCGCATGGTTCGCCGAGCGCGGCGAGCAAGCGACCCGGATCACTCGCCGCGCAAGCCGCCGCGTCGGCGAGATCGAGGCCGGTGACGACCGGCTTGCAAGCCCGGACGGCAAGCGCGCGGCGCCGCGCCGCGGCCACGAGCGCGCAGGCGACATACGTCTTGCCGACGTCGGTGCCGATCGCGGTCACGAAGAGGCCCGGCATCAGCGGGCCATCGCGCGCGGATGTCCCGGACCGAAGGGGTCGCTCCGAATCAGCATAAACTGCCTCCGTTAGGATGCTGCAAGAACGGACCTCGGCCGAACCCCGCTCGGATTGGACTCGCGAAGAAGTCGCGGCGCTCTTTGCACTTCCCTTTCCGGACCTGCTCTTTGCCGCGCAAGTCGCGCATCGCGCGCATTTCGATCCGCTCGAGATCCAGACGTCGACGCTGCTCTCGATCAAGACCGGCGGCTGCCCTGAAGATTGCGCGTACTGTCCGCAGAGCGCGCGCTATTCGACCGGGGTCGATGCGACGCCGCTGCTGCCGCTGGACGAGGTGCTCACCGCCGCGCGCGCCGCGCGCGATGCGGGCGCCACGCGCTTCTGCATGGGCGCCGCCTGGCGTTCGCCGCGCGACCGCGATCTCGAACCGGTTTCCGCGATGATCGCCGGCGTCAAGGCGCTCGGAATGGAGACCTGCGTGACGCTGGGGATGCTCAGCGGGCCGCAAGCGCGCACGCTGGCCGGCGCCGGGCTCGACTACTACAACCACAACATCGATACGTCGCCCGAATACTACGGCGACGTGATCTCCACGCGCGTCTACGCCGATCGCCTCGCGACGCTCGAGCACGTACGCGATGCGGGGATCAACGTGTGCTGCGGCGGCATCGTCGGCCTCGGTGAGAACGTCGCCGATCGCGCGGGGATGCTGCATACGCTCGCGACGCTGCCCGTTCATCCCGAGAGCGTGCCGATCAACCTCCTCGTGCGCGTCGCCGGGACGCCGCTCGGTGAGGCGGATGCCGTCGATCCGCTGGAATTCGTGCGCACGATCGCGGTCGCGCGCGTGCTGATGCCGGCCTCGATGGTGCGACTCTCCGCCGGCCGCGAAACGATGAGCGACGAGACGCAAGCGCTGTGTTTTTTGGCCGGCGCGAACTCGATTTTCTTCGGTGAGAAATTGCTGACGACCGCGAACCCGCAGCACGCGCGCGATCTGCGGCTCTTCGAGACGCTCGGTCTGCGCGCGATGGCCGCGCCGCGGGGATAACGCCCGCGGTGGCAACGCTCGCGGCGGAGCCGTGGGAAGCGATCTGGCCGCCGTACCGGTCGCTCGCCGATCGCACACCGCCGCTCGAGGTCGTTGCAACGCATGGCTCGCGGATCGTGCTCGCCGACGGGCGCGAACTCATCGACGGCGTCGCTTCGTGGTGGACCGCGATCCACGGCTACGATCATCCGCATCTGCTCGGCGCGCTGCGCGATCAGGCGGCGCGCATGCCGCACGTGATGTTCGCCGGGATCACGCACGAACCGGCGACGCGGCTTGCGAACCGGTTGATTCGCGCGCTGCCGCCCGGCTTCGCGCGCGTCTTCTTCTCCGAATCGGGCTCGGTCGCCGTCGAGGTCGCGCTCAAGATCGCGCTGCAGTGCTGGCGCAATCGCGGTGTGCGCGAGCGCGATACGATCCTCGCCTTCACGCACGGCTATCACGGCGACACGTTCGGCGCGATGGCGGTGAGCGACGGTCCCGAGGCGGGTCGCGCGCTGCGCGTCCGGTTCGCGCCGCTGCCCGACGGCGACGCCGCCGCGTGTGCGTTTGCGGAGGTCGTTTCCGCGAACGCCGACCGGCTGGCCGCGATCATCGTCGAGCCGCTCGTGCAAGGGGCCGGCGGGATGCGCTTCCACGACGCGGCGACGCTCGCACGCGTGCGCGCGGCCGCCGACGAAACCGGCGCGATCCTGATCTTCGATGAGATCTTCACCGGCTTCGGACGCACGGGGCCGCTCTTCGCACTCGAGCGCGCCGGCGTCGCCCCCGATATCATCACGCTCGGCAAAGGCCTCACGGGCGGCGTCACCCCGCTCGCCGTCACCGTCGTTCGCGACGCCGTCGCGGAAGCGTTCGCAAGCGACGCGCCCGAAGCGGCGCTCTCGCACGGACCGACGTTCATGGGGCACGCGCTCGGATGCGCGGTTGCGAACGCATCGCTCGATCTCTTCGAGCGCGAGCCGCGGACGGCGCAAGCGGCCGCGATCGAGCTTCAGCTACGCGAAGAGCTGCGCACCTGCGGCGAGTTCGCTCACGTGCGCGACGTGCGCGTGTGCGGTGCGATCGGCGTCGTCGAGCTCGAAAAAAAGCCGGATCTCGGAGCGCTGCGCGCCGCGTTCGTCGCGGCGGGAACGTGGCTGCGGCCGTTCGGCCGGGTCATCTACACGACGCCGCCGCTCACCATCAGCCCGGACGATCTCTCGGCGCTGACACACGCGATCTGCACCCAGGTGCGCGCCCTTGCTTCCTGAGGCACCGGCCGATCACGCGACGGCCTTCGATCCAGTCTTCGTGGAGGACTTCGATCGTCTGTTGCGCGTCCGACGCGACGTGCGTCACTTCGCGGACCAGGCGGTCCCCGCGGCGCTGATTGCGCGCATTCTTGCTGCCGCCGAGCGAGCTCCATCGGTGGGACTGAGTCAACCGTGGCGCTTCGTCCGCGTCGACGAGCCGCGTCGCCGCGCGATCGTGCGCGAGAGCTTTCGCGCCGCGAACGCCGACGCGCTTGCCGGCTACGACGGTGACGATGCCGCCCGCTATGCGAGTCTGAAGCTCGCCGGACTCGACGAAGCTCCCATTCACCTCGCGGTGTTCACCGATACGGAAACCGAGAGCGGCCGCGGTCTGGGCCGCCGCACGATGCCGGAGACGCTCGTCTATTCGACCGTCGCGGCGATTCAGAATCTGTGGCTGATGGCGCGCGCGCTTGGCCTCGGCGTCGGATGGGTGTCGATCCTCGAACCCGCGGCAGTCGCCGCCGCCCTCGACGTTCCGGCGTCGTGGTCGCTCACCGCGTATCTCTGCATCGGCTATCCAAGCGCGACCGACGATACACCGGAATTGGAGCGGCGCGGCTGGGAAATCCGCCGAACGACCCCGATCGAACAGCGCTGAACACCGAAACACCACGAACGGTCTCGCACGCATTCGGCAGCGGCCATCCGCCGCGCAGGCGCACGAGCCGGTACCGGCCGAAATGCGCCCCCATGAGCGAATCGACGACGGAACACGGGTCGAATTAGACGATGAAGCTGCACGAGGTGCTGATTTTTGGCTCGGTCTCGCTCTTGCTTACAACTTCGGGGGCATGTGCCCAATCAGCGGCAGTACCGCAGGTTGCAGATTCGCAATCGAGTCGGTACTGGAGGACGATAACCACGTGGGGCAGCGAGGTTTGTGATATGACGGGGAGAACACTGAACGCGCACTTCCGGCTGGACGGCGTCGAGGTAACGCCAAAGCAGAACGAGTACAAAGCGCGTTGCGCAGCACCGGACGGAGAGGTGATCATCAAGCCTTTTTCAATTACCGCCGGTCCCGAGATCGTCAGCAGTGGAATCTGTCAACGAGATGGCGGCGCCTATCGAATCATATCGATACGACGCGACGCAGACAAAATTGAGATCGCCTGCCAAAGCAATGCTCCGGAAAATGCGCCGCCGGTCATTTACGAAACGTTTCATATTGATCCGACCGCAAAATAAGAGCAGCGCGGGCTGCTTGCCGAGCGATCATCTGCCGCGCAGGCGCGCGCGCGGGTGGCGGCCGAATCCGCTGGCATGAGCGAACAGCCGACGGAACACTCCCACCTCCACGTCCACGCCGACGGCACGGCGCATGCCCACGATCACGGACACGGCGATTTCGATCATCTGCACGATCACGAAACGCCCGAGTCCCACGTTCACGCGGGCGGTGGGACGCCGCACGATCACGGTGACGGCCATCCACACACGCACCCCGAACCCAAGCCCTCCGCGTAGCACGACGACGCGCCGCTACGGCGCGGTCGGCGCCTCGATTTCGTCGTAGCGGCGGAGTTTGTAGATCGCGGTCGAGACGAGCCAACCGAGCGCGAAGATTGCGATGATGGCGAAGCCCAGCGCGCCGAAATGATCGCCGAGCGCGCCCAGGCGCTCCCAGAACACACCCTTCCAGCCGAACCGGCCGTCGAGCATCCCGAGCGCTTCGATCGAACCGATCACGACCGCCACCAGCACCGAGACGAGCGTGATGTTGAGGTTGTAATACAGCTTGCGCACGGGTTTCACGAACGCCCAGCCGTAGCATCCGAGCATCAGCACGCCGTCGGTCGTATCGAGCAAACACATGCCGACCGTGAAGAGCAGCGGAAAGATCAGGATCGTGAAGACCGGGAGTCCTTTGCCCGCTTCGAGCGCCGCGATCCCGAGCAAGCCGACTTCACTTGCGGTGTCGAAGCCGAGGCCGAAGAGGAGGCCCAGCGGGTACATTCGCCAGCTCGAATCGACGCTGCGCATGAAGGGCCGCAAGAGCCGTCCCATGAGGCCGCGCTGCGCGAGCGCGGCATCGACCGCGACCTCGTGATACGGCTCGCCGCGCCGAACGGCGCGGAACGAACGATACACCTCGATCAACACCATCAGATTGATCGCCGCGATCGCGAAGAGGAACACGGCCGAGACGGCGGTACCGATCGTTCCGCCGATCGTCTGCAACCCCGGCAGCGACGCGTGGATGAAACCGGCGGCCACCGCGATCCCGACCGAGAGCGCGACGACGATCGTCGAGTGCCCGAGTGAGAAAAAGAACCCGACCGAAACCGGGTGCTTGCCGTCCTGCATGAGTTTGCGGGTGACGTTGTCGATCGCCGAGATGTGATCGGCATCGACGGCGTGGCGCAGACCGAAGGTGTAGGCGAGCAGCGCCGTGCCGAGGAGCACCGGCCGGTTCGAGAACGCCGCGAAGGCCAAGACCCACGCGCCGATGTTGGCCGCGACGAGCACGGTGTAGATCACGGCGATCCGGGCTCGCGTATCGCCCGGGCTATCGTCGAAGACGCGCGCGAGCGCGCGCAGCCCGAAGGCGCCGCGCCGGACCGGGCGCGTCATCGTGCGGCCGGCTGCGCGAGATACGCGCGCGCGTCGTCGGCGAAGGCCGGGTGGAAGTGCGGGTTGAGCGCGAGCGCCGTCTGAAAGTCGGCGCCGGCCTGCGCGCGGTCGCCGAAGTGCGCCGCGATCACGCCCGCATGATAGTCGATGAGCGAGTTCTCGGCGTGTTGTGCGAGCGCGCGTGCGATATCGGAGCGCGCTTCCTCCCAGCGGCCGTCCATCGCCGCGGCCCAGGCGACGGTATCCCAGGTGAAGAGATCGCGCCGGGCGTTCAGTTCGTGCTTTGCGATCGCATACGCGACGTTCGGATAGAGATGATGGTCGGCGTAGTAGATTGCGACGAGCCGGTCCGTGATGTGCTGCGCGTCGCCAAGCTGTTGGATCGTGTGAATCAGATCGCGCGTCTGCGCGGCGGATGCCGGGTCGCCGAGCGCAAGCTGTGCGTCGGCTTCGTAGCCGAGCGACTCCGGATACGGCACGATGTCCGCCGAGGCTTTCGCGTCGGCAAGGCACGCCTCCCACTGATGGAGCGCGCACTCGAAGCGCGCGGCGGCGCGGTACGCATCGGCGTACCGCGGAAACATCGTCACGGCCTGGCGCTCGTCGGCGATCGCCGCGTCGTTGTCGCCGGCCTCGAACGCCATCTCGCCCTGCCGGAAGAAATACCACGCGCGCGATTGCGCGGGCGCATCGAAATTGGCATTCTGATACGCCGACACGCGCGCCAGCACCGAGCGCGCTTGGGCGAGGTGACCGGTCAGTTCGAGATAGCGCGAGTCGATCGTATACCAGGAGTCGTCGCGATCCTTGAGCGGGACCGAATCGAGGCGCTTCTTTGCGGTGGCGAAATCACCGATCTCCATGTCGAGGCTCGCCTCGCGCGGATACATTGCGTCGTCGCCCGGATCCCAGGATTCGATCCAGTGCGTCATGTCGATCGCGTCGTGAAAGCGGTGCAGGGTGAGAAAGATGGTGGCGATCTCGAGCGCCGCCTGCATGTTCCCGCGCGGTTGTGCTCGCATCGAGGCGTCCGCGGCCGCCTTCGCACGCAGGACGTCGTCGACGTCCATCTGCTCGCGGTAGCGCTGCAAGTATTGCTCGGCGAGCATCCGCGGGCTGATCATATCCCCGCGCATGTGCTGACGATCGGCCTTCTCCCAGAACGCGACGAGTTTATCGCGCTGCAGGTAATCCGGGTTGACGGGCGCCATCGTCGGATAGGCCGCGGCCGTCGCAACGTTGACGCCGTGGTCGATGAAGCGCGGCCAAACGAGCAGCGCGGCGATCGCGATGAACGCGATCGCCGCCGCCGTCGCGAACGTTTGGGTTCGCATCGTTCCTCTGCGGGCTAGTGGGGTGCGGAGAAGTAGGGGAACGTCGCCGTTTGGGTTTGCGTGGCGCGCTGGGTCAGATTTTCTTTCGAGATGCAGTTGTTCTCTTCGAGGTCGTCGGTGACGCCGATCAGGGTGAGCGCATTGCCGGCGATCGCGCTCAGCGACACGTCGACCACGTCGTCGGTGAGATCGCGGCCGCCGAATTTGCCGCCGTAGATCCCGCCGCTATCGGCTCCCAGATAGCCGGCACTGCCGGACTGCGAGAGGTCGACCTCGTATTCATCCGGGTACAAAATACCCGCGAGCGACACGCCGTAGTCCGTCTTCAAGGTCGCGTTTGGCGGGCGGATGTAGTCTTCCGTCGCGATGATATCCGCTTTGATCGTCGGATCGTTGTAGGGTTCGGCGGCGTTCGAGATCTTGTGATCGTTGAACGGCTCGAACACTTCCTTGATCGCCGGACGCGACAGTCGTTCGATCTGGGTGTACGTACCTGCCGCGGGGAGGCTGCTGATCTTGCTGCCGCCGCCGCCGCAGCCGGCGACGAGGACGCCCGCAAGCGTGAAAGCGAGGATGGTCGGATTGATGTTCTGCATGATCGCGCTCCTAGCTTCCCGTCGACGAGTTGACGGTCGCCCACACGTGGATGACCTGGCTTGAGTAGCCGGTCGTAAGTAACGC